>Ga0315907_10001333_pt1 | contig 33682 bp, 35 predicted proteins | sample LakEriMetagenome_3_FD_203525 | JGI IMG/M metagenome (GOLD analysis project Ga0315907, IMG submission 203525) | Freshwater fungal communities from buoy surface, Lake Erie, Ohio, United States - Buoy 12 MA123 | ecosystem: Environmental > Aquatic > Freshwater > Lake > Lake biofilm | place: USA...
TAGGTAAGCAGACAACAACTGTTTGGAAGCCATACACACTGATCGCAACAGCTGCATCAGATTTGGCAATTGCTCTCCTTAACGGCGAGACACCAACAGCTGATAAGACACTTGCTGATGGAACTCCATACATCGCTGTAACACCTAACTCAGTCGGACAGGCTCAGGTTAAGGATGTTATTGCTGCAGGAGATGCTAAGTACGACGAAGTATGTACAGATGCTGTTAAGGCAGCTTGTGACGAATTCGGCGTAACTGCTTAATTAAGTAATGTAATGACCTCCGCGCCGGTACTTTTTGTGCCGGCGCGGAGGCTTTTATTCGGTAAACAAAGTAGATTAACGGCAGTAAGAAATCACTCGAGTGCTTGAAAGGGTTGATATGACATCGCAGACGCCGATCGTCGAACTCATCGGGATCACCAAGAGCTTTGGTCCGGTAGATGTTCTTAAGGGAATTAATTTTGCAGCATATGCAGGACGGGTTACCGCACTTGTCGGAGATAACGGCGCAGGTAAGTCGACTCTGATTAAAGGCTTAGCGGGAGTTCAGCAATACGACAGCGGCGTCGTAAAATTTGAAGGTCAAGAAGTAACTCTTCCTAGTGCGCGTGCAGCTGCAGCGCTTGGAATTGAAGTTGTATATCAAGACCTCGCACTCTGCGAAAACTTAGATATTGTACAAAATATGTTCCTCGGTCGCGAGACAATGACGGGCATTACTCTTAATGAACCTCAGATGGAGTTTGAGGCTTCCAAGACTCTCACCGGACTTTCTGTTCGTACAGTTAAATCAGTTCGCCAAAAGGTGGCATCGCTTTCAGGTGGACAACGCCAGACAGTTGCGATTGCTCGCTCTGTTTTGCGCAATGCCAAGCTTGTCATCCTTGATGAGCCAACAGCGGCCCTTGGCGTTGCTCAGACAGAGCAGGTTCTAAACCTTGTTCGTCGTCTTGCTGACTCAGGAGTTGCGGTCATTATTATTAGCCACAACCTGCAAGATGTATTTAAAGTCGCCGATGATATTGCTGTGCTTTATCTCGGTCAGATGGTTGCAACGTTAAAGTCATCTGAAACAAATCACCTCGATGTTGTTCAGTACATCACCGGTTCTCGCACGACAGGAGATCGAGCATGAGCGTCACAATCGGATCAGGTCACGAAGGAAATGTCCGTCAGCAGATTGATGCCTATGTAGCACGCGTAAAAGGCGGCGAAATGGGTGCTCTGCCTTCAGTGCTCTCACTATTCGTTCTTACTATTTTGTTTTCAGTCCTAAATCCATACTTCTTTACACAAGGTAACTTCGCCAACCTGCTGACACAGACAGCAACGTTGATGATGCTCGCCATGGCACTCGTATTCGTGATTTTGATTGCTGAGATCGATCTCTCTGCTGGTGTGACTTCTGGCGTAGCGATGGCTCTCTTTATTCTTATGACAAATAAGGGTGGCATCGATTGGCGTATCTCAATTGTTGCCGGACTCTTACTTGGTACTGCAATCGGTGCAATGATCGGATTCTTCGTCGCTAAGGTCGGCGTTCCATCTTTCGTTGTCACCTTGGGTCTCTTCCTTGGTTTTCAAGGTCTACAACTCGCACTCTTAGGTGATGGCGGCCTCTATCGCATCGAAGTTCCAGAGATCAAAGCGATCATGAATGACAACCTTCCTGCATGGATGGGTTGGGGATTCTTGGCGGCAGCACTTGTCATGATGACTGCTATTAATTTCTATGACAGAGCCGTTCGCTCTCGTAATGGTCTAGCTAATCGACCAATTTCATTGATGTATACAAAGCTAGCAATCGTCGGAGTACTTGGTGCATCGCTAGTTGCTATGCTCAATTTAAATCGCAGCACATCGATGAAAGAGATCAGTGGTGTACCGATTGTTGTACCAATTGCGATCACCGTTCTCTTCCTAGGAACACTTTTGCTCGATCGCACACTCTTTGGTCGTCACCTCTATGCAGTTGGTGGTAACCCAGAAGCTGCTCGTCGTTCAGGTATCAAGGTTGTAAAGATTCGCATCATCGCCTTCATGCTCTGTTCATTCCTTGCAGTCATCTCAGGTATCTTCAATGCCAGCCGCATCGGCGCAGTAGAAGCAACAGCCGGTAAGGCCATTGTTCTATCGGGCGTTGCAGCAGCAGTCGTTGGTGGCGTAAGCCTCTTTGGTGGCCGTGGACGCTTAGTTCACGCAGCTGTCGGCGCACTCGTTATCGCGATTATCGATAACGGTCTCGGCCTTCTTGGACTACCAGCAGGTATCAACTTCCTTGTTACAGGTGGAGTTTTGATCTTGGCGGCAACTGTCGATGCGGTCTCACGTAAGCGATCTTCTGCAACGCGTTAAGTAGAAAGTCATGTCCTCACGGAAAGAGCTGGCAGATTTTGCCGGCTCTTTCCTCTTTCCCACATCTTTTTATTCACCTATCGATGAACAAGTACAGGTCAGTATTGCCACCGCTCTCTTTGCATACGCCGCCGGTGATGCTTTTGGTGTGCAATATGAGTTTAAAGATGGTTACACGGTAGAGAGTCACTTATCGGAAATCGCAGATTGGCCACTAGGTGGAGTAAGTGATGACACTCTGCTGACACTTCTCTCTATTGAATCCTTAGCCTCATGCAATCCCGCCTTGGCGCGTCAACGATTTATTGATCTTCTGAAAGTAAATCTGCCGGTCTTACGTGGGCTTGGACCTACAACGCGAGCGGCAGTCGGACTTCCTGTTAAAGAGTCCGAACAACACTTCATTGGTAATTCCAACGGTGCCATGATGCGTACCGCACTTTTGGGTATGGCATTTAAATCTAGTGATGATCTCAATCGTCGCCAGTGGATCTCAGAGATTGCACGTGCAACTCATTCACATGAACGTGCCGTCGCAACTTCACTCATTGCTTCAAAGTTATTCGCAGCACTCCTTGAAGATCCATCCACCGATGTTTTGACTGTTGCAAGTGCTGAGGCAGAGGCAATTGGCTATGACGATTATTTCTCAATCAACTTCGATCCACATCTACAAGTCTCACTCGATCCGCTTCACACTCTTAAGACAGTAATCGCAATTGCTCATTCGTCATCGACGGTGGAAGAGGCTTATCTGGCTGCCTGTAGACAGGGCGGGGATACAGACACGGTAAGTGCACTCTCTGGAGCACTTGTCGCACTTCGCTTTCCAGCAAACCATGGCTTCTATGCCATTCCGTGGATTAATCAGGTGATGTGGAGTGAGATCTCAACTGCACGTCAATCACTAGAGATTATCTACCGCAAACGCCATTGTGCTGTCTGGGTTGTTGGTCCAGTTGCATGGGATAGCGTGAAGTATCACGATGGTCAGAGTATTGAGCGACCTGGTGGTACCGGAGCAAATGTTGCAATCGCACTGGCATCGACAGGTACGGCTACTAAATTCGTCAGTTATCTTGGAGATGATGAACTCAGTCATACACTTGATAGACATCTGAAGAGCTCAAATATTGAAGAGCTTTACACGCCGATAATTCCTGGCCCAGTCTCACATGTAGCTATACCTGTTGATGAAAAGGGTGAGCGCACGATCGTTGTGATTTCAGATGACAAGCTGGATCAAGTTTCACTTGAGGGATTACCAATTAGCACGGGTGACATTGTTGCCTTTGTTATCTGGCGAAATAATTTCGTCAAGGATCTAGAGATTGTACAGAAGGCCGGTGCGATTACAGTGGTGGGATCGGCAGCACTTACAGATCCACAGGTGCTTCGCGCTGACTATCTCATTGGCTCGCGAGATGATTTCTCTGGCGATTACTCAGTTGAGCAAGCCCTCACACGCTTCACATATGTTGTCGTTACGAGCGGTGCCGAAGGTGCGACTTTCTACAGCGCGCAAGGCTCGATTGTTCAGGCAGCGGAGGAAGCCACAGTGATAGATACAACCGGTGCTGGCGATGCGTTCTTATCTGCTCTACTTCACTACTTAGTGATTAATAAAAGTATTGATGCAAAGGCAATGGCGTTGGCCGCGCGTTGGTCAGCTCTTACCGTTTCAACAGAGGGTTCAATTCCGCCCCGTTTTGAGTGAGTGAACTCTCACGTACGTAGAGTGGAAGTGATGTGTAGCCATGCTTTTCGCTGCGCCAGGAACCGCCTGTAACGCTTTCACCAGTAATCAAGGAAATCCAGGTACCTGCCGGCAGATAGAAGTCGGCCACACCTTCTGAATTAAAGATCGGTGCAACGAGAAGTGAATCACCCAGCATGTATTGACGATCAAGATAGAGACAGTTTGGATCTTCAGGAAATTCCATCATCATCGGGCGCATCATTGGAATACCTTGGGTGTGAACAATTTCTGACATCTTCAGGATGTAGGGCATGAGAGAGATCTTCAAGTCGGTAAAGAACTTAGTGACAACACTTGCCTCATCATCGATCAGCCATGGGACGCGATACGAAGCGCTGCCATGAAGTCGTGAGTGCGATGAGAGCAGACCGAAGGCAACCCAACGTTTAAATACATCTGGGTTAGGAGTTCCTTCGAACCCACCGATGTCATGGCTCCAGTATCCAAAACCTGAGAGAGCCATGCTTAGGCCACCGCGCAATGTTCCGGCCATAGATTCAAAGGTGGATTCGTTATCCCCGCCCCAATGGATAGGAAACTTCTGACATCCAGCAGTTGCAGATCGAGCAAAGACAACGGTCTCTTTATTTGGTTTGCGTTCAAGAAGCTCGAAGACAGTTTTGTTATACAAGTATGGATAGTAATTATGCATCCGCACCGGATCACTACCGTCGCTATAGATCACATCGGTAGGAATTCTCTCGCCGAAATCTGTTTTAAATGAGTCAACGCCAATATCAATGAGTTTCTGTAACTTTGATTGATACCAGGTGCGGGCATCTGGGTTTGTGAAATCAACGATTGCCATTCCTGGCTGCCATAGATCCCACTGCCACACGCTGCCATCGGGGCGTTTGATCAGATAGCCCTTCTCTTTTGCTTCTGGGAAGAGTGATGACATCTGAGCGATATACGGGTTGGTCCACACGCAGACGCGATAACCCTTATCGTGCAATCGTTTGATGAGCCCTGCTGGATCAGGAAATACAGCGCTATCCCATTCAAAATCACTCCAGCTAAATTCCTTCATCCAGAAACAGTCGAAGTGGAAGGCGCTAACTGGGATTTCGCGCTCTGCCATACCATCAAGGAATGAGTTGACTGTGGCTTCGTCGTAATTAGTTGTAAATGAAGTTGAAAGCCAGAGTCCGAATGACCAATCAGGAACCTTGACAGGTTTGCCTAGGAAATCTGTGTAGCGCTTAATGATTTCACGTGGGTTTGCGCCGTAGATAAAGAAGATTTCAAGCTCTTCACCCGGAACTGAAATCTGAACCTTATCCACGACTTCGGTGCCGATTTCTAAACTGACTTTTCCTGTGTGATTGATAAAGATTCCGTAACCACGGTTGGTCATATAGAAAGGAATGTTCTTATATGCTTGTTCGGATGCGGTTCCACCATCTTCATTCCATATTTCAATAACCTGACCGTTTTTTACAAATGGAGTGAAGTGTTCCCCAAGGCCATAAACCAATTCACCTACAGCTAAGTTAAGTTGAATATTGATATATGGATCACCGTTATGGTCCATCCAGGCAATGCCTTTATCGGCAACCCTTGTCAGTTCTCTACCATCAGCGTTGAGAGTTAGATGAAAACCCTCGCCTTCAGTAATAGTCGCTGTGAAATCTCCACTTGTTGCCACATATGTTGAAGCATTCTGCGCGACCTGCAAGGAGCTGCCATCTGCTGCCAAGTCAAAATGCGGACCACGGTCGATTCCACCTTCGTGATGCGTAACTTTCATGCCGATGATGTTCTTCATCGGTGAATGCAGACGAGTTGTAAGCAACGGAATATTGAGAGTATCTCCGCGATCTGTAATCACCTTACTTGGCGCATAGATCGTCAGCCCAGATTCAGTGCGATCAATGCGATGGGCAGTCTTACCGTAGTAAGCGCGCACGCCCTCGCGAAGTAACCAGAAACCTTTGGTAAAGCGCATGAGGTAAGGGTTTAGCCCTTAACTCCCATGAGATGCTCAAGTGCGAGTTGATCTAGCGCTTCGTAGTGATAACCACGTGCACCAGCTGCCTCAAGATCAAAGTTCTCAGGCTCTGTCAGTGATTTCCATGTCTCACCAGCTGCAAGAGTTGGTTCGGTAAGTCCTGGAATATTTGATTCCTTCATCGCGGCAATAACGCGTGGATCGCTACGGAACGCCAGTGCACGCTCTTTAAGGAGCAAGTAAGTGCGCATATTTGCAGTAGCTGACTCCCAGACGCCCTTATCGCTTTCAGTACGAGTTGGCTTGTAATCAAAGTGCTTCGGACCTGAGTACTTATGGCTCTCAAGGAGATCCACAAGGAAGAATGCTGACTTGAGATCACCGTGACCGAAGACGAGATCTTGATCGTACTTTGGACCATGCTGACCATTGAGATCGATGTGGAAGAGCTTTCCATGCCAGAGTGCCTGCGCAATACCGTGAACAAAGTTAAGGCCAGCCATCTGTTCGTGGCCAACTTCTGGATTGAGCCCTACGAGTTCTGGGCGATCAAGTGAGTTAATAAATGCGAGCGCGTGGCCAATTGTTGGCAAGAAGATATCTCCACGTGGCTCATTTGGTTTTGGCTCTATTGCAAACTTAATCTTGTAGCCCTTATCAGTGACAAATTCACCGAGAACGTTGAACGCCTCGCGGAAACGATCGAGTGCAACGTAGGCATCTTTTGCGCCATCTGATTCTGCACCCTCGCGTCCACCCCAACACACATATGTCTCTGCACCGAGTTCTACAGCAAGTTCAATATTGCGCATTACTTTACGAAGTGCATATCTGCGGATATCGCGATCGTTTGATGTAAATGCACCATCTTTAAATACTGGATGAGTAAATAGGTTTGTCGTCGCCATCGGAACTTTCATTCCGGTATCCGCAAGTGCCTTCTTGAAACGATCAATGTGACTGCGTCGAGTTGCATCGTCACTACCGAAAGGAATCAAATCATCGTCGTGAAAGGTAACTCCATATGCACCACGTGAGGCGAGCTCATTAACTGTGCGAACTGGGTCTAAAGGTCCACGAGTAGGGTCTCCGAAGGGGTCACGCGCCTGCCAACCAACGGTCCAAAGGCCGAAGGTGAACTTATCTGCTGGGCTTGGCGTAACTGACATGGTCTTCTCCCTGTATCTGGTGGGGTGCTGCTCTGGGTTTGGAACTGGGTTTGGAACTGGGTTTGGAACAAAGCCGAACTTACCCGTAACCTAGGGCAATAGCCACAGAAATTAAATAACGTTTCTGTGACTCTTGAAGGACTCGTGATGAATTCTTCAAGGAGTGGCACATCAGACACTCTTTTGCGGGAGTGGTGAAATGGCAGACACGCAGGTCTTAGGAACCTGTGTCTTCGGACGTGCGGGTTCAAGTCCCGCCTCCCGCACCAGTTACTTCTAGTTACTTCTGCTTACTTCAATTTGGCTCTAGTTACTTTTAGCCCTTCTTCGTCCAACCGCTTGGACACTTAGGGTTTGTGCCAACAAATTTCTTAGTGGACTTTCCTTTCACGCAGGTAATCTGCTTTGTCACCGTGGGTGCGTTAGGTTTTGTTGTCACCGTGGGTGCGGAAAGTCCCAGTAGAGAAGTTAATGAATAAACTCCCGGACCAAAATCACTTCTTCCCTGTGATGAAACCGCAACGACTCTCACCATAACTGCGGTGTTTCCAAGATTTACTGGTTTTGAAGATAAGTAACGTGATATTTCATCCTTGGACACCTCGAAAGTTTCAGAAGTAACTGACTTCAACAAAGAGTAAGGAGAATATGAGCTATACATCGTTACTTGATCAAGTGAACCAACTAAGTACGCGAGATAGACTTGATATTCAGTAATCGTGTGGCTCGAAGTAGGCCGTTGAATAATGTAGGTCAATCCGGTACTTGAACGCGTAGCTGTCATTTTTGGAATAGCACTTGGTGGTCCGGGCATTGGACTGACTTCAACATAGAATTCTTGTGTGTAACTACCTCCACCTGAGTAGTTGTCTACGAGGAGAACGGCTCGATATGTTCCAGCACCGGATGGGAATGAAGATGCGTAAGTGCTTTCATCAATAATCGTTGAAGCCCCGGATTTAAGTCCAATAGTTGAGCCATCAATTACTACGTTCCCATACTTATCTAGAAGTAAAAATTGAGAGTAAAGAATATCCTTGCCTGCCTTGTTCTGAACTTCCACTTCTACCGGAATATTTCCAGTGGCAGGAATCAAAATTTTTGATGGCCACTTGAAATTCACACCGTGAACTGAACCTTGGGTCGCCTGACTTGGGCTGGGGAAATTACTTGCCACAATCGAAGTCCAAGGTAGGACTGTTACCTCAGATAATTCAGTGTAGGTACCACCACCGCTATATAACTCAATTCTCGCAGTTACTTTATAGGTACCAGGTCCGGAAGAAAATGTTGTTGCGTAGTTACGTTTAAATGTTTCATATGTTGCTCCCTGCTTGAGTCCAATAATGCTCGCATCTAGGACTTTTCGACCTGACGAGTCACTTATAAAAATACTTGCCTGAAGAATCTGAGCCCCAGTTCCGTTGACAATCTTGAAAGGAACAGCAGTTGATCCCTGAGTTGGAATATACATTTTTGAAGGAAATGTAAAAACCATGCCTCTAACATTTACAGTTTGAGCATCGCCAATTGTTGTTGAGCTTCCAGAAGAGGTATTAGGAGTATTTACGACTCCACTATTCGTTGACTTCGTAATAACGATGCTTCCCTGCGTACAGGTTTCAGGAGTACCCAATGCAACTGTCGCACAAAATTTAAGACCATAAGTAGCCGGGCCAGTGAAGTTTAAGAATGAAAGCATCTTTAACTTGATCTTTAATGTGCCACTAGTGCCTGCCTTGACTCCTGTTTTTATATCGAATGCAACAAATGGCGTACCGTTGGGCTCGGTACTTGAATATCCGACGTAGTAAAAATCTTTCCCTGAGTTATTCTTATATTCGATATTCGCAGAAAATAAGTCCTCTTCTGCCGTGGTCTGTGGAGCAAGAATGGCCGATGGCCAAGTGAAAGTCAGGCCATTTAAATCGGTGGTCGCTGCATTCGCTGAAGCTGGTTGAACTAGGCCGATTAATAAAACAGTGGCTACTATTGCGCTTATCTTTCTCATGATTTAAGGGTATGTCCTTACCTTAGTCAAGTAAAGAATTGATTGGTCATATTTCTTAGTGGTCAGAATTGAGGATCAGTGGCTAAACCATCGCGAGCCAAAGTTAAAAAGTTGCAATCAGAGGCGATGAAGGCTGCAGTTGCACGTCGTGCAGAGAAATCTGCAAGCAAACAAATTCATACACGCGGTGAGGTAGAACTAGATGCCTATGCAGAAGTAGATCAAGAATGGATTGCGCTAGGAATTAGCGCACCAGCTCGACGAGCACTCATTGATGAGGGTTATTACTCACTGCCTGACTTACGCAAGGCATCGCTGAAGGCGCTCAAAGAAGTACATGGGATCGGTCCCAACGTTATAAGAATTCTTGTTGCAGAGATGAAAAAAGAAGATATTCAATTCAGAAGTAATTAAGAAGCGCTTGACTCAGTCTCTCGTTTAACTAGAACCTCTGAGATGAAATAACCAAGGATTGCCCCGAGAAGCTGCGCAGCAACAAACAAGGGAACTGATGCAATTGCTATCCCAGAAAATGACTCAGTAAGAGAGCGCCCCAAAGTGATCGCGGGATTGGCAAAACTTGTCGAAGATGTGAATATGTAGGCTCCACCAATCCATAATGGAACAAGCCAGAATGCATTCTCGCCACGCCCTTGATTTTTGGCGATGAAGATCGTTGCAATTAATCCTGCAGTTGCTACCACTTCACTAAGAAATAGCCAGCTCCCATCTCGAGCAGTTGTCGAAGGATCTATAAGTGCGCGATTAAAAAGTGCGTGAGCCAAGATGGCACCCGATGCCGCCCCCGCCACTTGTACAAGCATGAAGGTAAGAAAGTCGAGCGGAGATAATTCTCTACGTAAGAACGCAACCAAGAGAACTGCTGGATTGAAATATGCACCGCTCACCGGTGCAAGAAGCCAGATGGCAAGTGCGAGAATCAATATTGTGGCAAAAGTATTTACCAATAGCTGTAAGAGAACATCACGTGTAAGTACCTGCGCCATGATCCCTGAACCAACGACGGTGGCGGTAATGAGTGCGGTGCCTAAGTATTCGGCAAAGTGGGCGCGAAGCTTCATCTGCTTAGGCTAACAATTCTGCAAGTAAAGTCTCGACTCGCACCTTGATTTCGTCACGAATTACTCGAACGCTCTCAATTCCTTGACCTGCTGGATCTTCAAGAACCCAATCTTCATAACGCTTACCTGGATAGAAGGGGCACGCATCCCCGCAACCCATTGTGATGACAGCATCAGATTGTTGTACTGCTTCAGGGGTAAGAACTTTTGGCGAGTTCTGTGAAATATCAATTCCAACTTCTGCCATCGCTGCTACCGCTACTGGGTTAATCGAATCCTTTGGTGCGGATCCAGCAGATAAAACTTCGACGCGACCTTGTCCTAAATGAGTCATAAATCCTGCAGCCATCTGGGAACGTCCTGCGTTATGCACGCAGACAAAGAGAACGCTCGGCTTGTGGGCAACAGGTGATTGAGAGGAATCAGATGTAGTCATGCCCGAGAGAATATCTCCCGGGCATGAACTGAAGGTGTATTTCAGGTTAATTAAGGAACGAAAGTCCCACCAAGATAGCGCCAATAACAGTCACGATCGCCATTCCAGCCTTGCTTGCTAAGAATTTATCGAGCGGCTTAATAAATGTCATTGCGAGAATGAGTACTCCTGGAATTGCGATCAGGAGCGAGCGAGAAGCAATTCCAGCATCATCATTCTGGTAGCGCCAGTTGATGAGCCCTACTGCAAGAAGAAGATATCCACCCATGCGGTAGTTATTGCGCATCGTCTGATTCATTATTTGCCATCCCATAGTGCGAGCTCTTGTGCGAAGGTATCAAGTCCCATTGGACCGATCTTCAACGCGTGTGCATGGAACTTCTTCAATGAGAATTCGCTACCCAAACGCTTCTTTGCATCTTCACGAGCTGCGATCCATGCGCGTTCTCCAACTTTGTAAGAGATCGCCTGTCCTGGCCAACCAAGATATCGATCTGTCTCACTCGTTGCATGGCTCTCATCAAGAAGTGCTCGATTCATTAGCGCTTCGCGGCCAGAGACTGCATCCCATACGCGACCATTTTCATCGGTGTAGCCAAGATGCATTCCAATATCAATAACAATTCGAGTTGCACGAAGTGCTTGTGCGGAGAGGAATCCCATTTCAATTCCTGGCTCATCAAATGCGCCAAGATCATCCATAAAGCGCTCTGCGTATAACGCCCAACCTTCGCCGTATCCACTGATCCAAGCGCCAAAACGCTGGAAGCGTGAGAGGCGTTCGCGTTCAATGACAGTAGTTGCAACCTGTAGATGATGTCCTGGAACAGCCTCGTGATACCACGTAGATGCAAGATGCCACCAGCTCACTTCATCTTTACCAAGGAGTGGGAGCCACGTTGTTCCTGGTCGGGAAAGGTCTTCACTTGGAGACATGTAATAAGGCGCAGAGGCGCTTCCTTCTGGTGCAAGGCGTGCGTCGCAGAATTTAATGCGCTCATCGATATCAAAGTGGATGCCATCCATCTGTGCAACGGCCGTCTGAGTAAAGTCAAGAAGCTTCTTCACAATCGCTTCTTTTCCGTGAATCTTGTATTCAGGGGCTGAATCTAAATAATCCGCTACTTCGCGAAGAGTTTTTGCATCCGGCTTAATCTTTGCCGCGACCTTCCACATTCGCTCTGTAATCTGAGCAAGATCAGCAAGACCCCACTCGTATGTTGCGCGAAGATCAAGATTTGCACCTGTGTAATAGCGAGCCCAGGCTGCATAACGTTCTGCGCCTACTGCATCGTGAGGTGTTGCAAGAGCCATATATGTTCCGCGCAGGTATGCAGCTGTATCAGCAGCTGACTTTGCCGCAGCTTTAGCAGCTTCATGAATCGCTGGGTACTTTCCCTCTGGATCGAAGGTTTTTGCCATTCCGACATAACCACCGTCAGCATAACTTTCAAGCTGCTTTGCAATTCCATCTATCTGGCGTTGTGCAGCCGTCTTACCTTTCTTTGCCAAGGTATCGATTGTGGAAATCCAACTTAGGTGTGCTTTGTCTACTGCATGTAGGCGCTTTGCGATATTTTCAAAGTCATGAGCAGTTACTTTCGGCATCATCTCAAATATTTGACGAATGTTTGCAGGTGGTGATGTAAGCACGTTAAATGAGATGTGTGATTCGAAAGAATCGTGGAGTTCAAGACCAGAAGTCAGCCGTTCCTGCATCACCGACTTTGCAACGCGGTCAATCTCATCGATAGGTTCAAGAGTGGTCAGTTCAGCCAATGTTTCCCGGGTGAGGTTTGCGCTAACAGCGCGACCTGCAATTGAGAAATCATCGAGCTGATCATTGAGATCATTGATACCTAGATTTGTAGATTTCATAGGGCTCAGACGAGCCGACTTTTCAACATAGGAATCGGCGAGGGCAAAAATCGGAGAGCGATGTGTAGTCATTGTCGGATCTTATATTTAAAGCCAAAAAAAAGTAAGGGTGAGCGCTTTCGCGCTCACCCTTACTTCTAGTTAATTTCTTATAACTTCAGAATCGCGACAGATTAGTGATCTGCTGCCATTCCTTCTGCATGTGACTTCATGCGTGCAATCTTGAGGATTGTGAGACCGAATACGCACTTCGCCAAAACGTCTGCGATTGTGTATCCAACCTGGACTCCAACGAATGCATTCGCTGTTGGATCTCCAGCTCCCATTCCAAGAATGTAAGCAATTGGGTATACGCCCCATGTCGCGATGAGTAGAAGGCGCAGATTCTTTACAGTTGCTGCGACTCCCGCTGGCTGACGATCAAGAGACTTGGTGAGCTCTACGAATAGTACGTAGAGAATGTAGAGGAATGGAAGTGTTGAGAGAACACCGTATAGAACCTGTGTGTTCTGATCAGTTGAGATTTCACCTGGGTATCCAAGTGCGATCATCGCAGCTGATGCTGGAACAAGGCGCATGATAAGTGACTTTGAAACTTCCTTTGCAAGAGCAAGTACTGCAATTACTTCAACGAGAAGTAGTGGCACTGTAAGTAGCCAATCAACGTAGCGGTATGCCTCGTTGAATGAACCCTGAGCTCCTGAGATATCAACCTTCATGCCTTCTGATGACTCTGAGAATGAGTTGAAAATTCTCCAGTAGTGGTATCCAGCGATGAATGTAACCATCGATGACATTACGAGAGCATTGCGGTACTTAGGTAGTACGCGTGCCTGTGAAACAAGTGTGTACACAGTGCAAGCAAGCATAGAAACAAGTCCAAACGAGAATACGTTATAGACGAGGTTCCATTGATCTTGGTTGAGAGTTACCATCTAAAACAACCTCCGTGGGCGTTTTGTTGAACTCCGCGGACCGGGCGGCCCGTGAAATCGATGTGGCGGTGCCGTCCTCGAGGAACCTCACCGTTGGTCGATAGGTAAGAGTGTGATCCTTTCGCGAGCAATTTGCACCTACAAACGAGGCCTTTTTTCTAGAATTTCTAGACTATTTTTCTATTTTACGCTCAAAACTAGGGGTTCCACCCTGTCGCGGAAGTCAGCTGCCGGAGGGGTCTTGTTTCGGACATGACCATCTACTGGCATGACCATCTACTGGCATGACCATCTACTGTTGAGACCATGGGCGCACCCGTAGAACCACCGGTAGAACAACCCGTCGATAAGAATCCAATCGAGCCGCCCAAGCTGCGTGGCTGGTTTCACTTGGGGGCTACGCCGGTAGTCATTATTGCCTCGCTCGTGCTCTTTATTTTGAGTAAAGAATCGCTCAAGTTTGCAGTGGCCCTCTATTCAATTACTGCCATCACACTCTTTAGTGTCTCGGCTATTTATCACAGAGTCCCGTGGTCACCTGCGAAGAAGAAGATCTGGCGCAGATGGGATCACGCAAATATCAATCTGCTGATTGCAGGCTCCTATACGCCTTTTGCAATGACCTTGCTTGAAGGGCGCGATCGAACCATCTGCTTAAGTGTTGTCTGGATTGGCGCTCTCCTTGGCGTTGCGATGCGAATCTTCTGGTTAGGCGCACCGCGTTGGCTCTATGTGATCAACTATTTAGCACTTGGCTGGGTTGCAGTTTTCTATACCCCTCAGCTCTACAAAGAGGGTGGTTTATGGGTGTTGATTCCAATCCTTATCGGCGGCTTGCTCTATTCAGTCGGTGCGATCTTCTACGCCTTAAAAAAGCCCGGAACTAACGCTAAGTATTTTGGCTTCCATGAGCTCTTTCATATCTTCGTTCTCGCGGCCTGGATCTCGCAATATCTGGCTATCTCCTTCGCTATCTACCGCGCATAAGGCTGAGTGGGATTAGCCCCGTCTGACGCTGCTTTTGGCTCAAAAGTCACCCTGGCTCGCTTTTGGAGAACTCCTTTGGTGCCCTAATCTATGGCCATGGCAAATGACAAGGGCACCTTTCTTAACTGGGTAGGTTTCAAAGAAGGCGAAACGACGACACAGAACTCGGTCGATCGTATTCGCGAACTTGAGGCACAGTTATCTGACCTGCGCTCGCGCCGTGACATCACATCACTGAGTAAAGAAGAGTTCGAAATTTTGGCTACTGAGACAGCCATGACAATGATCAAATCTGCTCAAGCTCGCGAGCAGAAAGCATTCTCATCATCTGAGCGAGTTGTGAGCGAGGCAAGTAAAACCGCTCGCGAAGCTCTCGAGGCGGCAGAGAATAAAGCTCGTGCAATTTTATCTGACGCAGAATCTCGCGGCCGCAAATACATCAGCACTGCGGAGAGTGAAGCTCAAGACATTCTTTCTCAGGCTACGGCAGAAGCCGAGGCTCTCTTTGAAGAGAAGCGTCGTGAAGTGACAGCGCTAGCACTGGCTGCACGTCGAGAAGGCGAGCGGATCATCTCCGAGGCGCAGAATGAAGTTGTTGAATATCGCCAATGGTTAAGTCAAGTGATGTCAGAGGCTGAACGACTCAATCGCATTCAAACTCAATCACTGCACGCCGCAGAGACTGCAATTGCGCAAGGCCGTTCAAGTCTTGAAACAGCCTTTGCTCGCCTCAATGATCTCCAGAAAAAAGTAAGCGAGAATTTATCAACTGATGGTGGATTGCTTCCACAAGTTCCAAAGAAAGTTGTAAGCCAGCGGACCAAGCCAGCACTTGAAGCGCCAAAGAAGAAGAGCGCAGCCAAGAAGAGTGCAAAGAAAACTCCAGCTAAGCGTCGTTAATTCTTATGGCTACCAAGCGCGGTATCCAACATATTCCTGCCATTGATGGATTGCGTGCAGTCGCAGTTACTGCTGTAATTTTCTATCACCTAGGTTTTCAATGGATTCCTGGCGGTTTCCTTGGAGTAGATCTCTTCTTTGTTATCTCTGGATATGTAATCACTCGATTACTACTTGATTCAATCGAACGTAGTGGTGGATTAGACCTTCGAGGATTCTATAAAGCTCGAGCGCGACGATTGCTCCCGCCTCTTCTTTTCATGATTGTAGTAACGGCCTTTTACATCAGTATCTGGGCCCAAGATTCTGTTAAAAGATTTCTCACAGATACGCCTTTCTCGCTCTCTGGATCGATGAATTGGTGGCTTGTCTTCAAAGAGCAGGATTACTTCGAGGCCATTGGACGCCCGCCGTTATTGCAGCACACATGGTCGCTAGCTGTCGAATCACAGTTCTATCTAGTCTGGCCAGTACTACTCCTGCTGATTCTCAAGCGCTTTGGCAAGAAAGTGATTCCGATTGCCGCTCTAGCGATCGCACTTTTTTCAGGTACCGCCCTCTTCTTAGTATCTCTACAACTGGATGCATCTAGCTCAGTAAGCCATATTTATTTTGGTACAGATACTCACAGCATCGGCCTCTTTCTCGGAGCAGCACTTGCCGTCAGTTGGATTCCACAGAATTTCAAGAGCGAGGTAAGTAAGAAGGCACAGAACTTTATAGATTTTATTGGAGTATTTGGATTAGTCGGAATTCTTGGATCATTCCTATTGATTAATGAGAGCTCCCCTACCGCTTACAAAATTGCCTTTCCGTTAGCGGCTATTTTTGGCGCAGCAATCATTACATCGATAGTTCATCCCGCTTCTCGCTTTGCACCAATCTTGCAAAATCGAGTACTGCTGTGGATCGGCGAGAGATCTTATGCAATCTACTTATGGCACTGGGTTGTTTTCCAGATTACTCGGCCACGCGTAGATATTGATGGACAGGATTGGGCACTTATTGCATTGCGTATTTTGGTTGTACTCGCTCTTGCCGATATCTCTCTCAAACTGGTTGAGCTTCCCATACGCAGCGGAAAAGTTGAGTATTGGTTTAAGGGAATGAAATATCGAACATCATCTGTGCGCAAACGACAGAAGATTGCGGTCATCTCTTCAATCTCAGTAGTGCTCGTATCTTTATCAGCACTCTCATCAGTAGCTGTGGTTTCCAGTGATCGCGCTGCTCTCAAATTTCAAGAATCGTTACAGAGTAAACCCGAGATCATTCCACCCGTATCTGAGGGTGTAGATCGATCAGAGATGATTTGGCTTACGGGAGACTCAGTTATTCTCGGTATCCGAACAGCGCTTTCTGAGATACGCCCACTGCTTGTAGTAAATGCCCGCGTAGGTCGAGCCGCCCCTGAACTCCTTCAGCAGATGAGTCGTGATCTGGAAAAGGCTGCAGGATCTACCGTTGTCATGGATTTAGGAAATAACGATCTGCTTACCGAAGAGACTGTACGAGCTATTTTTGAACTAGTTAAAGAGAGTCCACGGATTGTTGTCGTCAATACTGCAGTTCCTAGACCGTATCGCGATGCGAATAATTCACTGATTGCCGAGATTGCCGCACAGTATGCAAATGTGAAAGTAGTCGATTGGAACGCTATCTCAGACGGACATCCAGAGTACTTTGCTCCCGATGGAGTGCACTTAGTTCCAACTGGTGTGAGTGCCTATGTAATCGCAATCGATGAGGCGCTCAAGTAAAAAACCCGCACCAAAATCGATGCGGGTTTTTTACTTAATACTTTTTATGACAGAGTTACACCGAATCCAAATTCATTTCCGATGACTTCTTGTCCATCAGAGTAAAGTGCAACCACGCGTATAGAGGTTGAACCATCTTCTGAAGTCTTCGAAAGTTCTACTGATGATTCAGTTGAAGAAACTTCAGCAAATGAAGTCCAATTCTTTCCTCCATCGCTGCTTACCTCAACTCTAAATCCAGTGAGTCCATCCGTGGCTTGTAGTTGCTTCCACGTAATAACCATGGTTCCGTTTGTTGAATCTTTCCAATTTCCAACTGCCTTTGGCGCTTCGACAGATGTCACTGGAGCTGACGTTGCTTCCGCACTTGGCTCTGCTGTTGGCATCGCCGACTCTGAAGCAGTTGGTGCAGGTGCTGCATCATCGCTACCGCTATCTGGGCGAGTAACAACGACGACTGCGAGAAGAATAATTCCTACGATAATCGCTGCAAGTACCTTGCCGGATGCACCCTGCTTTGGAGCAGCTGCTGACGTTGAAGGCTTTGCTGGAGCGCTAGCGCTCTTTGAGGCAGGTTTTGGTGTCGATGAAACATCCACACGACCAGCGCCAAGTGTTGAAGCCGATGGAACTGGCGGAATCACTACTGAAGAAGCAGATACTGCGCGCTTCTTAGTTGCAGATTTCTTTGCGGTTTTCTTAACGGCGCTCTTCTTGACCGCTGACTTCTTTACAGCGCTCTTCTTGACCGCTGACTTCTTAACAGTCTTCTTTGCAACAGCCTTCTTCGCTGTTGACTTCTTGGCGACAGACTTCTTTGCTGCGCTCTTCTTTACGGCTGCCTTCTTAGCAGCAGGTTTCTTCTTTACGGCCACAATCACTCCTTGCTTCGGGTGATCTAAGTTTAGCCTAGGCCAGCCACCATTTTTCTTACATGCGGGGCGATTGCTCGAAGAGCTTTACCGCGATGGCTAATTGCATCCTTTTCGGAAGCACTCATCTGCGCACTTGAGATGGAAAATCCGTCAGGGGAGAAAATTGGGTCGTAACCAAATCCGTTGTCACCCACTGGGTGATGCAGTAAACGGCCATGGAATCTTCCTTCTTCACAGTGGCTAGTACCGTCGACAAGTGCAAGAGCTGCTACGCAGATGAAATATGCAGTGCGATCGGCATCGGGAACATCTCTGACTTGATCCAGAACTTTTTGAAGATTGGCTTCATCATCTCCGTGCACGCCAGACCATCGAGCAGAGAAAATTCCTGGATCTCCACCGAGGGCATCGACGCACAATCCGCTGTCATCTGCGATTGCAGGCAGACCCGTTGCTGCAGACATCTGACGGGCTTTGAGAAGAGCATTCTCTTCAAAAGTACTGCCCGTCTCTTCTACATCTGCAAGATCTGGAAATTGATCGAGTCCAACAAGTTCAATTTCACCAGGGGCGATCTCTTCAAGAATGCGATGAAACTCTTCTATCTTTCCCTTATTACGCGTGGCAAGAAGAAGTCTTTTCATAGCTATTTGCCTTACTTTGCGAGTGCGTTCTTCTGCATCGCCGTGAGGTCAGCGCACCCTGCAAGAGCAAGATCCAATAGCGAATCGAGGAGAGCGCGATCAAAAGGTGCGCCTTCTGCTGTGCCTTGGACTTCAATAAATCGACCATCGCCACTGCAGACAACATTCATATCCGTCTCGGCGCGCACATCTTCTTCATAGCAAAGATCGAGCATAGGAACACCATCAATGATTCCAACACTTACAGCAGCAACTGAATCCGAAAGTGGTTTGGCGCCAGCCTTAATGTGTCCTTGCTTCTGTGCCCAACTAATTGCATCAGCGAGAGCAACATATGCGCCAGTGATTGCTGCCGTACGTGTTCCACCATCTGCTTGAAGAACATCGCAATCGATAACGATTGTATTTTCACCAAGTTGTGCAACATCGACGATGCCACGAAGTGAGCGCCCGATGAGACGTGAAATTTCCTGCGTGCGACCACCGAGTTTTCCTTTTACTGACTCTCGATCTGAGCGAGTGTGAGTTGCACGCGGCAACATTGAATATTCGGAAGTGACCCAGCCCTTTCCTGAATCCTTTAGCCAGCGAGGTACGCCAGGGGTAAATGAGGCGACACAGAGAACGCGAGTCTTACCGAATTCGACAAGAACTGAACCTTCCGCATGATCTAACCACCCACGAGTGATTTTGATTTCGCGCAGATCTTTATTCGTTCTTCCGTCGATGCGTGTCATTGTGTCCTCTTTATCGTCATTTATCGTTTTGTAGTTCGTGGATTATTTAAGATCTTGATGGCGTACGTGACCAACTTCTGGCCCAAGGAATCTGCGCGCCAAGCTTTCAAAGCTCTTGGCATCTCCTGTTGCAAGAAATTGATGCTCAGCCGGGCCGGCAGTGGCACTTCTGAGTTGATCGGTCTCAACCAAGGTTCGGTAGAGATCTTTTGCTGTCTCTTCAGCGCTAGAAACGAGTGAAACACCGTTGCCAACAACGTAAGAGATAACGCCAGTTAATAGCGGGTAATGCGTACAACCTAAGACAAGGGTGTCAACATCGGCATCCATAATTGGTTTCAAATATTCACGGGCGATCTCGGTAATTGCTGGACCTGAAGTTTCTCCACGTTCAACAAATTCCACAAATACGGGGCAGGCAACATCTGTTATTTCAAGATGAGGTGCTGCTGCAAATGCATCGAGGTAGGCGCGCGATTCGATAGTCGTTGCAGTACCAATTACACCAATGCGACCAGTGCGAGTTGCCGCAACCGCACGACGAACTGCAGGCTGTATCACTTCAATAACTGGAACTGAGTAACGCTCGCGCGCATCGCGAAGCATGGCCGCACTCGCTGTGTTGCAAGCAATCACAACGGCTTTGACGCCTTGGTCTATTAGAAAATCAATTGTCTCGAGAGAGAAATCTCGAACTTCGGCGAGAGGCCGAGGTCCATATGGTCCGCGTGCAGTATCGCCAATATAGATTGTGGATTCATTAGGAAGCTGATCCAAGATTGCTCGTGCAACAGTTAATCCGCCAACTCCAGAATCGAAGATGCCAATTGGTGCCGAACTCATGCCCAAAGGGTATCGTCTAATCCCTCTGTTGCTTCATCCACCTGTGATCCGTACACGCCAGTTGAGAGATATTTCCATCCCCCATCACAGACGATAAAGGCGATATCGGCGCTCTTTCCATCACGCACTGCCTCGTTAGCTAAAGCAAGAGCAGCATGAAGAATTGCACCCGTAGATATTCCTGCGAAAATTCCTTCAACTTCCAGAAGTTCACGAACGCGACGAACTGAATCTTCTGCCCCTACCGAGAATCTACGAGTAAGAACTGATGCATCGTAGAGTTCTGGAACAAAGCCCTCATCAATATTGCGAAGTCCGTAAACAACTTCGCCATACCTTGGCTCTGCAGCGATGATCTGAATATCTGGATTCTTCTCGCGAAGGTAGCGTCCAGCACCCATAAGAGTTCCAGTTGTTCCAAGGCCAGCAACAAAGTGAGTAATTGTTGGAAGATCTTCGAAAATTTCCGGGCCAGTTGAGTTGTAATGAGCGGCAGTGTTTGCAGGATTTCCATATTGGTAGAGAAATACCCACTCTGGATTTTCGGCAGCTAATTCTTTTGCAACACGTACTGCTTCATTTGAGCCACCGGCTGCGGGAGAAGAAATAATCTTCGCTCCCCACATTTCGAGAAGTTGTCTGCGCTCTGGACTTGTATTTTCAGGCATCACACAGATAAGACGATATCCACGAACTTTTGCAGCCATAGCAAGTGAGATTCCAGTATTTCCACTTGTTGGTTCCAGAATTGTTGCGCCAGGTTTTAGCTGACCGCTTTGCTCTGCTGCATCCAGCATTGATAGCGCTGTGCGATCCTTAATTGAACCCGTCGGATTTCGATCTTCCATCTTGGCCCACAAACGAACTGTGGGAGATGGTGACAAATTAGGCAGTCCGATAAGCGGTGTATGACCTACGGAGTCAGCGAGTGAATCAAAACGTGCCACTTAATTAACCGCCGGCGACTGCAGGCAGAATAGTTACAGAGTCTCCATCCTTGACCTGAGCATCAAGGCTGCCAAGAAAGCGAACATCTTCATCATTGATGTAGACGTTGATAAAGCGACGCAATGAACCATTTTCAAGCAAGCGCTCACCGAGTCCAGGATAGTTCGCATCTAAATCAGCGATGATCGCGCCTAGGTTTGCACCCTCTGCTTGAACACTCTTCTGATCCTTTGTGTATGGACGAAGAATTGTGGGGATTCGGATATCAATGCTCATAGTGCTTATTATGGCGAAGAAATCGACTATTCGGTAATTGAAACTTCTTCCTCGGTTACTACTCCATCAACAATGCGGAAGGATCGGAACTCAATTGCAGGTGCAATCTCTTCGCGACTAGAGACCAGCACATAGTGAGCGCCAGGTTCGCCAGCATAGGCAATATCTGTGCGAGATGGCCTAGCTTCAGTCTCTGTATGTGAGTGATAGATAACAACAATCTCTTCATCGTTGTCATCGACTTCTCGATAGAGAGCAAGTAAATCCTTGGGATCAAATTCATAAAAAGTTGGGCTATGAGCAGCATTAACCATTGGTTTTAAACGTTCTGCTTTACCCGAACCTTCTGGTCCAAGAATCACACCACAACATTCGTCGGGATACTCGGCTCGTGATTGCGCAACAATTGCATCAACAAAGGTCTGAGAAATTTCAAGCATGTGTAGATCCTACAGTCTCATTCATCCATCAGTGCTGAGAGCAATGATTCTTGTAGCCATCCCAACCATGTATACACGGCGTAAACACCTCGAAGCGGATCATCAGGTGATAAAAGTTCAAGTACATCTGAAGAATTTTCTTGCACTTTGAGTCGAACGCCAAGGGCTAATCGAATGTCATTGAGCGCACCTAACCAAGCATTTGCGCTGTCGTGATCAAGATCCACGATGCCATCATCTGCGCTCTTGAGATACATTCGCATAGACATTGCATGTGCTTGCTTCTTGCCTCTTAAGGTTGATTCTGTGTAACGCCTAAATTCACTGGCATCAACTTCATCAGCATACGCATTTGGAAGTAGTCGTCGTAAGACTTCATCTTCAGGAGGCGAATCATGTGATGTAATTCCCACAAGTGCTGCAAGTGGATCTTCATGGCCATGGTCTACGCGCTCTGAGAGCAATTCGATCAGCTGTTCAATCAGATTAAGTAAAACTTCGCGTTCACTTTCGGCAAACTCGGCGATGTAAGAGTTATCGCCGTGACGGTGAAATCCCTTCTCTGTACTCATAGGGCTTGGTCACCGCGTTGCAGCGTGGCCCACAAACCATATTCGTGAAGCATCGCGACATCGTGCTCCATCTCTTCCCGAGTACCTGTTGATACAACGGCCTTTCCTTCAGTGTGAACTTTCATCATGAGTTCGTGAGCTTTTTCACGCGAGTACCCGAAAAGTTCCATCAATACATAAGTCACATAAGTCATGAGATTAACGGGGTCATCCCAGACGATGGTGACCCACGGAGTATTTCCAGAAAAGATTGCAGCAATCTCTTCTTCAATATTCGTTGTTGTCTTAACCATCATCGGATAATGATAGAGAACGCATCGCTTGCAAGCACCGGCCACGTAGCATCTGCCGCGACAGTAATTTGATAGGTGGCGATACTGCGAGCCTGGGCGGGAACATTGAGTGTGAATGCCCCTTGAGCATCGGTAGTTGTGGTCTGACCAATCACTTTGCCGGATGTTGTCGCTAAGGTAATTGTCACACCAGCTGTGCGAGGCAATACGATGCCCGAAATCGTAAATGGAAGACCACTCTTGACTGATGTTGGCGGATTAAGAATCAGATTTCGTGCGACCGTAAGTGAGAGCGGAGGCGTCGATGATGCTTCGCGTTCCCATGAAGAGTCAGTGAGAACACGAATCGATACTGATTTTCCAATCAGCATTGGAATTGAGTATTTTCCGTCAATTCCGGTTGTCCCTGTGGTCAAGGTGCGAGTTGAACCATCTGGGTACTTACCTTCTACGGTGAACGCAAGACCAACTACCGGTGATTTATCTTTAAGTGTGATTAGACCTGAAAGAGTTACTGGATTGCCGTAGGAAAGTTCATTAGTTGAAAGTGTGAGTGATGATTCAAGTTCGGCCGGTGCAATAGAAGTTGCGACTTCGCGTATTGCCACCATCGCAAGTGGTTCTTCTTGCCCAATGACCCATTGTGCAGCGCCACCTAATTGATACTTGGCAACCAATTGTGCGCGCAATGAGAAGCTCTGTGCATTTTGATGCCAGGCGGTTCGACTAGCGGTACACGTTGTTGAGAGCCCACTACTGGTCTGACCTGTGTATTCACGTTTGTATGAGAACGTCACTTCAGCAAAAGTCTCGTTATATATAGGAACGGCGCCATATGTTGCAGCGATACTTGCCGCATCACGCATGAGAAAGGTTCCGGCTTTTGCCGAAGGAGTAATGATTTTCGCTAAGTTAGATGGGCAGACACCTTCAACTTTTGTTACCCAATCTTTTCCATACCCTGGAAGTCCAAGATAAACCTTGGATGCCGGCATTATCGAAACCGCATACTTAACGGTCTTCTCTGTCCATGCGATTGGTCCGATCGGTCCAGGGCGAGAAGTTGAATAGTCATAAGTCATGATGCGAAGACGATCGATGTGTGGAGCTATCTCTGCCCATGCATAAACAAAGTAACCCTTTTGTTTCTCCCCCGGATCAAATAGATACGGCGTTGTAATTGAAAGAATCTTCTTCTGTGCGTGAAGGGCGGCACTTAGCTCCTTGACAAAGAGAACCCAGTTAGGGGCAGTTGCCTTCCATGTTGTATTTGGATCGATAAATGCGAAACCTTCAAAATCTAAATCAATCCCATCGTAATTCTGTGAGGCCACTGTCGCCACAATTGCGTCAACAACCTGTTTGCGTGAGACAGGTTTTGCTAGAAGATTTGCCAGAACTAACTTCTCTGTTCCATCTGTAATTGTCGGAATAATTGTCATTCCTGCATTACGCAACGCAGCTAAAGGTTCTGTGATTGGCACACTCGGATTAGCCGTTTTATAAACATCGGCGATGACAGGCTTTTTAGTTTTACCGTCGTATTTGAGGGTGTACCAGAAAGGCATAATCTCTTTAATGAGATCTGCATTGTTAAGCACTGCCGGTAGATAAGTCTTCATCGAATAATACGGAAGCCAACCAGTCAGAATTTTGCGAGGCGGATTAGCAGCGTCGGCACTCTGAATATTCTGTAATGGAGCAGCCAGTAAGAGGAACGCTAGAAGTATTGATAGCGCAGGAAAGCGTTTCATTCCGATTCTTTTTTATTTGGGAGTTTATCTGGCATCGATTCGAAGATAGCTTTGCATGCTGGACAGATTGGATACTTCTCTGGGTCACGAGATGGCACCCACTTCTTGCCGCATAATGCACGAACTGCCTTGCCGGTCACAGCAGATTCGACGATCTTCTCTTTCTTTATGTAGTGTGCAAATCGATCGTGGCTACCCTCGTCATCTTCGACTTCTGGGCGCGTAAGTAGATCTGTATCGCTATCAAGCGAGAGGTCGCGTGTGCCGCGTGAGAACAAACCCATGTGCCAAAGGATACTGGCAGCCGATACAATTTCGCGATGAAGGACCTACTGCGTACGCAAGATTTATCTCGCGATGATGTTGAGATGCTCCTTTCGACTGCTGCCGAATTCGCGGCAGATCCATTGAAATCTCGCGATGCGCTAGCCCATAAGAGCGTTGCTATTTACATGACAAAGCCAAGCACTCGAACTCGATTGGCTTCTGAAACAGCAGTGGCGCATTTAGGTGGAACACCGATTTTCATTCGTGGCGATGAGCTACAACTTGGTCGCGGCGAAACAATTGCAGATACCGCTCGCATTATTAGTGGCTATTGCTCAGCGCTCATCGTTCGCACCTTTGCTCAGGCAGATGTCAATGAACTAGGTGAACATTCTTCTATTCCAGTAATTAACGCTCTGACCGATGATGATCATCCAACTCAGCTACTTGCGGATTGGTTAACAATTCGAGAAACTTTTGGCAAAGATATTTCTGGGAGAAAATTTGTGTATCTTGGTGATGGAAACAATATGTCTCATGCCTGGCTAACAATGGGTGCAATCATGGGTGCTCATGTTGTCGTAGCTACTCCATCTGGATCATGGGCACCTGATGCTCATGTAGTTGCAGAAGCTCAGAAAATAGCTGCACGCAGTGGTGGACGAATTGAAGTTCTCAATGATCCTGAAGTTGCAGCAAAAGATGCCAGCGTTCTCTATACAGATGTGTGGATGTCGATGGGTGATCCTGAATCAGAGCGAGCAGAGAAAATGAGTGCTCTCGCTCCTTTTGCTGTCACTGAAAATCTCATGAATTTGACGGCAGCAGATTCAATATTCATGCACTGCCTGCCCGCCCATCGCGGCGAAGAGGTCGAATCTGCAGTCATTGATGGCCCTAAATCGGTGATTTGGCGCGAGGCATTCCATCGTCGCACCACAATTCAGTCAATTTTGTATCACACTTCGCGTGGTGAACTTCGGGGTAACTAGTTACTCTTTCCCCATGTTGGTAGCCGTTCCTAAAGAGATTCGCGATGGCGAAAAGCGCGTCGCACTTGTCCCAGACATCATCAATAAATTAACGCGCCTTGGTCTTGAAGTGGCCATTGAATCCGGCGCTGGAGTTGATGCACAGGCAAGCGATGATGCGTATCGCGCAGCTGGTGCACAGGTCGTTGCTGGCGATGTGCTCAAGAGCGCAGATGTTGTTCTCTCTGTAACAGCTCTTACTCCTGCACAAATCGCGACCTTGAAAAAAGGTGCGATCACAATCTCATTCTTATCTGTTGTAAATCAGCGTGAATCTATCGACGCCGCTGTCGCAGCTGGCGTCACTGCCTTTTCGCTGGAATTAGTTCCTAGAATCTCGCGCGCACAATCAATGGATGCGCTCACATCACAAGCACTGTGTGCCGGTTATCGCGCATCACTCGTTGGTGCTGAACTTTCACCACGTTTCTTTCCGATGTTGATGACTGCAGCCGGAACCGTTACACCCGCACAAGTTCTCATCCTCGGAGCAGGCGTTGCGGGACTACAAGCGATCGCAACGGCGCGACGTTTAGGCGCAGTTGTCTCTGCCTATGACGTACGTCCATCATCTGCCGATGAAGTGAAGTCAATGGGTGCAACATTTATCGAACTCGAACTTGAATCACTTGAAGGTGCTGGAGGTTATGCACGCGAGATGACAGAAGAGCGCGCTGCAAAACAGCGTGAACTTCTCACCCCTTATATTGCTAAGTCGCACGTTGTGATTACAACCGCTGCTGTTCCGGGTCGCACCGCACCACGTTTGATGACAGCTGCGATGGTTGATGCGATGGAAGAGGGAACAGTGATTGTTGATCTCGCTGCTGAAACTGGTGGCAATGTCGAAGGATCAAAACCTGGCGAGATTGTCGTTACAAGTAAAGGTGTACGCATCTGGGGCGGCAAAGATGTTCCTAGTCAGCTTCCATTCCATGCATCGAGTTTGTATTCACGTAACGTCGTTAACCTACTGACTTTGCTCACAAAGCCAGCTAGTGAAGGTGTTGTCGCCTCATTTGATATCAACTTTGAGGACGAAATCATCGATGGCTCTGCTGTCACACATGCTGGTGTCGATCGAAAGGCAGGCAAGTAAATGGAAGCCCTCACACCTATCGCGGTGATCTCGATCTTCACACTCTCAGTCTTTGTTGGTTTTGAAGTAGTTTCTAAAGTTTCTTCAACGCTACATACGCCCTTGATGTCAGGTGCTAACGCAATTCACGGTGTGATTTTGGTGGGAGCGATCATCGTCGCCTCTCATTCAGAGACAACGCTTGAACTCACTCTCTCTGTTATTGCAATTGTCTTAGCAACAATCAATATGATCGGCGGCTTTGTAGTCACCGACCGTATGCTCGAAATGTTTAAGGGTAAGAAAGGAGGCGCAAAGTGAGCGATTTCGTTTATGACCTCATTGGTCTTACCGCCGGCGTCTTCTTTATTCTGGCTCTCAAAGGTCTTTCACACCCACGTACTGCGCGCCGCGGAAACCTCATCGGCGCATTCGGTGCTGGTATTGCAACAGTAGTTGTCTTCTTCCACGGAGAAATCAAAAACCTCTGGTGGATCCTGGGTGCAATTGCAGTCGGAACCATCGTCGGCGTACCTGCTGCACGCAAAGTTCAGATGACCCAGATGCCTCAACTCGTCGCACTCTTTAACGGTGTGGGCGGCGGCGCAGCAGCTCTCGTTGCAATCGTTGAATACTTAAGTCTTGGTGACACTGCAACAACTGCAGAAGTTATCTTCACCGTATTTACCGTGGTCGTTGGTTGCGTATCTTTCAGCGGATCGATTGTGACTTTCATGAAGCTACAAGAGCTCATGACTACACGCCCAGTTGTATTTCCAGGTGGACGCTTCGTTATTGCAGCGACACTGGCAGCTGTTCTTGGCTCATCAGGATGGGTCGTCATAGAGCTAGGTACGACGCCACTTTTGGTCGTTGCCGGCCTCTCTCTGGCATTCGGAATTCTCTTCGTACTACCTGTTGGTGGCGCAGATGTTCCGATTGTTATCTCACTCCTTAACGCTTTCACGGGTCTGACAGTTGCTGCCAGCGGATACGTTCTGCAATCAACGCTCTTGATCATCGCCGGAACACTTGTTGGTGCATCAGGAACAATCTTGACGCGCATGATGGCCGAAGCGATGGGTCGCTCACTCTTTGGAACGCTCTTCGGTGCATTTACTGCGAAGGCACAAGATACAAGCGGTGTTGCAGAAGATCGTCCTGTGCGAAGTGGTTCACCTGATGATGTTGCAATCTTGCTCAACTATGCGCGTCGCGTGGTAATCGTTCCTGGATTCGGTTTAGCTGTTGCGCAAGCACAGCACACTGTCCGTGAACTTGCAGATCTCATGATCTCAAAGGGAATTGATGTGGCATACGGAATTCACCCAGTTGCTGGTCGTATGCCAGGACATATGAACGTGCTTCTTGCAGAGGCAAATGTTCCTTATGATCAATTAGCTGAGATGGATGAAGTCAATCCAACTTTCGGCCAGACAGATGTCGCCATTGTTATCGGTGCAAACGATGTTGTGAACCCTGCAGCAAAGACAACGCCTGGATGCCCAATTTACGGAATGCCAATCTTGGAAGTTGTGAACGCAGCCAACGTCATCTTCCTTAAGCGCTCAATGCGTCCAGGATTTGCCGGTATCGAAAACGAATTACTCTATGACCCAAAGACAATGTTGCTCTTTGGCGATGCGAAGGCTTCGCTCACGAAGGTCGTTTCAGCGCTTAAAGCTCTTTAAGACCGGTTCCCTTAAGCGGGTTTAGTGGAGCGTGACCGTAAAGCTGCCACTGAAATCTGCAGCATTCGCTCAGTTCTTTCATCTGGGCGCTCGGAATTTCGAGTTGCTGGTAGTTGAAAGTTCAACTATTCTCAGAACATAGCCAAGGAGTAAAGATGCCAGCAGTAACCGTTTCCGATATCACCGTTCTTCCGCGTATTTCATCTACGCCGGGAGCACAACCTCGCACAGTTAAGAGCATTACAACTGCGCCGCAAGGTTTTGAAGGAGAAGGTTTTCCGGTTCGTCGCGCATTTGCTGGCGTTGATTTAGCAGAGCTCGACCCATTTATTCACTTGGATCAAATGGGTGAAGTGGAATACGCACCAGGTGAACCAAAGGGAACTCCGTGGCATCCACATCGTGGTTTTGAAACAGTTACTTACATTATTGATGGAATTTTCGATCACCAAGATTCAAATGGTGGCGGCGGAACAATTTCTAACGGCGATACACAGTGGATGACTGCTGGCGGAGGAATTCTTCACATTGAAACTCCCCCAGAGAGTTTGGTCATGAGCGGTGGCTTATTCCATGGATTCCAGTTGTGGGTGAACTTGCCTGCAGCAAAGAAGTGGTCACCACCTGCATATCAAGATGTTCGGGCAAATGATGTTGCGCTGTTGTCATCACATGATGGCGGTGCGTTAATTCGCATTATTGCTGGCGAGCTCGATGGACATGTTGGTCCAGGTTCTACGCAAACTCCGATTGCTTTGATTCATGCAAGTGTTGCTGCTGGCGCCGAACTTCGTCTGCCATGGCGTCGTGATTACAACGCACTTGTCTATGTGATGTCAGGACATGGATTTGTTGGTGCAGGATCTCAACCCATTCAAATGGGACAACTTGCAGTCTTTGGTGAGGGCGATGAGATTGTAATTCGTGCAGCACAACATCAGGAATCTCGTTCTCCACAGCTTGAGCTATTTATTCTCGGTGGTGCGCCAATTAAGGAACCTGTGGCGTGGATGGGTCCATTTGTAATGAATACAAAGCGCGAAGTTCTGCAGGCATTTGAGGATTTCCAGAAGGGCTTACTCGGCTCGATTCCAGCGATTTACAAGGAAGATGCCAAGCCAAAGGCACCGATTGCGCGCACAGATAAGTTGCAGGGCGATAGTCCTGCGCGTAAGTCCGAGGCTGATTCCTCTTCTAGCGCTGCTGCGATTCTTGATGTGCACGGAGCGCCAACAGATATGCAGGAATCTGGGGACAAGTAACGCTTTTTAACGCTGCTGCAATTCTTGATTTAGAGCGTGCACTAACGGTTGTGCAGGAATCTGGGGATAACTCACCTCTTTAGCTATCACCTTGTCAGCGCAACACTGCACTATCTGCACATGCCTTCAGCGACTGCAGCGATACCTACGAATGAAGATCTCAACTCTTCATCAACGCATGCTCGTGAAGGCCATCTCGCATTAAGTATTTCTAGTCGTGAAGATTGTGTTGCCACACTTCTTGCAGCTGCACCCGGGATTAAGACTTTGGGTGGGTTGATTGCCATCGATCCCCAAGATCTTTCGCCTGCCGCACGCATTGATTACCTAGCAGCTCTTGAACGGCAGAGCAGTTGGTTACAAGCGGCAATGCAACGTGCAATTGTTGCCGTGGCCGGAATAAGTGAAGGAAAGTCAGATGGACCATTTACTGGAGTCGATGAGGCTGAGCGCGAAGACGTTTCCTCCGCACTTCGACTATCTGCCGGTACTGCACAAATGCGTATTGATGTTGCGCGCACTCTTGTTAACCACCTTCCAAATACTTGTTCAGCTCTTGCTACAGGAGAGCTAAGCGCAGCACATGCAACTGTTATTGCGAGAGAGACTGCCACGGCGATTCGTGACGGTTTGAGTGAATTTGCAATCTTCTCAATTGAAGAGAAGGCCATTGCACATGCTGAATTTCATACTCCTTCTCAAGTTGCGCTACAAGTTCGAAATGCGATCGCAAAATTTGCACCTGCCACATTTGAAGAAGTTGTTGAAAAAGCTCGTGATAGCCGGCGGGTAAGTTGCTATAACGATGTAGATGGAATGTCTACTGTTGTTGCCATCTTGCCAGCAGAGGATGCACAGACTGTTATGAAAGCTATCGAGGCATTTATCATCAAGGGATCCACTGTATTAAACATTAATGAGAATTCATCAGTGTCTCATGCAGGCAATACAGGGGATCGTAAAGTTGATACTCGCGACTTAGGAGGCAAAAACTCTAATTCACATATCGCTGATACTCGCAGCGCTGATATGAAGCGTGCCGATGCTCTCACATCACTCGCAGGCTTTGCACTAGCTGCAAGTAGTGAAGATGTAGCACTTCATCGTCGCCCAATAACAATAAATGTAACTATTGATCTTCCAACACTTCTTGGATTAAGTGAAAATCCTGGACAACTTGCCGGATATGGCGCAATACCCGCCTCTGTTGCACGAGCACTTGCAAGCGATGGAAAATGGAAAAGATTTATTACAGATCCACAGACTGGTGCACTTTTAGATTATGGGCGCGAAACTTACCAACCACCACAAGCGCTTATTGATTTCCTGATTGCGCGAGATCGAACTTGCCGATTCCCTGGATGCAGGCGATCGGCCGCGCTCTCAGATCTTGATCATGCTCAAAGTTGGGAAGAAGGTGGCACAACTTCACTTGATAATCTCGGTGCACTTTGTCGTCGCCATCATCAACTGAAGACCCACGGGGGTTGGGCTATTGAATCCCGTGCAGATGGATCATGTACATGGACTTCTCCGCTCGGCAAGATTTATCAGACTCCAGCGCGCCCAATTGCCGAGTCTGTTTAGCCGAACATGCCCCGACTGTTTAATCGACACTGCCCTGACTGTTTAACCGACACTGCCCTGACTGTTTAACCGACACTGCCCTGACTGTTTAACCGAGGCCCTCTAGTCCAGTTTCAGGTGAATTCCCCCCTATCTGACTGCCATTAGAATCAGACCGTGAACAAGCACGCGCAAGTCATCGACAAGGTGATTCTCTATTACGCCTTTACGCCGATTAGTGACCCTGAAGCGCTGCGTCTATGGCAGACCCAACTCTGCACAACACTTGGATTAACTGGTCGCATCCTTATTTCAAAGCATGGCATCAATGGAACTCTTGGCGGAGAAATGGCGGCTCTCAAGAAATATGTACGCCAAACTCGTAGCTATTCCGGATTTAAGAAGATGCCAATTAAGTGGTCAGAAGGAACTGGAAATGATTTCCCACGTCTATCTGTCAAAGTGAAAACTGAGTTAGTGGCATTCGGTGATCCTGATGTAATCGAGGTCGACGAGAACGGCGTAATTGGCGGCGGTACACATATACGCCCACATCAACTTGAAAAGCTTGTAGAAGAACGCGGTGATGAGGTTATCTTCTTTGACGGTCGAAATGCTTTTGAAGCGGAGATCGGAAGATTTAAAGATGCGATTATTCCCGATGTAACTTCATCACGTGACTTTATTGAAGAGATCGAAAGTGGAAAGTATGACCACATTAAGGATAAACCTGTAGTTACTTACTGCACCGGTGGAATTCGCTGCGAGATTATCTCTGCGGTAATGGTCAAGAATGGCTTCAAAGAGGTTTATCAGATCGATGGTGGCATCGTTAAGTACGGTGAGGCTTTTGGAGACGATGGATTTTGGGAAGGCTCTCTCTATACCTTCGATGCACGCATGAAGATGGAGTTCTCTGATCACACCAAAGTTATTGGTAAATGTGAAAAGTGTGAGGCTCCGAGCAATCTATTTAGGAACTGCAAAACAGCTTCATGTCACCAACTTATACTTCTCTGTGATCCATGTGCGTCGCTTGATCCAAATCTTTCGTGCACGCATGATCCAAGTAAGGCACGCGACTCAGAGCTCATCGGCTAGTTGTAGATCTAATGATCTGGTGGCCAACAGAGGTACCCACGCTTACTCGTGGCCTCATCACATTACGCAAGCCGCATCTTGACGATACCCAAGCGGTCTTTGATGGTTGCCAAGATCCACTGATTCCTAGATTTACCGCGATCAGCGCTGACTATTCAATGGCGCATGCACTTGATTACGTGCAGCGCACCGATGCTTCAGTGCGCACACAGCGCGAGCTTCCATTCGTAATTGAGTACGGAAATGGCGATGACAAAGTCTTTGCTGGGGCGATCTCTTTCCACTCACTGAGCGTGAAGAACAGCGTTGGCGAACTTGGTTACTGGATGACATCTTCAATGCGCGGCAAAGGCATTACTACTACAGCCGCTCGAATGCTCACTGATTATGGCTTTGCGACAATCGGCTTCAAGAGAATTGAGGGGCTGGTTGATCGTGAGAATATTGCCTCGTTGAAACTTCTAGAGTCTGCCGGTTATCAGCGAGAAGGACTTCTGCGAAACAAGATAAGTCGAGATGACGGACGCCAAGTAGATATGTATATCTACGCCGCCCTGCCTGAGGATTGGGAATATCTCCCGGATTAAAAGGTGACGAGTACCATGTGAGTCATGGAATCACTAGCTCTACTTGTTGTAATAATTCTTGCAGTCGTCATGTTTAGTGGTCCACTTGGAATTCTATTGACGATTAATCCAATTTGGAACGCAACTCTCAAAGTTCCTGGGCTCTGGTATGCCCGTCGTGTACTTATAACTTTCTTTGCGGCAATTGGAGTGATCTTCGGATTCCAAGTCTTGTTGGGTGGAATTCCTTTCATGGCTTCACTTATGGTGATTTCAGGAATGGCTTTCAATGTCATCGCAATCAAATTGGAATACCAAATCGGTAAATTCAATAAGCGCGCAACTCCAAGAAAGCCGGGAGCATCAGAGCTTTAAAACTCTGTAAGAAATGGTGGAGGTGCCGGGAATCGAACCCGGGTCCTTCGGAATCAAAATAGGGCTTCTACGGGCGTAGTGTGTTTATCGTTTTCTCAGTTCCGAATCTCTTACACACGAGTATTCGACAAACTCATT
>Ga0315907_10001337_pt1 | contig 33615 bp, 22 predicted proteins | sample LakEriMetagenome_3_FD_203525 | JGI IMG/M metagenome (GOLD analysis project Ga0315907, IMG submission 203525) | Freshwater fungal communities from buoy surface, Lake Erie, Ohio, United States - Buoy 12 MA123 | ecosystem: Environmental > Aquatic > Freshwater > Lake > Lake biofilm | place: USA...
ATGCCAATGGATGTTCGATCATAGACTCTGCTTCCGTTAGTCAACCCTCGGCAATCTCTCTGAGTACCCTCGTTAGCGATGCCGCTTGTTTTGGTAGTGCTTCAGGAGCTATTGATCTTTCTGTTGCTGGTGGTACTCCAGGCTATACCTTCCTTTGGAACAATGGACCTGTATCCGAAGACCTTAATTCCCTTCCTGCTGGAGCGTATTCCGTGACCGTGACCGATACCAACGGATGTACCGCATCTACTTCCGCTACGGTTAATGAACCTGCTGCACTTATTGCAAATGCTGCTGTTACTTCGCCAATTACAATAAATGGAGGTACTGGGGTTATTACAGTTTCTGCTGCAGGAGGTACGCCCGGCTATTTGGGTGTTGGAGCTTTCACCGTTACTTCGGGAACCTATACTTACACAGTGGTAGATACGAATGGTTGCTCTTCAAGCACAACAATAACCATTACTGAGCCAAATCAATTGGTTGCCAATGCTACCATCACTACCCAGATATTGTGCAATGGAGATTCCGCAAGTGTTACCGTATCTGCCACTGGAGGACAAGCTCCATATACTGGAACAGGAACGTTTACCTTACCTGCAGGGATCTACAATTTCACGGTGACAGATTCCTTTAACGTGAGCTCAGTAACTTCGATTACGATTACTGAGCCAAGTGCATTAACTGCTTCAATTTTAGGTACTAATGTCACTTGTAATGGATTAAATAATGGATCAGCCATAATTACCGCATCAGGCGGCGTTGCACCATACACCATTGCTTGGTCGAACAGTTCAACCAATGACAGCCTAGCCAATTTAGCCCCAGGTACTTACACGGTTATTATCACAGACGCCAATGGTTGTAGTATTTCTCAATCAGTAATAATTACAGAACCGGTTATTTTAACAGCCACATCCACGGAAGTCAATCCGATTCTATGTAATGGCGGTACAGCCAATGTTTCAGTCCTTGCTCAAGGAGGAACATTGCCCTATGTTGGAACTGGATCATTCAATGTTGTCGCTGGAACCTATACCTACACCGTAACCGATGGGAATAATTGTTCTGCCTCTACCTCAATTGTTATTACCGAACCGACTATTTTAGGCATAAGCATTACGGGAACTGATGTAACATGTAATGGTTCAGCTAATGGATCAATTACCTCATCCGTTACTGGAGGCACTCAACCCTACGCATACCTTTGGTCTAATGGTGCCACTACATCATCCATCACTAACTTGACACCTGGTTCATATACCCTAGTAGTCACAGATACAAACGGATGTTCGGTAAGTGCAATACAACTGATTACAGAACCGATTATTCTCACCGCAACCTCAACAGTTAGCTCGCCAATTTTATGTCAAGGAGGGCAAGGCGTGGTTACGGTTAGTGCTAATGGGGGAACAATTCCTTTCTCAGGTATTGGAACTTATAATGTAAATGCAGGATTCTACACCTATACCGTAACCGATAACAACGGGTGTATTTCGCAAACCAATATTAATGTTTCAGAACCTGCTCAAGTTCAAGCCAATGCGGTAATTAGCCAAGCCATTCTTTGCAACGGTGGCACAGGACAGATTACCGTAAATGCAATCGGTGGAGTTGGCCCGTATTCAGGAACGGGAGTACAAACCGTAATTGCCGGGAATTATTCGTACATAGTAAGCGATGCGAATAGCTGTACTGATACAGTTAACATTAGCATTACTCAACCTGTGACCCTTGCGGTGATTGTTAATGGAACAAACCCATTGTGTAATAGCAGCGCCAATGGCTCAGCACTTGCCAATGTGAGTGGCGGAACAGCGCCATACACATATTTGTGGTCGAATGGAAACACCACCAATACTGCCAATAACTTAACTGCCGGTACCTACACGGTTTTGGTAACTGATACCAATGGATGTTCAATTTCAGGAAGTGTAACCTTAACGCAACCAGTAAGCCTAAGTGCCAATTCAATAGTTTCTGCACCGATTTTATGCCATGGTGGTGCGGGTCAAGTTCTTGTTTCTGCCAACGGTGGTGCGGCTCCATATACAGGTGTTGGTTCATTTGTTGCTTTAAGTGGTACTTCGAATTACACGGTAACAGATGCCAACGGATGTAGTGTAATTACAAGCATAAACGTCCCTGAGCCTGCAGCCTTGGTGGCCAACGCTGCGGTAACTTCTCCAATCAGTTGTTTCGGTGGTACGGGGAATATTTTAGTAACAGCCATTGGCGGTACCCCTTCCTATTCAGGAATAGGGAGCTTCCCAGTTTCAAGCGGCACCTATACCTATCCGGTGACCGATGCCAACGGGTGTTCTACAACCACTACAATCACGATTAACCAACCTGTGGCCTTGGTTGCAAATGCTGCAATAAGTAGTTCCATTTTATGTAACGGCGGAAGCGCTACTGTTTTGGTAAGTGCGGTGGGTGGAACACCAAACTATACAGGAACCGGTAGTTTTTCAGCATTAGCTGGTTTACAAACCTATACGGTTATTGATGCCAATGGATGTTCAAACAGTGCCACAATCAATGTGGTACAGCCGGTGGCTTTATCAAGCACCATATCAAGCCAAAATGTGTCGTGTAATGGATTGAATAATGGTTCTGCGCTTGCCTCGGCCAATGGAGGAACACCCAACTATACCTATGCATGGAGTAACGGCGGATCAACTGCGCTGATATCAAATTTAGCACCTGGTGTATATAACGTTATTGTAACTGACGCTAATGGTTGTACAAATAATTCTAGTGTTACCATATCAGAACCCACCGTACTCACGAGCGCGGTAGTACAAACCAGTAATATTGCATGCTTCGGTGGGACAGGAACTGTATTTATTTCAGCCAATGGAGGAACGGGTCCTTATGTCGGAACTGGATCTCAAACGGTTGTAGCAGGCAATCAAACATTCACCGTAACGGATGCAAATGGGTGTACATCCAATGCTTCAATATCCATTTCTCAACCAACGCAATTGGTTGCAATAGCCACTCAAACCTCTCCGATTTTGTGTTTTGGTGGACAAGCCACGGTCGCGATCACTGGAACAGGTGGTACAGGCGCTTACAGCGGAACAGGCTCTGTAAACTCATTTGCTGGAAGCAATTCATACACCATTCAAGATGCGAATGGATGTTCTGCCTCAACCGTATTGTTGATTACACAACCGTCGGCAGTCTCCGCAAATTTTAGTAATACTGGTGTAACCTGTTTTGGATTAAGTAATGGAAGTTCTACCGCTGCCGTAGCGGGTGGAACACCGGGATATACCTATTTATGGAATACCGGTTCAACAACAACATCCATCAACAATCAACCTGCAGGAACCTATACCCTTCAAGTAACCGATGCAAACGGATGTATCTTCAATTTAAATTCCACCATAACTCAACCAGCTCCTATTGTTGCAACGGCAAATATTATTTTACCAATCGCATGTTTTGGTGGGCAAGCTATTGTACTTGTTAACGGCGCAGGAGGAACACCAGGATACAATGGAAATGGAACATTTAATGAATTTGCTGGAACGTATACATATGTCTTAACCGATCAAAATGGATGTATCGATTCAACAACTATTACAGTGACACAACCGGCCGCGTTTACCGCGGTTGCAAGCATAACCTCACCCATCGCCTGCAATGGTGGTCAAGCTACGGTTGTTGTAAGTGCAAACGGTGGAGTAGCCCCTTTCACAGGAACTGGAACATTTGTGGTTTCTGCAGGTACATACACATACACCCTAACAGATGCGAACGGATGTGTAGCCACCACAACCATCAATGTCACGCAGCCAGCCACTCTTGTACTCAGTGCTACCCTTGTAAATCCCATTCTATGTCACGGAGATAGCGCTTTAATCACGATTGGTGCCTCAGGAGGTTCTCCTGCGTATTCGGGCGTTGGAAACTACCTAGTACCGGCAGGAAATTATACATACTACGTATCCGATGTAAATGGCTGTAATGACTCCATACAAATTCAAGTTACGCAACCTGCATTGCTTACAAGTTCTGTTTCATCGACAAACGTTACTTGTAACGGAGCAAATGATGGAAGCGCCATTGTATTTTATTCCGGAGGAACAGCCCCACTCTCTGTACTTTGGTCTAATGGATCTACTCTCAACAGCATTTCTAACTTAACTCCGGGGAATTATAGCGTTGCTGTTACCGATGCCAATGGATGTCAAAATGTACAGAATATCACGATCACACAACCCAATGTACTTGTTGCATCTGCCCTTGAAACGGTTCCAGTCGCTTGTTTTAATGGAAATGCTACCGTAGTAGTAAGTGCGACAGGTGGAACAAATCCATACGTTGGCACAGGAACCTTCTTCCCAACGGCTGGTGTTTATAATTATGTCATAACCGATGCTCAAGGTTGCGTGGACACCGCGAACATTACCATCTCTCAACCTCCAATACTCACTGCTACAGCAACTGTAATTAATCCTATTGCGTGTTTTGGTGGACAAGCTACGCTTGATGTGATTGCAACGGGTGGTGTTGCACCCTATACTGGAACAGGTATCATCAATGTTTCTGCCGGCAATCAATCCATAACTGTTACCGATGCCAATGGATGTGCCTTCGTAATTTCGCTCTTCATTAGTCAACCTACCCAATTATTTTCGAGCATAAGTGCTCAAAATGTGAGTTGTTTTAATGCGGGTAATGGAAGTGCAACAGTTATCCCTACAGGAGGTACACCAGGGTATCAGTACCTTTGGTCTACGGGAGATACTTTGGCTACTGCGAATAATCTCGTTCCGGGCTTCTATAGTGTAACCGTTACGGATACAAATGGGTGTCAAACCACCAACCAAATAACGATTACGCAGCCGAATCAATTGGTTGCAAGTTCAAGCATCAGTTCACCGATTTTCTGTTTCGGTGGAAATGCAACCGTAGACGTCAGTGCTATTGGGGGCACACAACCGTATACAGGAACAGGTTCATTCTTGCAAAGTGCAGGTACACAAACTTATTATGTCACCGACGGAAATGGATGTATTGATTCAACAACAATTACCGTTACTCAACCCAATCAACTGGTAGCATCCGTAATTCAAACAAGCAATATTCTTTGTTTTGGTGGTACTGCCACGGTTGATGTGAGTGCCCTTGGTGGTACCGTAGCGTATAACGGAATCGGTACGTTTACCGTAAGTGCCGGCTGGAATAATTTCAGTGTAACCGATAACTATGGTTGCCTTGATACCACCTCTATTTATATCACCCAACCTACCTTACTCGTTGCCAACGCTGTCCTTGTTTCACCTGTACTTTGTAACGGTGGGAATGCAGTAATTAACATTAGTGCATCTGGAGGAACCCCGGGATATGTTGGACAAGGAAACGTGACCGTAATTGCGGGAACATACACCTACACGGTATCTGATACAAATGGATGTATCGCAAACACCACAATCACGGTGGTTCAACCGAATCCTTTACAGGCTTTCGCCAATATTACATCTCCGATTGTTTGTAACGCAGGTACAGGGGTCATTACTGTAAGTGGAACTGGTGGTACTGCTCCGTACACCGGATCGGGAACTTTCACCGTTGCAGCAGGAACCTACACTTACTCACTTGTTGACGCAAATGGCTGCTCATCCGCTGTTACCATTACAATCACCCAACCGCCTGTATTGTCACTAAGTTTAAGCCAAACCAATGTGAATTGTAACGGTTTTGCTACCGGGTCTATTACAGCAAATCCTGCAGGTGGGCAAGGACCGTATACCTATTTATGGAGTAATAACCAAACCACTCAAACCGTTTCCAACTTACTCGCTGGCGCGTATAGTGTGGTAGTAACAGACAACTTGGGTTGTACGATAAATGGTAACACGACGATAACGCAACCTTTGGCACCAATTCTTCTTCAGGAATCACATACCAATATTTTGTGTTTTGGAAATAACACAGGCTCCATTGATTTATCCGTGAGCGGTGGTACCTCACCGTATACGTATAGCTGGAGCAACAGTTCCACGACCCAAGACATTCAAAATTTAATCGCGGGAACGTATAATGTCACTGTAACGGATGCAAACGGTTGTATTGCGGTAATGAGCATCAACGTAACTCAACCTGCCATTCCGCTAACCGTCGGATACACCACAACAAATGTTAGTTGTTTTGGATTGAGCGATGGCTCCATTGACGTTACGCCTCTGGGTGGAACTGGGCCTTTTACCTATTATTGGACTACGGGACTTGCTTCGCAAGACTTAAGCAATTTACCTGCTGGTCAATACATCGTAGCAATAACCGATGCAAATAACTGTGTTACATCCACACAAATCACCGTCAACCAACCTACGGCACCGCTTAGTGGAACGATCACACAACTCCCTATCACATGTTATGGTGCAAATGATGGTCAACTAACAGCGAACGCAAACGGCGGTACTGCACCATATTCATACACATGGTCGCCATCCGGTCAAACCGGAAGCATTGCGAGTATGTTAGCACCAGGGAGCTATGTAGTGTCTATTATTGATGCAAATGGATGTACTGCTACTGCAACGGATATACTTGCAACACCACCATCCCTACTTGCTCAAATGAATATTTCAGATAATGTCGTTTGTTTACCTTCAATCGCAACGGTTACCAATGCTAGTGTTGGAACCTTTAATAGCGTACTTTGGACCTTATCAAATGGACAGTCATTTACCTCAAACCAGTTCACCTTGAATTTAACTTCTGTTGGTTGCATAGATATTACCTTGTTAATTACCAATGCAAATGGGTGCACGGCTGATACAACCATAAGTGATGCAATTTGCGTTATTCCAGGTCCAACGGCAGCATTTTCTACCAACAGTCCTGAAATCGATTTTAGTACTGGAGAACTTTCATTTATCAATAATTCCATAAATTATAGTGGTTCTATTTGGCAGTTTGGTGATGGGACTTCAGCAACTCTTGATAATCCAATCCATACCTATCCTGCAGCTACAGTAGATAGCTATAATGTGATGTTGGTCGTATATGATGCAAACGGTTGTACCGATACCGCATATTCGGTTGTCGAGAGCAACGACTTAGTTCGATTAACTGTTCCAAATGGCTTTACTCCGAATGGGGATGGATTAAATGACATCTTCCTTCCTGTAGTCAGTAATGCCGACCAAATTAAGTTTTACAGGTTTGAAGTATATAATCGATGGGGGCAATTGGTATTTGAATCAACAAAACCAGGTGAAGGTTGGGACGGCAAATACAATGGAAAACAAGCTCAGTTTGGAGTTTACAATTGGAGTGTTCGCTTTGAGGTCCCAGAGAATGATCCTGTGAATGCAAACGGTCACGTGACCTTAGTCAAGTAAGTTCTCGGTATATAAAAATCGTTTTTGAATCGATTCAAACGGTCGATAAATGTAGTATGCGTTCCCATTATGAACACGTATTTTCTCCACGTACTTATGATAAATGCGATGCTTAGTTTGTATAAGCCCTGTACGCAAATCAATCTTTCCCAAGTAACTTATCCCGTCTTTTTCAAAAACAGCATACAGCGATTGAGTCGCATTATCCTTTAATATGATGCGCTTCCAACCTGTTTTCTCCTTGTGATAATGAAACAACAAGGGCATGGAACGTAGCTCTTGCCCAAAGGCGTTGTACACAGAAATAAGGTCCGTTTGAAAATTCAAGACATATATACTGTCGCGAACCTTAAATAAGGGGGCAAAGGGAACCTTGTAATAAATCGATTGTGTAAAATAGGTGGCCCCAACCCATATTTGGGCATCCACTCCTGTTTCTACTTCTTTTTGTTTCGCCCATAAACGCGTTCGAACATCTACCCACTTATATTCGGATCGATACAATTCCATCATCAAGGGGTCTTCCACATGAATGAGTTTACGATACGAAGAATCGATGCGGTCGAGGCTGAAATAATCGAATGCCGGATAGTACTCATTGAAGTTAGAAAAAAATAATTTACTGGTAGTGGTATCTACGATGGGTAAAATATAATCCAAAAAATATTCCTTGGGTATGTTGTAGAGGCTGAGCGAATCGCCTTGAACAGCAACATGAAACACCTCTTCTTGGCATATGACATGTATATTATCTCGGTAGTCTTTAATCAAATTTATTCCGATTCCTTGAACGGAAATACTGTCTTTTATCCTATTCCCATCGTACCATAATATAGCATTTTTGTGCCCAGAACGCTTTGGATAAACTAGCAATATATAGTCGCCATGCTCGGTGAGCTCAAAGTCTGCCACATGAAATTCTGTTGATTTAAAAACGGTATCCGGAATACCCGGTGCCTTAATCACCACCTGATTCATAGATTGCCATTTTATAGGCTTTAACATCAACTTGACATGAATCGTATCCTCGGTATCCCGAAGCACTGCTTGTCGATAACTTACGGGTTCATACATCGGATGCTCTGAACTGATGTAAAAGGCTTCCGAAAAATCACTCCACGTGAAATGAGAACATCCAGTATAACTGGTGCGTTTACTTTGCGTAGAATCCCCCATAGAAATGCTCAGGCTAACATTTGCTACAGGCTCCAATGAATTTCTATCCAGACAGGTTACAGCAATATGCTGTGCCATGAGGATATTAACAGAAAGCAATACTAATAAAAAAGAGATGAACTTCAAGATGCTACTTTATTTGGACTAACGCCAAAGCACTAGAAATAAAACCTTAAACGATGAAATTCCACCCAAAGGTATCCTCGACTTTACCTATTTTTAAGGCATCCATGTGATTTTTAATGCGATTGGACAAAGTTCGAGTCTCCATGGCAGGCAATTTAAATACCTCATCGTAATAACCGATGACATCAATTTGCGCCAAGGTAGCCGCAGTACCTGCTCCAAATGCATCTTGCAGGGTTCCATTTCGGATGGCCTCAACAACCTCATCCACGGTCACCTTTCGCTCCTGTACTGTGATTCCCCAGGACAATGCGAGCTCAATGATCGAACGTTTGGTAATTCCACGAAGGATGGTATCTTGATCTTCAGACGGCGTAATTAAAACATCGTTGATTAAAAACATGATATTCATCGTACCAGACTCTTCTATGTACTTATGTTCTTTAGCGTCTGTCCATACCAATTGATGAAAATTCTGATCTTGCGCCTGCTTTGCAGGATATAAGCTTGCCCCATAATTTCCTGCCGCCTTCGCTCTTCCTACTCCACCTTCGGCAGCACGCGTATAGAAGGGCTCAATCTTGACGCGAACCGGTTCTGAATAATAATTACCAACCGGAGAAAGTAAAATCATGAACTTGTACGTTTCCGAAGGTTTTATCCCAACCCAAGCATCGGTTGCGAACATAAACGGGCGGATATACAGAGAAAATCCCGGCTTGTTTGGTACCCATTGGGAATCAATTTCCACCAATTTACGAACGGATTCCAAAAATAACTCTTCCGGAACTTCCGGCATACACATTCGTCTTGCTGATTCGTTAAATCGCTTAGCGTTCATGTTCGGTCGAAAAATAGAAAGGCTTCCTTGCTCATGCTTGTACGCCTTAAGTCCTTCAAAAATACTCTGTCCGTAATGAATCGCTGACATTGCTGGATGCATAGGAATTTCTTGAAACGGTAAGATTTTTGGATCGTGCCATTTCCCATCCGCATACTCCATGAGAAACATGTGGTCAGTAAATACTCTTCCAAATGGAAGGTTATCCCAATCCACACGATTCAATCCTGAAACCGTACATTGCTCCACGGATATGGTAAGTTCAGATGTTGCCATGCTTTAAAAATTGAATGCGAATATACGCCTAAATTGCATCGCTAACAACTAATTTAGCCCTAAGCAACGTAATAAATATTACTTTTACTCGTAATCTAATCCATGTCGAAAAATCCAAAAGACATTCTGTCAACCTATTGGGGATTCAGCGATTTTCGCCCTACACAAAAACCAATTATTGATGCTGTACTCAGCAATAAGGATGTTCTTGCCCTACTTCCAACAGGCGGAGGAAAATCTATTTGTTTTCAAGTTCCGGGCTTAGCGAAGGGAGGGCTTACCTTAGTCGTTTCACCACTCATTGCTTTGATGGACGACCAAGTAAAATCGCTAAAATCAAAGGGTATTAAAGCCTGTGCAGTAACAAGTGCGATGGGATATCGGGAAATAGATATCCTGTTAAACAACGCTGCACTTGGTGCCTATGATTTTCTTTACTTATCACCAGAACGGATACAAACGAGTCTGTTTCGTGAACGCTATAAACAGATGCCGATACAGTTGATCGTTATCGATGAAGCACATTGTATTTCGGAGTGGGGTCACGACTTTCGTCCTTCCTATTTGAACATTCGTGTGTTGCGCGAGGACAACCCGAATATTCCCATGATTGCACTCACGGCAACGGCGACACAACGCGTTAAAGACGACATCGTAGCATCCCTCCAATTGAAAGATCCTTTTATTCACGAAGTAAGCTTTTATCGAGAAAATTTAAGTTATGAAGTAATCGGTACACCCAGTAAACTGGGCAGCATCATTGCGTATTGCAATGGAAAAATGCACATGACCGGTATCGTATATTGTTCAACCAGAAAAGCGGTCAAAGAATTAGCAAAGGTATTTATGTCTAATAAACTCAAGGCAAGTATGTATCATGGGGGCATGAGCCCGGCCGACCGAAGGGATTCGTTGGCCCGATGGATGTCTGGAGAAAGTCCGGTGATGATTGCAACCAATGCGTTTGGTATGGGTATCGACAAACCTAATGTTCGCTATGTTCTGCACCATGACTTCCCCGATAACCTAGAATCCTATGTGCAAGAAGCTGGACGCGGCGGGCGTGATGGGGAACAAGCGCGATCCATCGTGTTTACGGATGGAAGTGAAGAGGCTACCTTCGCGCAGGGGTTTATGACAAAGTTTCCAGAAATTAGCCTTATTAAAAAGGTATATGTACACCTCTTGAGTTATTTGAGAATAGCCATCGGTTCTGGAAAAAACGAAACCTATCCAACGGATTTAAACCTACTTGCCAATGAACTTTCCTTGAGTTATATCGAGCTCTATAACATCATTAAAATCCTTGAACTCAATCAAGAATTACATGTTAATGAATCCACCTTTCACTCCCCAAAAGTGCGCCTCTTGGTGCATGGCTTAGACCTCTACAATTTCCAAATCAAACATCCTGTAATGCATCCAATCATTCAGGTTGTTGAACAAATAACCGGAGGTGAAGAGGTATTGGCATCAGGATTCAACTCCAGTAAAGTGTCTGCCGCATTAAAAATAAGTGAACCTAAACTGGAGGAGTACCTCACTTTTCTAGACGCCAATGGAATTATTGAATATGTTCCCTCAATTCATTTACCCACGATCACTTTTTTAAATGAACGAAGGCCTGATGATTATTTTCAATTGTCGTATGAATCCTTTACCCAGCGAAAAACATTGGCCAAAGAAAAATTAGACTCCGTATTGTCCTTTTTAAACACTCCACATTGTCGAACGCAGCATATTTTGGCGTATTTCGGTCAAAAAACTGAACCTTGCGGTACGTGTGATAATTGTCAGAAAGCAAACTTACCCATTGAACAAACCGAAACCTTTATTCTTGAAGCCTTGAACATTCCCTTGGGATATTTGGAATTAATCGAACGGATTCCATTACCCAAAGAGGCCTTAAAACGCGTGATTCGAGACATGCAGCTCACCCAAAAAATTCAACTTATCGACGGGAAATTTTACCGTTAAATCGTTGCGCTTGAAAAAAATCCTGCTTCCAAACACCCTTGGTCCTGAACTACTTATGCCCCTACTTTTTACTGCATTTGTGGTGGGCCATGAATTCATCCCGAATACTGAAATCCCATGGCATATTCAAGGGTTTCTTTATGTGAGCTTAATCGCAGTATTTCTGAAAGTTACCAATCACAGCAGTTTCCTTGTGCTATTGCCCATCCTTGCGTTTCACACCCTGATTGGTATGGGAACTGCCGAAAAAAAAGCGCCAACATCGCATAAAAATGGCCACGCATATCAGATTCTTGACATAAAGGCTTCGCGCAGCAACTTTGTGCAGGCCGTCGGACAAATCCATGAACTTAAACGTGGATACCTATACCCTACTCGCGAAAAAACCTTGTGTTTAATTGACCCAAAGAAACATTTACAGCGCGGGGATTTCATTTATACCTTAGCCCCTGCTAGCCCCATAAAAAATACGGGTAATCCCGGGAGTTTTGATGTAAAAAACTACTACATGACCAAGGGAATTCATCTGCAAAGTTTTGTGTATCAAAATTATATTATCATAGGTCATGCAACACTTTGGGACTCTTGGATATATGCCTTGCGAACGTGGTTTAATCAGTCCTTTGAACGTCACTTGTGCGGACCTGAACTTGGATTAGCGAAAGCCTTACTGCTCGGAAATACCACAGATGTGAGTCAAAAAAGCAAAGCATCCTTTGCCGCGACTGGTGCGATTCATGTCTTGGCAGTTTCGGGCATGCATGTCGCCTTATTTGCTGAATTGTTGTTGTTTAGTATTGGATTATTTGCACGGTTTATTTCTCGAAAGTGGGCAATCCTATTCATTCTAATTATCTTGTGGTGTTATGCGTGGCTCACGGGATTTTCTGCTTCGGTGTTGCGTTCTGTAACCATGTTTTCACTCATTCAAATCGGATTACTGCTGCAACGGTCGGCACATCCGAATTACCTGTTATTTTGGTGCGCTTATTTAATGTATTTATTCGATCCAACGTGCATCTACGACATCGGTTTCCAACTTTCTTTCTGTGCTGTATTTGGAATCCAAACGTACAACACCCGTATTTCTTCCCTTTGGTCTCCGCCTCATAAAATACTCAAGTGGATTTGGGAACACACCTCTGTAGCCATCGCTGCACAACTTTTTACAGTGCCTTTGATCTTGTATTACTTTCATACGTTCCCCAACTATTTCCTTATTGCCAACTTGGGAATTGTTGTGCTTTCAGCCGTTTCGATGTATCTAGGCTTTGGATTTTTACTGCTGGGCTGGGTTCCAATGCTTGGAGACTTAATCGGTCAAATATTTAGCCTTTCACTCACCCTCATGAACCAGTTTATTAGGATTATCGCTCAAATACCGGGAGCTGTTGAGGGTGGGTTTTCGCTGACATCAGGACAACTTGTGCTGTTCATCTTAGGACTCCTTTGGATACTGCACAGCTATGCACCGTGGTGGACAAAATATGCATTGGGATTAGGTCTTGTTCTTGGATTGAGTGGCATCCGACACAACAATCAAATGGAAACCCATCTAATGATTTTAAACGCGCGTTCTCCCGTGCTTATTTACAAGCAAAAAACACATGTAGTGATGCTTTCTGGCCCGAGAAACACACAAAAAACGTTGGGATGCTTATTGACAGATTATCGGAAAATATACCCCTTCAGCACTTCTGATATTCAAACAGTTTCTGAGCAGTCGAACGTACGCATTAAAGGTATTACTTTCCGCTTCCGACGGGAGGACATTGCCATACGAGGAAGAACTGAATATTCACTAGTAAAAACTCCAACCCAGGAATGGGTCTTGCTTACGCTCAATCAAAAAACCAAACCCGTACAGGCAGCGATTAAACTCCCGATTTAGTTCCCCATCATGTTCAAGATATAATTTACGGCGTTGGCGGCATTGACAAAACCTCCGGAAATGCATACTTGATTCATTTTCAACTTCTTTTTAGTTCCTGGAACTAAGACCTTCTTTTTGTAGGGTGTAGTTGTTTTCATTAACACCTCTTTCACTTGAACAGCGGATAAGGTAGGGAAATAACTACGGATTAACGCGGCAACACCCGCCGTGGCAGGACAAGCCATTGAAGTACCCGAAGCATCTTCATATTTACCATCTGGAACGGTTGAGTAAATATCAACCCCCGGGGCAAAAAAGTCTACGGTGGTTGCACCGTAATTAGAAAAATCGGCAAGGATCTTTTTAGGTTTACGAGATGCCCCTGAAGCTCCCACATCAATCCAATTCGGGAAGGTTGTTCCTGAATTCGCTTTGCGTGTAGGATAAGAATCCTCAATATCCTTATCTTTCGCGTCATTACCCGCCGCATGAATCAAGAGCACATCGTGATCCATGGCATACTTTACCGCATCATCCACATATTCTTTGTGAAGCACGTAATATTTTCCAAAAGACATGTTGATGACCCGTGCTCCATTATCAACCGCATATCGAATGGCATTGGCCACATCTTTATCTCGTTCATCTCCATTCGGTACCGCTCTAAGTACCATGATTTTGGCATTATTGGAAACTCCATCAATACCAATTCCGTTGCCACGGGTTGCGGCGATGATCCCCGAAACATGCGTTCCGTGCATGGCATCTGGGCCTTCATATCGGTTACACCCATAAATGCGCTGAGACAAATTATTGGGATCGTCACCAACCACCAAAGTTCGTAAGCTATCCGCATCCACCGCAGCCATCTTTACTTGCCCCTCGAACGAGCTCAAAGCACCCGTAATCTCATGATCTAACTGCTCTGGCGTCAAGGCAATAAAAAACAACTTGCTTCGGCTTTGAATTTTCTTCTCTTGTTCGTTTTGAGGCACGTATTTGCTATTTGTTTCTTTCGAGAATACCCCATTCGACGCATCTTTAACGTGTTGAATGTAGTCAGCGAGCATTTTGATGTTTTGATACGTGGCCACATTGTTCGCAAGCTCCTCCTCATACTTCTTCTTTTGGATTTGATAGGTCTCATACCGTTTCTTGTCAGAAGCAGGAATTTCGTCCGCGCGTTTGTCACCAAAATATTTTCGATCAAGGAAAACCAAGCGTTTCAATTCGCTTGCCTCATCTTTTATATCCTGAGTTGCTCCACCTAAAAACGACCAACCATGTACGTCATCAATATATCCGTTCTGATCGTCATCTATCCCATTTCCAGGAATCTCATCTTCGTTCACCCAAATCACATCTTTCAAATCTTCGTGATCTGTCTCAACCCCACTGTCGATTACCGCAACAATCACTGGAATCGACTTTTTTCCAGTTAGAATGTCATAAGCTTCATTGGCCGCGGTTCCGTAAACCTTATCCTTTTTAGGACTTTTTAGATACCAATTGATTTCCTCCTTAGGCTGTGCAAAACCAAGGAAACTAGTAAGAGCCCATAGGGTTAAAACGCTGCATATTCTCTTCATGTGTTTTTAATTTTGTCGGCGAAGATAAGAAATTCTTATCACTAAATTTGATACCGATATAAAGGATATTTAATCCGACATTCCCAACAATTATTCTAATTTTGCAATGAAAAAAATAATCAAATGATACAAGAAACACAATGCTTAATTATCGGATCTGGTCCTGCAGGATACACTGCTGCCATCTATGCTGCTCGTGCGGACATGAAACCGATGATGTATGAAGGGCTTCAACCTGGAGGTCAATTAACCACAACAAATGAAGTAGAAAATTTCCCGGGATACCCTGATGGAATTAGTGGCCCCGAAATGATGGTTCAATTGCGTGACCAAGCGCTGCGATTTGAAACGGATATTCGTTCAGGATTTATTACTAAAGTTGATTTTTCAGGGGATGTTCATAAATGTTGGGCTGATGATGGGACGGAAATACACGCTCAAACCGTAATAATTGCTACCGGAGCCACCGCAAAATACCTTGGCCTTGAAAGTGAACAAAAATACCTTCAATCCGGTGGTGGAGTGTCGGCCTGTGCGGTGTGCGACGGCTTTTTCTATCGCGGACAAGAAACGGTGATCGTAGGTGCCGGAGATTCAGCGTGTGAAGAAGCGCATTACCTGTCTAAATTGTGTACAAAAGTTACCATGCTGGTGCGCAAAGATGAATTTAGGGCCTCAAAAATCATGGCGGAGCGTGTAAAAAACACCCCAAACATTGAAATATTATTCAATACGGAAACGGAAGAAGTCTTGGGCGATGGTCAGTTGGTAACGGGCGTTCGAGCAAAAAATAACGTTACAGGTGCGAGCATTGATATTCCATGTACCGGATTTTTTGTTGCCATTGGTCATAAACCAAACACGGACATCTTCGTAGATTACTTGCACTTAGACGAAACCGGGTATATTAAATATGAACAACCTGGAACCTCAAAAACTAACGTTACCGGGGTATTTGTTGCAGGTGATGCGGCAGATAAAACCTATCGACAAGCCATAACCGCTGCGGGAACCGGTTGCATGGCTGCGCTTGATGCTGAACGCTATCTGGCGAGCAAGCATTAATCCCCTACTTATGAATTGAAAAAGGACAGCCAAGCTGTCCTTTTTTTTGTGAATCACAATTCTGAGCCTGTGAAAAAAATAGGCGAATAAAGTGCAATTAATTGGGATTTAAGTGTGGCAAATCCAACGAAAAAGGTAAATTTGCTCGCGAATAAACCAAACATCCAAAACTATGGATACAAGTTCAAACATAAATTACCTTCCACTGCTGATGCAAGTTGCTGTCGCAGCGGGATTTGTAGTCTTCACCCTTGTTGCTACGCACTTACTAACACCTCGAGTAAAAACCAAACGCAAAGAAGAAAACTTCGAGTGCGGTATCGAAGCGCAAGGGAATGCGCGCTTTCCAGTTTCTATTCGGTATTTCATGACCGCAATCCTTTTTGTGCTATTTGATGTGGAAGTGATTTTCTTCTACCCGTATGCAGTTAATTTTCACCAGCTTAAACTTGAAGGCCTGTTAGCTGTTGTTTTGTTTGTAGCCTTCTTTTTAGTAGGCTTTATTTACGTTCGTAAAAAAGGAGCATTAGAATGGGAAAAATAGAAGATTTAGAAGTAATCAATGGCGAAGGATATCAACTGACTTCGCTAGACAAAGCAGTTGCACTGGCGAGATCAAATTCCGTTTGGCCACTTCCCTTTGCCACTTCATGTTGTGGCATTGAATTCATGGCCACCATGGGTTCTACCTATGACCTCTCCCGCTTCGGAATGGAGCGAATGAGTTTTACTCCTCGACAATCCGATTTATTGATTGTTGCCGGAACCATTTCAAAAAAATTAGCACCGGTACTTCAAAAAGTATATGAGCAAATGGCAGAACCGAAATGGGTGCTTTCCGTTGGCGCTTGTGCTTCTTCAGGCGGTATTTTTGATACTTACAGCGTACTTCAAGGCATTGATCGAATTATTCCTGTAGACGTTTATGTTCCTGGATGTCCGCCCCGACCGGAGCAAATTATTGACGGTGTGATAAATATCCACAAGTTGGTTAAACACGAATCCATGCGTAGACGCTACAGCGAGGAATATCGCCATTTATTAGGTACTTACGAAATAGAAATAACGAATTCTGAACATGACAAATAACGAGCTTCTCGACGCGTTGCATGAACATCTTGGAACGAAATTAATCGTTTCGGAAGTTCTTTTCGATACCCTAGTCATTGAGGTTGCTGCCGCAGATGCGTATGGGGTCATTGAACTTCTTAAGAACGATTCCACACTTTCCTTTAATTTCCTGACCCTAATCGGTGCTGTTCATTATCCCGAAGAACAAGGTAGAGAGCTATGCGTTGTTTACCACATGCACAGTTGGAAAAATGCCATTCGCCTTCGCGTTAAATCCTACCTTTCGCAAGAAAATCCCCGCATTAAAAGCCTAACGCCATTGTTTGATGGAGCAAATTGGCAAGAACGGGAAACCTTTGACTTCTTCGGAATTCAATTTGAAGGACATCCGAACTTGACCCGTATTTTAAACATGGATGAGATGGATTATCATCCAATGTTAAAGCAGTATCACCTGGAAGATGAGACACGCGAGGATAAAGATGATCGATTTTTTGGACGTTAACAGTTGAACCATGGAACAAACGGATAATCTTATAAAACTTTCGAACGGACAAGTACTCTCCAAAGAAACGATTGATGGAGACATTGCAACGATTAATTTTGGTCCTACTCACCCTGCTACGCACGGAATATTTCAAAACATCCTTACCGTAGACGGAGAAAAAATTCTTACCTCGGTGCAGACCGTTGGTTACATCCACCGGGCCTTTGAAAAACTTGCAGAACGCAGGCCTTACAATCAAATAACGCCAATCACCGACCGTTTAAATTATTGCTCCTCCCCGATCAATAACCTCGGTTGGCACATGACGGTTGAAAAATTACTTCAAGTCGAAGTTCCTAAGCGCGTGCAATACATGCGTGTAATAATCATGGAATTGGCGCGCATTGCAGACCACCTGATTTGCGATTCAATTATTGGTGTAGATACAGGGGCTTTGACCAGTTTCTTTTACCCGTTTTCTGAGCGTGAGAAGATTTACGAGCTTTATGAGGAAATGTGCGGGGCACGCCTCACAACGAACATCGGAAGGATTGGTGGGTTCGACAAAGACTTTACCCCAGTTTTTCATCAGAAATTAAAAGAATTCTTAAAAACTTTTCCGAAGGCTTTTGAAGAATGGAACGGCATGCTAGAGCGTAACCGTATTTTCATGGACCGAACTCGAGGAGCGGGTCCAATTTCAGCGGAACGCGCCCTGGCCTATGGATTTACCGGTCCAAACCTTCGCGCAGCTGGGGTAGATTACGACGTTCGAGTGATGCATCCGTATTCGTCCTATGAAGACTTCGATTTTACCATCCCAGTGGGTGTAAATGGTGATACCTACGACCGATTTATGGTGCGTCAAGAAGAAATCCGTCAGAGTTTACGAATTATCAATCAAGCATATAACAACCTGCCAGAAGGGACATTCCATGCGGACATTCCTGAGTTTTTTCTGCCAGAGAAAGCGGATGTGTACAATAACATGGAAGCCTTGATTTATCACTTCAAAATTGTGATGGGTGAAAGCGAAGTACCTGTTGGCGAAGTGTACCACAGTGTAGAAGGAGGCAATGGAGAATTGGGCTATTACCTCATTAGTGACGGCGGAAGAGCACCTTACAGACTACAATTTAGAAGACCTTGTTTTATTTATTATCAAGCCTATCCTGAAATGATTTCAGGTGCGAACATCAGCGATGCGGTCATTACTTTGAGCAGCATCAATGTGATTGCAGGTGAATTAGATGCATAAGATATGAGCCATACCACGCAACCCGTATTTGACCCCAATGAAGTTGTTGTTTTTTCAGACGCAATGATAACACAGATGAATGAGGTTGTCAATAACTTCCCTCAGGATAAAGAAAAAAGTGCCTTAATTCGAATTTTACACATTGCCCAAGCGGCATATGGTTGGTTAAGCGTTCCGGTAATGAATAAAATTGCGGAGTTCTTGAAGATTCAACCCATTGAAGTGTATGAGGTAGCTACCTTTTATACCATGTTTCATCTACAACCGGTTGGAAAACATGTGTTTGAAGTTTGTCGAACTGGACCGTGTATGCTCGTTGGAAGCGATCAACTCATCCAGCACATCGAACAGCGTTTGAACATCAAGGTTGGTGAAACTACGTCAGACGGAATGTTTACCCTAAAAACAGCCGAGTGCTTGGGTGGATGCGGATACGGACCCTTATTGCAATGTCGAAATACCTATCATGAGCATTTGACCACAGAAAAAGTAGACGCATTAATTGAACAGTACCGAAACGGTGAAATCCAATAAGCCCGATTGATATGAAAAACAGAAGATTATTATTGGAACACATTGACGTTCCCGGAATTGATGGAATTGAGGCCTATGTTAAACACGGTGGCTATGGCTCACTTGAAAAGGCGCTTAAAAAAATGACCCCCGAAGAAGTTGTGGAGGAGGTAAAGAAATCAGGATTGCGCGGACGCGGAGGCGCTGGTTTCCCCACAGGTATGAAATGGTCTTTCCTTGCAAAACCAGAAGGTGTTCCAAGATATTTAGTGTGTAATGCCGATGAATCTGAACCCGGTACATTCAAGGATCGCTATTTAATGGAAAAAATACCGCACCTCTTGATTGAAGGGATGATTTTATCTTCATATGCCCTAGGTGCAAATCAATCGTACATATACATTCGTGGTGAATTCATGTACGTCTTGAATATTCTGGAAAAAGCGATTGCTGAAGCCTATGCCAAAGGATATTTAGGAAAGAATATCCTCGGAAGTGGCTACGATTTAGATTTAGTGGTAACTCCAGGTGGAGGTGCCTACATTTGTGGAGAAGAAACGGCACTTTTAGAATCACTAGAAGGGAAACGCGGAAATCCACGCATTAAACCGCCATTTCCTGCGGTGAAAGGACTTTGGGGGTGCCCTACCGTTGTGAACAACGTCGAGTCCATTGCTGCGGTTGTGCCAATCGTTCGCGACGGTGGTGACGCATACGCGGCCATTGGAATTGGGAGAAGTACTGGAACCAAATTAATTTCCGCCTGTGGTAATTTAGCCAGACCGGGAGTCTATGAAATCGATTTAGGATTAAGCGTAGAAGAATTCATTTACGGCGACGATTATTGCCGAGGAATTGCAAACGGCAAACAATTGAAAGCCTGTGTTCCGGGAGGATCATCCGTTCCAATTTTACCCCATTTTCTAGTAACTAAAACAGCCACAGGAGAAGATCGCTTAATGACCTATGAAAGTTTGGCTGAAGGTGGTTTCGCAAGTGGATCGATGCTCGGTTCTGGCGGATTTATCGTATTCGACGAAGATCAGTGCATCGTAAGAAATACATGGAACTTTGCTCGATTCTATGCCCACGAATCGTGCGGACAATGCTCTCCGTGTCGTGAAGGTACAGGATGGATGGAAAAAGTGTTGTCTCGGATAGAACACGGACAAGGCCACATGCATGACATCGACTTACTCGCTGACATAAATAAAAAAATTGAAGGAAATACAATTTGTCCTTTAGGTGATGCTGCCGCATGGCCAGTGGCTGCTGCTATTCATCATTTCAGGGAAGAATTCGAATGGCACGTCAAGCATCCTTCGGAGGCTCAGACAAGAAACTATGGTTTAATCCAGCAACCGGTGGTTGCCTAACGTATAGAAGATGGTAAAAGTAACAATCGACGGAATAGAGGTTGAGGTAGAACCGGGTACAAGCATCTTAAATGCTGCCCGTAAAATCGGTGGTGATGCCGTTCCTCCTGCCATGTGCTACTACAGCAAACTTCCTGGAACAGGAGGTAAATGTAGAACCTGTTTAGTAGAAGTTGCTGCAGGATCTACTGCAGACCCCAGACCTATGCCTAAGCTCGTTGCCTCCTGCTCTACCCCAGTCCAAGACGGAATGGTGGTAAACAACAAGACGAGCGAGCGCGTGCACAACAACCGAGGCGGCGTAGTCGAATTCTTATTGGCTAATCACCCCTTAGATTGTCCCATTTGTGATCAGGCCGGCGAATGCCATTTACAAGATTTAGGATATGAGCACGGAAGTGCAAAAACTCGATATGAGGAGGAGCGTAGAACTTTTGACCCTATCGACATTGGAAATAAAATCAAATTGCACATGAATCGATGCATCCTATGTTATCGATGTGTTTTTGTGGCCAATCAATTAACCGAAAAACGGGTACATGGGGTCTTGCATCGGGGAGAACATGCAGAAATTTCAACCTTCATTGAACAAGCCGTTGAAAACGACTTTTCAGGAAATATGATTGATGTATGTCCCGTTGGAGCACTCACAGACAGAACCTTCCGATTCAAAAGCCGGGTGTGGTTTTTAAAACCGATGGACGCCGAAAGATCTTGTTCGAAGTGTTGTGGAAAAGCGGTGGTTTGGATGTTTGGAAATGAAATTTACCGAGTTACAGCTAGAAAGGATAAATATGGTGAGGTTGAAGACATCGATGGCAAGACTGCTTGGTTGTGTAATGACTGTAGATTCGAGCACAAAAGCGCTGCAGATTGGAATATTGCGGGGCCTCGTGTAATTAGTAGGAATTCCGTGATTTCACAAGGGAAATATGCCACAAGTATTGAAAAACCGGTAAAACGTATAGGCTAATGGAAACATTTTTTTGGATAGATAAACTGGTCTTGGTAGTACTGTTGTTTCTGATTTCTTTAGGAATCGCAGCATATCAAACATATTTTGAACGAAAATTAGCCGGATGGATTCAAGACCGCGTAGGTCCTGATCGGGCTGGTCCTTTTGGGATTTTACAGCCCATTGCCGATGGGGTGAAGATGTTTATGAAAGAGGATTTCACGCCCGCTAATGCCGATAAATGGTTATTTATTTTGGGCCCAGGGATTGCGATGTTTACCTCACTGATTACAAGTGCAATTATCCCTTGGGGAACGGATTTACAACTTTTTGGAAGATCAATTTCTCTGCAAGTTGCAGAAATAAACATCGGGATTTTATTTGCTTTTGGCATCATTTCAATTGGTGTATATGGCATTATGATTGGAGGTTGGGCTTCTAACAATAAGTACTCCCTCTTTGGAGCAATTCGTGCTTCCTCTCAAATGATCTCCTACGAGTTGGCCATGGGTATTTCTGCAATAACGATCATCATGATTTCTGGAAGTTTGGATTTAAGAGCAATTGTTGAAAGCCAACACGGAATGAATTGGAACATCTTCTATCAGCCCGTTGCTTTTTTAGTGTTCTTTATTTGTGCGCTCGCAGAAACGAATCGCGCTCCATTCGACTTGCCAGAATGCGAAAACGAATTAATCGGAGGGTACCACACCGAATACAGTTCAATGAAGTTGGGGCTGTTCCTATTCTCGGAGTATGTGGCGATGTTTGTTTCTTCGGCCATCATGGCGATTCTGTTTTTTGGAGGCTACAATTTCCCAGGAATGGATTACTTTATAGACAGTCCAAACCTCCTTTCCATCTTAAGTGTGGCAGTATTTTTTACCAAAATTTTTATTTTGATTTTCGTCTTTATGTGGATACGTTGGACCATACCGAGGTTCCGGTTCGACCAACTTATGCACCTTGGATGGAAAGTACTCATACCGATAGCCTTGGTAAATATGCTGGTTACAGGTTTTGTTGTTGCCCTATACGAACATTGGTTTTAATTAGATAATATGGAAAGTCTTACCAATAGAAAAGTAGTAGTTTCAGATAAACCCATGACCTTCATGGAGAAGCTTTACTTGCCCGGAATCATTAAAGGTATGCTCGTTACCTTTCGGCATATTTTGATGCGTCGGAAAACCATTAAATATCCAGAAGAAACCCGAGAATTTGCACCCATCTATCGCGGCATGCATGTGCTGAAAAGGGATGAACAAGGCCGAGAAAATTGCACAGCTTGTGGGTTGTGTGCCGTGGCATGTCCAGCAGAAGCCATCACCATGACCTCTGCAGAGCGCACCAACGCTGATAAACACCTGTATCGAGAGGAAAAATATGCTTCCATGTATGAAATCAACATGTTGCGATGCATTTTTTGTGGCCTATGTGAAGAAGCTTGTCCGAAGGAAGCCATCTTTTTAACCGATCGACTAGTTCCCACCCAATTCGAACGCGGGGAATTTATTTACGGAAAAGATAAATTGGTAGAACCTGTGGATCACCGAATCGATATTACGAAAAGACAATTCACCGGAAAACGTACTACCTTATGATAGCAACAATTATTACACAAATACTAGGTGCACTCGCTGTGGCTTCCGCCATGATGGTAGTGCTCAGTAAACACCCTGTTCGAAGTGTGCTTTATTTAGTAGTCACCTTCTTTTTCATTTCCGGACTTTACATCATGATGAATGCCCAGTTCTTGGCGATTGTGAATATTATCGTTTATGCAGGGGCAATTATGGTACTCTTCCTCTTTGTTCTAATGCTCTTGAACCTGAATAAAGATGCGGAACCCAAAACTCCCATGATTATTTGGATCATCTCCACCGTGGCCGGAGGCTTATTTTTCTTGGTATTGATTGCTGCGTTAAAAGACATCGTGCTGGTAAGTCAGAAGGATGATTTTGCACCGGTCTCAACCATTGGATTGGTTGAAAACCTCGGAAATACCTTGTTTACTAAATTTGTCGTTCCGTTTGAAGTGTCAAGTATCCTGTTCATTTCAGCTATGGTGGGAGCCATCTTACTTGCGAAACGCGATAAACAAACAATTGATTAATATGGGAACTTCAGCAACTGTTAATATTGACTTTTTTGTCATCTTGGCCACGCTCCTCTTCGTGATTGGCGCATTTGGCGTAATGATTCGAAGAAATATGATCGTACTGTTAATGTGCATTGAACTTATGTTGAATGCCGTCAACCTCCTCTTTGTTTCTTTTTCAACCTATTATGGCAATGCAGACGCACAAATTTTTGTTTTCTTCATCATTGTTGTTGCAGCCGCAGAGGCAACGGTGGGACTCTCCATTCTTATCCTTGCGTATCGCCATTTACGAAGCATCGATGTGAGTTTATTTAATAAGTTAAACGGATAATCATGACGATATCAACGCTCTTAATCATATTACTTTGCCTGCCTTTATTGGGTGCAAGCATCAATGGATTATTCGGAAAGCATCTCCCTAAATCAATCTCTGGAAGCATTGGTACTGCAGTGATTGCCTTTGCCTTTTTGATTATTCTTAGCTTTTTTAATCAGATTAATGAACCGGTTAAAGTGACCTTATTCCGACTGATTCACCTGGACAGTTTCGACATTCAAGCGAGCTTCCTAATCGACCAGCTTTCGATATGGATGGCTTTAATCATTACGGGTATTGGAACACTCATCCACATTTTCTCCATGGGGTACATGGCTCACGATGAGGGTTATTATAAGTTTTTCACCTACTTGAACTTATTTATTTTCGCCATGCTCTTGCTGGTGTTGGGAAGCAATTACTTCATATTATTCTTTGGATGGGAAGGGGTTGGTATTTGTTCATTTTTACTTATTGGCTTCCATTACAGCGACCTTGAAAAAGGAATGGCCAACAGCCTTGCTGCCCGAAAAGCATTCGTAATGAATCGCATCGGAGATGCCGGTCTTGTATTTGCCCTGTTTATGATCCTAAATACGTTTCATACCCTTGAATTTGATGCCATTTCAACGATGGTAAAGAGTGGAAGCGTTGAGGGTATTTCATTGAATAGCGTTCTTATTGTTGCCATTACCTTGTGTTTGTTTTTGGCCGCCACCGGAAAAAGTGCTCAAATTCCATTATTCACGTGGCTTCCTGATGCCATGGCCGGACCAACCCCAGTATCGGCATTGATCCATGCTGCGACAATGGTTACCGCTGGTATTTACATGGTGACCCGTTCCAATTTCTTATTTGAGTTGGCGCCCTATGCCAAAGACGTGATGTTATACATCGGAATTGCCACTTCCTTAGTGGCTGCCTTCATGGCCCTACGTCAAAACGACATCAAAAAAGTACTCGCCTATTCTACTGTATCTCAATTGGGATTAATGGTTGTTGCCCTAGGCTTAGGCGCATATACCGTTGCGATTTTTCACGTAACAACACACGCATTCTTCAAGGCCTTATTGTTTTTAGGTTCAGGAAGTGTTATTCATGGAATGTCAGATGAACAAGACATTCGAAAGATGGGGGGCTTGCGAAAAATTATGCCCATTACTCACCTTACGTTTTTAATTGGCACCTTGGCAATTTCTGGATTCCCGCTCTTGTCAGGATTCTATTCTAAGGATGAAATCATCGGACATTTGTTTGCCGAAAGCCCGGTGCTGTATGGTGTTATTATGTTTTCCGTCATACTGACCGGAATTTACATGTTCAGGTTGTATTTCCTGACCTTTCATGGAACCTTTAGGGGAAGCTCACACCAAAAGGACCATGCCCATGAAAGTCCACTGTCCATGACCTTCCCACTTATGGTGTTGGCGGTGTTATCGGTTTTCGGTGGTTTACTCAACCTTCCTGGGTTATTCATTCACGAAGGTGCCCATTGGTTGAACCATTACTTAGCTGGAGCGCCGGGGCTCGGTTTGATTGAGCATCCCGAAGCAGCGCTTAATACTACTCTTCTGTTGATGGGTATAGCCTCAGCAGTGAGCATTGGGGTATTGATTTGGGCCTACCTTGAATATGTTAAAAAAGGAACCTTGGCAAAATCGGATCAAGAACTGGCTGGCTGGGAACGTTTATCCGCAATGAAATTATTTTGGGATGAGGCCTATCACTTCTTATTTACCAGACCGGCTGAATGGCTCGGAGAAAAACTCAACCATGTGGTAGAACTTAAAGTTCTCCATGCCGGAGTTTTTGGATTGGCAACACTCACCGAAAAAGCTGGAACACAAGTTCGTAAACTTCAAAATGGACTCGTCTCAAGTTATTTATTTTGGATGTTACTTGGCTTAATTATGCTCATCGTGTCTTACCTCATAAATACAATACATTGGAACTAGTATTAATCCCCCTAATTGTAGGACTTCTATCATTTTTTATCCCGAGTAAGTGGGTAAAGAATAGCAGTCTGTTGTTTGCACTATTATCCCTGATTGTTGTGCTACAACGCTTATTTACCTATGACCCCAAGTATATAGAGTACGTTTTTAATACCGGAAAAGTGTACAAATTAGGCCTTACCTTTGAGATGGGATATGATGGCCTTGGCATCGTCATGTTGGCCTTAAGTAACCTGGTTATTTTTCTAGTTGCATTGGCGAATTACAACAATGATGAAGCAAATTCGCCGCGATTCGCTGGACTTATGTTTCTGATGCAATTCGGATTGAACGGATTATTCGCGGCACAAGACGGAGTAATGTTTTATATTTTCTGGGAATTCACCTTGATTCCAGTATTCCTTATGCTGTATTGGTTTGGTGCGCCCAATAATCAACGAACGTTGCTTAAATTCTTCTTGTATACGCTTTTTGGTTCGTTGTTCATGTTGCTATCTATATTGGCCATTGGCGTTTACAGCACCTCATACTCCTATGAGGCCATTCAATATACGGCCATTCCAGCGAAATATGCCTGTTGGATATTTTCAGGGTTTTTAATCGCATTTGCAGTAAAAATTCCCATATTCCCATTCCATACTTGGCAACCCAACACCTATGCGTCTGCACCGATTGCCGGAACCATGCTTTTGTCGGCAATTATGTTAAAAATGGCCCTATTTGGGATGATCAAATGGATGATTGGTTTAAATTTCGTAGCCCTTTCAGCGTGGCAATGGCCCGTACTAATTTTGGGAGTAATCGGAATTCTTTATGGCGCTTTCATTGCTATGCGTGAACAGCATTTAAGAAAAGTATTCGCGTTTGCCTCAATCAGCCACCTCGGACTGATTGTAGCAGGAATTATGGTGTTTACCGTAGATTCGTTGCAAGGAAGCATACTACAGATGGTCAATCACAGCCTCGTGGCCATTGGCCTATTCTTAGCAGCCGGAATCATTGAACAACGCTTAGGAACTGCTAAGCTGAGTGAAATGGGAGGCATCGCCAAATTAGCGCCAAAATTTGGGTTTTGGTTCGGGGTAATGATGTTTGTTTCGTTATCGGTGCCTATGACGGCGGGATTTATTGGGGAATTCCTACTCATTAAATCCATTTTTGAATTTAATTTGTGGATGGGGATATTGGCTGCATTAACCCTGGTTATTGGAGCAGTATATATGATTAGAGCGTATCAAATGAGCAGCATGGGCGCTCCTAAAATTACTGCATTTAAAGACCTCATGTGGAATGAAATGTCCGTGTTTGCAATCATCACGGTGCTCGCCCTCACTCTTGGATTATATCCTGATTTTATTTTCTCAATTGTTAAACCAAGTATCAATCACCTGCTTGAGGCAGCCTCTGATACCCAACTTATAATCAAATAATGGATGCGTTATTGGTAATTTTCATTACAGGTTTGATTTCCCTCTTTATTGGGATGATGAAAAAACCTGGACTTGCGCTGAGCGTAAACCTGATTGGTTTAAGCACGGCCTTCCTTTTGATTTGGAATCACACAAATTACATTTCTCCCTTAAAGAGTTACTCGGGTGCTTTAGTGTTTAACGGGCCTCAACTTTACTTAAGCTTGTTAGCTGTATTACTTACTGCCTTAGTACTCGTTGGAGGCTATGCGATGCAGTCTAAAGACAAAGAGCATTATGCCGACATTACCTCCTTGATGATGTTTTCATTATCGGGAGCAATCTGCTTGATTGGATTTAAAGACTTTTTTATGTTCTTTATTGGATTAGAGATTCTATCGATTCCCGTTTATGTATTGGTGGGAAGTAGAAAATCAAGTCCGCTCGCTTCTGAAGCCGCCCTAAAGTATTTCTTTACGGGATCCTTCGCAACCGCCATCTTGTTATTCGGGATCGGCCTGGTATTCGGAGCTACAGGGAGTTTCAATTTAAATGAAATCGGCTTTGCAGTAATGAGCGGATTGTATACACCTGCACTAATGATTGCTGGGGTATTACTTATTATCGCCTCACTGTTATTTAAAGTTGGCGCCGTTCCTTTTCACTTTTGGAATGCTGACGTTTATGAAGGAAGCACGAACGCGGTCACCGCTTTCATGTCTACCGTTGTGAAAATCGCTGGGTTTATTGCGATATTCAAATTAATGAAAACAACTTTTGGGAATTTGAGTGATCAATGGATGTACTTCATGTATGCCGTGATTATTGCCAGCCTATTTCTGGGGTATCTCTCCGGACTTAAGCAAACCTCCCTTAAGCGCCTAATGGCCTACTCTGGAATCAGTAACACGGGAATCGGACTCTTGGCCTTGATGAATGGAACAGAAACTGGAGAGCGAAGTTTGGTGATTTTTCTCATCGGATATGGTGCAAGTTCATTGATTTTACTTTTTGTTTCCCAACTGATCAATGAAGAAAACGATGAAATCTCATCCTTCCAAGGCATAGGTTACAAAAACCCCTTTTTGGGAGTAGCCTTACTTGTTGCCCTGCTCTCCTTAAGCGGCATCCCACCGTTCACCGGATTTTTTGGGAAATTTTTACTTATAAAAGATGTCATTGAATTTCATCCGATCTTAAGCATCGCAGCCGTGATTAGTGCGGTAATTGGCGCATACATTTATTTACGCTTAATTCTTTCCATCTTTAGTAAAGAAAATACAGCACCAAAGATTGCACTGGACTGGAAGATTATTAGCGTTATTTGCATCTGTCTTGCCCTGCTTACTGCGGGTTGGATGTTAATTTTATAATAACAATTTAACCCTGATATACAGCGAGTTTGATTGATATTTAGATAAAATTTCACGGCTACGTTAACCCTGTGTTTCGTTTTTTTTAATTATATTTGGGCTCAAATAATTTTGACTCAATGAAGCAAAACGAAAAATATTTCTTTAAAACCTTAATCCTTGGGGTTTTATTTCTAAGCCCGTTCTTAGCGCTAGCACAGCCAATCGCCTCCAATGATAATGCAACAGGCAATGAGGACCAACCCATTTCCATTACAGCAATTCAAAGCAACGATTTAGCCAATACGGGTTCATTGGTATTGTCTTCCATTGACTTAAACACGGCCTTGCTTGGTTTACAATCTACGTTTACCAGTGCCAACGGACAGTGGTCCGTTGATTATTTCACTGGGAATGTATTGTTTATTCCTAACTTACATTTTAATGGGACAGAAAGCATTACGTATACCATTAACAACAGCCTCGGGTTGACATCAAATGCGGCAACAATTTCCGTAAACCTCAACGCTATTAATGATGCCCCTGTAACGCTTAGTAATTACCTATCCATTGCGGAAGATGCCGGGATCCAAAATGGTAATTTGCTTTCAAACGGTGATTACGACATAGAAAATACCGCCTTGTCTTGTAATACAACGCCATTGGTTAATGCATTATTTGGAACCTTTAACATTGCCGCTAACGGAGATTACTCGTACACCCCGAATGCCAACTTTTATGGAACAGACCTCGTAGTTGTTTCCGTTTGCGATAATGGCAGCCCACTTCCAGGAGCATGTGCGAACGATACGCTTTTTATCGATGTTACTCCGGTTAACGATGCGCCAAGCTTAAACAACGATGTAGTTTCGGTAGATGCTAACTCCATAAATACCATTAACCAACTCGCCAACGATAGCGACATTGATAATCCATTATTGTTGAGTTCGGTTCAGATCTTATTCGGACCTGTTAATGGATCTGCCACCTTACTGAACGGTCAAGTAATTTATACCCCTACCCTTGGCTTCAACGGTCAAGACTCAATTTATTATCAAGTTTGTGATTCTGCTGCCCCCTTGGTGAGCGCTTGTTCACAAGCGTGGATTTATATCACTGTGAGCCCATGTGCTTTAAATCCCACAGCGGATTGCGACGGTGACGGCGTAACGAATGCCACAGAATTAGTAGATAATACAGATCCTAACAATCCATGCGATTATATCAGCGCAAGCCAAACCCTTACGTATGGTCCAGTTTGGGTAAATGCCGATTGCGATGGCGACGGATATACCAACGGTGTAGAATTAGGGATGGGATATGCCATGGATGACGATTGTTCATTCCCGTTTATCGCTCAAAATGCTACCGCCAATGTTGCATGGAATGCCTTGGACTGTGATGGAGACGGAGTAACCAATGGAGATGAAATTCAATCGGGTACCAATGGAACGGATGCCTGTTCATTATTTGCTATTAGCATGACCCTAACACCAAGCAACGGTTGGTTGGCAGATGATTGTGACGGCGACGGAGTTACCAATGGTAATGAAATAACAGACAATACCAATCCTACGAACCCATGTTCATTAATTCCTGCAAGCATAACAGTTGCTCAAGATTCACTTTGGTTTTTCTTAGATTGTGATGGAGACGGTGTACAAAATGCAGACGAATTAGAAGATAGCACCTATTACTTAGATGTTTGTAATTACCTTGCTAGCAGCATTACGATGCCTCAAACTTCGGTTTGGATGAATGAAGATTGTGACGGTGATGGCGTATTAAATGCGGCAGAGGGGACCGATGGAACGGACCCACAGAATGGTTGCGAATACCTTGCTTCAAGTCAAACTGTACCTCCAACCGCCGCTTGGAATGCGTGGGATTGCGATCAGGACGGCGTAATAAATGCTACCGAGGTAACAGATAATACCGAAGTAACCAATCCATGCAGCTTTAATGCAGCCAGCATTACCTTACCTATAGGCGATACCTACAATAATGCAGATTGTGATTCGGATGGCCTAAGTAACGGGATAGAAATTAATCTATTAACCGACGTTTTCAATCCGGATACGGACGGAGACGGCGTGAACGATGGCGCTGAAGTAAATCAAGGAAGCGACCCATTAGACCCCTGTGATCCAGCGCCAACGCAATCCTACTGTATTTTAAGTTTCCCAGAAGGTATTTCACCGAATGGTGATGGCAAAAATGATACGTGGACCATTACCGGAGCGGATTACTTTGAAAACAATCATTTGAAAATCTACAATCGTTTTGGTACGGAAGTTTATCACAAGGAATTCTACACCAATGAATTTGTTGGAAAAGCAAATGTTTCGACACTCGGAGGCGAACTTCTTCCGGACGGAACTTACTTCTTCGTTTTTGATAAATTCAACAATGGTGAAGACGTTGAAACTGGATATTTATTCATCAAGAACTAAGGTTTACAATACAGGAAACGTTATGAAAAAAATTATAATACTCGCTGCATTAGTCATTTCTAATTTGATCAATGCCCAGCAAGACCCTCAATTTACGCAGTACTTTGATAACTTCTTGCATGTTAACCCGGCTTATGCAGGCAGTTCAGGCATGTTAAGCGCTAACGCGATTCATCGCGAACAATGGGTTGGATTTGATGGTGCTCCGCGCTCCACTACCTTAAGCGTTCATACGCCTCTAAATTATCGTTCTGTAGGTTTAGGCTTAACAGCCGTAAACGATATGATCGGACCTGTTCGTCAGACTATGGTATATGCTGATTTCTCTTACACCCTCAAACTCGGCAAAACTGCGCGCTTAGCGTTGGGATTGAAAGGTGGGGTGAATATGTTGAATGTCGACAAAATTGACCAAAACGTTCAAGCAGATGATCCTGCATTTGCGAATGTTCAAAATCAACTTAATCCGAACGTAGGTTTTGGTGTCTATTATCACGACGAACATTTTTTCCTAGGCCTAAGCTCACCTCGTTTGATGGAAAGCACAAACTCAACTACCTATCGTGAACAACGTCATTATTTTGGAATCGTTGGAGGAGTTTTTCCAGTCAGTGCGAAATGGAAGCTTCGTCCAAGCGTTCAAGTTAAAGCTGCGATGGGCGCACCGATGAGCATGGACCTTTCGCTTGCTGGCATTTTCAATGATAAACTGTGGATTGGCGCCATGAACCGTTGGAATGCAGCCGCCGGTGGATTTGTTCAATATCAAATTACTCGACAATTCAGATTGGGTCTTGCGAGTGAGTACGGTTTGACTCCCCTAAGAAATTACAACAATGGAACCTTTGAAGTATTGATGTCCTATGACTTCAACTACAAGAAGACTGACGTTAAATCCCCAAGATACTTTTAAGCTCTGTAACCATGGTTAAACAACTGACACTTTTTTGTTCACTTTCTCTTGCTGCGTTCGCGTTTTCGCAGGAGAATAGTCCGTATTTTTCAATAACTCCTGCAGCATTCAATTCCGAGAATGCGGAAATTGGCGTTTACAAAAATGCTGGCAACAATGCCTTAATTCTGGTCACAAGTAAAGAATGGGGAATCGTAAAACGCGTAAACGGAAATGAACAACATTTCTTTAACTACTTTACGGTCGATGCAAAATCGAATAAAATAGGTAAATTCCAACGCACATCGAATAGTAAATTTAATGAAGGTCCTCTAAGCTTTACGCCTGATGGAAAAAGAGTATTTTTTACCAGAAACTCCAAAAAGAAAAGCGCGACAACTCAGAAAAGAGAACTCATGTTATTTACCGCAGCAGTGAGCCCTGAAGGTAAATGGAGTAAGGTTACCCCATGTAACATCAACAATCCCGCGTATTCTGTTGGGCATCCAACTGTTTCAAAGGATGGTGAATTCATCGTTTTTGCATCTGAAGCACCAGGTGGACAAGGCGGGACAGACTTATATGTTGCGGCATTAGACGCTAAGGGAAATATCGGAGAGCCCCTAAATCTTGGTCCAAAAGTAAATACTTCTGGCAATGAATTCTTCCCATGGTTTAGTCCAGAAGGGCAATTGTTTTTCGCTTCAAATGGATTGAAAGGAATGGGTGGATATGATCTATTTGTTACGGAACTGAAAAACGGAAAAGATGTATTTAATCCAATAAATCTGGAAGCACCCATTAACAGTGCCTCCGACGATATTGCGATCGTTTATCACGAGGATATGAAAGGCTTTGTAAGTTCGAACCGCGAGAAGAACAACGATAACATGTACAACTTCACGCAACTTCGTCCCATCGTCTTTAAAGTGATCATGTCAGGAATCGTTACAGACCTAAACACAAACGATACCTTGCGTGAGGCTACATTAAACATCAAAAATCAATCTGGTGAAATTGTAGCGACGCTGACAACCGACGAGAAAGGCGGATACAATGTGAATCTCGAGCCGGATCAAACGTACACGGTAGAGGTTCAGAAAGAAAACCACAAAAACGAACAGTTTAATCTGAATACAGATTTTAATACCCCTAAGGTTAAACAAAATGTCGCTCTTGAAAATCGA
>Ga0315907_10001341_pt1 | contig 33482 bp, 29 predicted proteins | sample LakEriMetagenome_3_FD_203525 | JGI IMG/M metagenome (GOLD analysis project Ga0315907, IMG submission 203525) | Freshwater fungal communities from buoy surface, Lake Erie, Ohio, United States - Buoy 12 MA123 | ecosystem: Environmental > Aquatic > Freshwater > Lake > Lake biofilm | place: USA...
ACCGTTCCTAAAAGATTAAAGTTGTTAAATATTTAAACCTCTGTTATTTCAGACGTTTAATCATTTATATTTGTTCACTAAATTTAAAGTTTATTATGAAAAAAGTTTATTTAACTATCCTTGGGATAACTGCTTTAACTAGTAGTTTTTCTCAAAGAGTTACTGAAGTTAAAGCAGCAGCAAAAAAAATACATGCTACTGCTGAAAATGCTAAAGGTAAGTCATCAAATACAACAAAAGCTCTTGGCTCTGTTCTGTGGTCTAATGATTTTTCAAATTCATTAGATTGGACAATAGGTGCTGCAAATATTCAAGGGCAATGGACAATTATTAACACCTCTCCTCCTAGCTCTTCTAGTTATTTAAGTGGACCTATGACATCTACAACAGCAGCAAATGGTTTTGGATATTTTAATGGAGTTCAATATTTAATAGCTGGAGCTGTAGATCCACAAGATGCAACATTAACTAGCAATGACACTTTGGATTTTACAAATAATCCTGCTGTTGAAATTTCATTTGAGCAAAGATATAGATCTTTCAATACAGATCAAACTTGGATTGAATTCTCTACAAATGCTGGTGATACATGGACTGGAATTGAAGTGAATAAAGAATATATAACTAATGCCCCTGCAGTTAATACTACTAAAACTCAAAATATTAGCGCTTTAGTTGGGGGTAAAGATTCAGTAATGTTTCGTTTTAGATGGATTAATCCAAGCGCAGATGACAATTATGGTTCTGGTTACGGATGGATGGTTGATGATATATCAATATCTTCAGCAGCTGACAATAACTTAACATTAATTAGTCCAATAATTTTAGCTGGACCACAAGAATTAGTTTATTCTAAAGTACCAACTAATCAAATATCTCCAATAGCATTCCAGTCTAGAATTGTAAATAATGGTCCTGCAAATCAACCAGATGCAAATTTAGAAGTTACAGTTGCAGGTGGTGCAACTTATATGGATACTATTACAAGTATTAGCTTTTTAGATACTGCAGATTTCATTACTACTAAATTCACTCCAGCTGCAAACACAGTAGCAACTTACAACTTTACTTACACAGCGACATCAAGTTTAACTGAAGATGTACCTGGGGATAATAGTATAACAGGATCTATTTCTATAACAAATTCTGAATATAGAGTTGATAATGGTGTTAGAATGGGTGGTATTTCAAACATAAGTACTGAACCAACTGGAGCAATGAAAATTGGGAATATATTTGAAATCATCAATGATGATAAAATAGACTCTATGTACATTACTTTAACAAGTGCAGCTACAAATGTTGGACAAGATTTTTCTGGTGAAATTTGGATTTATAACCCTATTTCTACAGATTACGAATATCTTAATTCAACTGATATTGTAACAATTACAACTCTAAACAATGGAACAACCGTAAAATTACCTTTACAATCGATAACTGATGTTTCAGCAGGTTCAATTTTACTAGTAATGGCTTCACATAGTGGTGGGGCTAATTCAGTTGAATTTGGTATGGCTCAAGAGATTCCTTCTGGAACTGTATTAGGAGTTCCATCAAGTGGGGATCCACTTGATATCTTTAGATTAAATGAGCCTCAAGCTATAATGGTAGGTTTATCTTTAAATCAAGATGCAAGCTTAACTGAAAACAGCAACACTATTTCAGTTAGCAACATGTTTCCTAATCCAACTACAGGTTCAACTGCTGTTAATTATACTTTAGCTAATGCTTCTAAAGTTTCAATTAATGTTGTTGATGTTGCTGGTAAATTGGTTTATTCTTCAACTGAAGGAACTCAAGTTGCTGGTAAACATACTTCAACTATTGATGCTAGCTCATTCAATACTGGAGTTTACTATGTTACAATCTTAACAAATGATTCTCAAGTGACTAAAAAATTGATCAAAAAATAATTTTTGAATCGTATATTTGAAGGGCCTTGTAATAACAAGGCCCTTTTTTTATGTCTATACATTCAGAAAAGTAAAAGATATGCTAACGATGGGTTATTTGGGGTTATTTGTTATAACGTTTTTATCAGCGACTATTTTACCTTTCTCATCTGAATTACTTCTCATCGGGATGTTGAAGAAAAATTATTCAGTATTCAATTGCGTTCTAATAGCTACTATAGGAAATTCATTAGGAGGAGTGACAAATTACTTCATTGGAAAAATAGGTAATCCATTATGGCTAAAAAAAGTGGGCATGAAAGAAACTAAAATCATAAAACAGCAATCAATCATTCAAAAATATGGAGCTTGGTTGGCACTCGTTTCCTGGATTCCGATTATCGGTGATCCTTTGATGATTGCAATTGGATTTTACCGTGTTCCTTTTATACCATTTATAATATTATTGGTTGTTGGAAAAGCAGCGAGGTATTTAGTAATTGGATGGATTTTTGTTTAGATTGCAAATAGGAAAATTACAGATTGCAAATTATTTTGATTCGATTATAAAGATTTTTAAATGAATATACTTTAATTTTCCTCCCTTGAGGGAGGATAGAGGAGGGTGACAAAATTTAATCTAATTTAAGATCTCTTTTACTCATATTAATATTCTCAAATATCACCTCCCTTAATCCCTCCTCAAGGAGGGAAATTAAGCAAACTTGGAATTATTATTAATTAATATAAGGTTTTATAATATTTAAAACTACGATCCTAAATCCCTGGCTTCAAGAAAGAAACTTCAAAAAGTTTATCCCATTTTTTACCTGTACAGTAGATTTTTCTAGTCAGTTTGTTGTAAGCTATTCCATTTAACACATCACCCATTAGGCCTTTTCCTGCTTTTTCTAGATCGTTGCAATCGATAATGGCTTCTACTTTTCCGTTTGATGGATTAATAACGATAATACTGTTCGTCATCCAAACGTTAGCGTAGATTTTACCTTCGATGTATTCTAATTCATTTAAACGAGTAATAGGACCTTTCTCGTCATACACTTCTATTATTTTTTCTACATTAAAAGTTTCTGCATTTCGAAATGTAATTCGCTCACTTCCGTCTGACATAATAATCGATTTTCCATCGTTACACAGGCCCCAACCTTCTCCTGTATATGGAATATCTTTGATTATTTGAAGTGTATTTTTATCATAAACAAAGCATTTTTGCTCTTCCCAAGTTAATTGAAATATTTTTCCATTTATTATTGTGATACCTTCCCCAAAATAAGTAGCATCTAGGGCAATCGTGTTTTTAATTGAGCCTGATTTAAGATCCACTTTTGCAATCATACTCTCTCCTCTTTGTCCTGTACTTTCAATGAAAGTTTGATCATCAAATTCCAATCCTTGCGTAAAACTTGAAGTTTGATGAGGAAATGATGCATCAATTTTTGATTTCCAAAATTGTGGCTTTACATCTGAAAGAATACGCACCATTCGCTCATCCGATAGAATTGTTCCATCTGACAAAGTCGATTGTAGGATTAAGTTTTTGGCACCTAATCCATAATAACTAGCATTAAATGGAAAAACGATTTGAGATGAAGGTTTTGTCCATGTTTTAAAAACACTATCATTATATATCAATTCTAATTTTTCAATATCATCAGAATTAACATTGATTTTCAGATTGATTTGTTTGTTCCAAACAGTCGCTAAATTATCTTTGAATTCGAATGTTGCTGGAATTTCAGAAGAATCTCCTCCAGATAATAATGGCTTAATGATCATCGAACCTACGACAAGCAATAAAAGACCTATGATGATGTATTTTTTCATTCGTTAAAATGATTAAAGTGCTTTTTCAATATCCGTTGCATCAATCCCATTGTGAGATTCATGGTAAATAACTTGTTTATTTTTAAAAACAACAGCTTGAGGTGATTGATGAATAACACCCATCAAACTTTCAATGCGATTAGAAACTTCTCGAAATTGAATTAAATCCAAATAGTAAACTTCACAATTATCAATATCAGTATTCCAATTCTTTTCAAATTGATTCTTCACCATTGAAGAAATACTGCATCTCGTACTGTGTTTAAAAATCAAAATGGACTTTTCAGAATTAGCTGAATTATCCCATAATTCTTCCAATTGAGCGATTGAATTTAATTCCAACCAAGGAAAAGTAACTGTTGTGCTTTTAGAAAAGAATCCCATGCAACTATTAACTTTAAACTACTAATTAATAACTATTTAAATACCTGCCGTAAATTGTTTCAAGAAACGAACATCATTTTCTGAATACAAACGTAAATCATTGACTTTATATTTCAACTGAGTTATTCTTTCAACACCCATACCGAAAGCAAAACCTGAATAAACTTTTGAATCAATACCCGAAGCTTCTAAAACAGCTGGATCAACCATTCCACAACCTAATATCTCTAACCAACCAGTATATTTACAAACATTGCAACCTTTCGAATTACAAATAGAACAAGAGACATCTACTTCTGCACTTGGCTCTGTAAAAGGAAAATAAGAAGGGCGCATTCTGATTTGTGCTTTTTCTCCAAATAGCTCTTTTGCAAAGTATAAGAGTGTTTGTTTTAAATCTGCAAATGAAACATTTTTATCTATATACAATCCTTCCACTTGATGAAAGAAACAGTGTGCTCTAGCTGAAATTGCTTCATTACGGTAAACTCTTCCTGGAGAAATTGTTCTAATTGGTGGAGTACTATTTTCCATCACACGAACTTGAACTGATGAAGTATGTGTTCTCAAAGCCATTTCACTCTCCCCTTTTTCAATGAAAAAAGTATCTTGCATATCTCTTGCAGGATGTTCAGGAGCGAAATTCAACGCAGAGAAATTATGCCAATCATCTTCAATTTCAGGACCTTCCGATACAGTATAACCAATTCTACTAAAAATCTCGATAATTTCACTTCTTACCAACATTAATGGATGTCTAGAACCAACATTTGAATCATCCGCTGTTCTTGACAAATCAATAGAATTCTCTTTACTTGAATTTGATTCTAGTTGTTCTTTATACTGAGCTAATTTTTCTTCTGCAACTGTTCTTAAACCATTTAATAACTGTCCAACTTCTCTTTTTTCGTCGTTTGGAACAGCTTTTAAGTCACTAAATAAATCTTTAATAATGCCTTTAGAACCTAAGAAGTGAATTCTAAAATTTTCCAATGTCTTTACATCTTCAATTTTGAAATCATTTATCTCATTTGTAACTAATTCAATCTTACTTTTCATTTTTATTCAAATAGAACCAACTTATAAGGATTTTACACGTCTATACTACAATTCATTAAAGAATTTTAAATAATGAAACTATCCTTCACTTTCAACGTACGAAGGTAATAAATTAATAAAGAGAATTTAAAATTTAGAAATATAAAAAATTTAATATATCTTTAATTCGAATTTTTTTATTTATTGAAGAAAATAAACCATTAAAAATGAAAATATTATTCAACAAAACTCTGATAATTTTAAGTGTATTTTCTTTATTATTAAATGTTGGTTGTAGGAAAAAAAAGGATACAATTGCTACTGTAACAGTAACTTATAAAGCAACTGGAGCAGCTGTAGAGAATGCAAAAGTTTCATTGTCACCTTCAAACCCTAGTCAACAAGTAGATGAAAGAGTTAATAAAACAGAAAATACAAATTCGAGTGGAGTTGCATATTTTAATTACAATGATTTGTATCAATTAGGTGCTGCAGGTGTTTGTATCTTAAATGTTAAAGCAGTAAAAGATGCATCGTCTGGTACAGGAATTATAAAAATAGAAGAAGAAAAAACAACAAGTGCTGGGGTTAATATATTTTAGAAAAGCATTTATTGAATTGAAAATAGTATGAAATTTAAATTAAAATATATCTTTTTACTTTGCATATCGATATCTATCTTATCAATATTTAGTGCTTGTAAAAATAAAGATGCATCTGTTTTAAAAATTTACGTTAGATCGAAAAGTAACGAATTATTACCTGATACAAAAGTGGTCATAATTGGAGATGTTAATTCAAATCCTCCAACAAAAGAATATGTAGATACAGCTAGTACAAATGCTTCTGGCTATGCTACATTTGATATGCAACCTTATTTTGACTTAGCAGGAGAAAAAGAAAATCCAACTGGTTATTTTGATATCGTTTTCAAAAAAGATTCAAAATCAGGTTCAGGAAGAGTTAGATGTAGAGTACATATTACAACTGTGGAAACTCTATATTTTACAGAATAATATTAATAACGATTAAAACCTTAAACAACATGAAAGTAATATTTAACAAAACATTTTTATTTTTAAGCATTATAGCTTTAGTTGCACTTGTTGGTTGCAGAAAGAAAAAAGATACAATAGCAACTATAACTGTTGTAAATAAAATATCTGGAGCTTCAGTTGAAAATGCAAAAGTAGTGCTATACGCAACATCTACTACTGGCCATCAAGCTGCAGTTACTGTTCATGATACAGCATATGCAAATGGAAATGGTATTGCATATTTTAACTATAATGATGTTTACCAATTAGGACAAGCTGGTGTATGTGTATTAAATATCAAAGCAACTAAAGATAATTTATCTGGAGAAGGTATCATCAAAATTGAAGAGGAAAAAACAACAAATGCAAATGTTTTTCTTCAATAGGAAATGAAAATTAGATTTATGTAAGCTGTCTTTATGATTAGAGACAGCTTTTTTATTTACTCATTTTTAAACCGATCATCAATACATCATCTACTTGCTCGAAATCACCCTTCCAATCGTAAAATGCTGTTAACAGAAAGCTTCTCTGATCATCTAAACTATAAGTAACAATCTTACTCATGTTTTCTTTTAAGCGATTGTGCTTGTATTTTTTCCCTTTAGATCCTCCAAATTGATCTGGATAACCATCTGTAAACATGTATAATAAATCACCCTTTTGATATTCAACGTCTATTGTATTAAATAGATTAATTTCTTCATCAAAAAACGAACCTACAGGGAATTTATCTCCTTTGATAATTCTTAATTCTTGTTCATTGACAATGTACAACGAATTAAAAGCACCACTAAACTGAACTTGATTTGTGATTTTATTAATAGATATTAGACTAATATCCATCCCATCTTTTACTGTACTATTTTCTGCCTCTTGATGTAAACTCTCAGTCAACCAATTATTAACGGCATCTAATATTTCACCGGTTTTAACAATTCCTTTTTCAAGAACTGCTTTATTTAATAAGTTATAATTAACCAAGGAAATTAGTGCTCCTGGAACACCATGACCCGTACAATCTGCTGCAGCAACAAAGATATGTGTTTCCGTTTCTGCAATCCAATTAAAGTCACCGCTTAGAATATCTTTTGGTTGATAAATAACAAAAGAATCTGGTAAAATTCTATTCCATAAAGGTTTGGGTGGTAAAATTGCCTCTTGAATTCGTTGAGCATATTTTATACTATCCTTGATATCCTTGTTTTGTGTTTCCACAAGAATATTTTTTTCTTCAATAATCTTATTTTGAATTTCTACTGCTTGCTTTTGTTTCAAGATAATTCTATTGATTTTCGACTTCTCTCGTAAATTATAAATAATGAAGAATACTAATAATATAATCAAAATGAATCCGATACGAAAAACATTAATTTGAAAATTCTTTTTATCAATTTCCGAATTTGTTTTTAATAATTCTTGCTTACGTTTTTCACTTTCATATTTTGTTTGCATTTCAATCAAATTACGAGCATTTGAAATACTGTAAATCTGATCCTTTAACTTTTCATTTTCTTTAAAATAATAATTCGCCTTTTTGTAATTATTGGTTAATTCATAAGCAGTAGAAAGCGACTCATAGCTATGTTGAAGCTGATTTTTTAATTTATATTGTTTTGAAAGAGCTAAACTTTTTAATAAATAACAAATTGCTTCTTGATACTTATTTTGGGCAATTTTTAAATCTCCAATTTCATTATAAATAGAAGCAACACCTATTATGTCATCATTTTTTTGAAAAATTAATAACGCCTGATTGATTTGTCGAGTAGAAGTTGATAAATTGTTTAGTAGTCTATTAATACTGCCTAAATTCAATAAAGTATATGGTAACTTATCATCATTCGAAATTTGACGGTATTTAAATGAAAGTTCAAAGAAATTTTTAGCTTTCACTAATTCTTTTTTTAAAGTATATATTGAACCTAAATTATTGTAAGAATCTGCTAAACCCTCATAATGATTAGTCTCAGTATCAATTTTTATTGATTTATTAAAATATTCTTTTGCGACCGATAGTTTATCTATATCAACATATACCAAAGCCATATTGTTATATAAATCACTCAATAAAACATTATTTGGATGACTTTCCAATAATTTTTCTGCTGTAAAAAAACTTTCTAGTGAACTTGAATAATCACCTCTCCTATAATAGACAATTCCGATATTAGTGTGAGCCTTTATAATACCGTTTTTGAAATTTAATAATTCAGCTAATAATCTAGCTTTCTGAGCATAACGCAAAGAAATTGTTGGATTAATCGTGTTTAATTTTTCAGATAATACATTGAATAATTGAACACGAGCAGTGTCTCTTCTTGAAGTTTTTAATTTGTTGTATAAAGAATCTGTTTCCCTTGTTTGCGAAAAACAAGAAATTCCAATGAATAATGTAAATACAATTCTTAAAATAATCTTCATTAACCTTGATTTGAAAAGACAAGAATTTCCCTAAAATTAAACATTATATTGAATTTCTCAAATTGTACTTCTAATATCTTTAATGTTCAATTGCAATGTTTCTCGATTGTTCCAAGTATTAGTTTCCAAAGTGTAAAGAATGTCAAACGGAATTCCATTGGCAACCAAATCAATTTTTTCAGCCATGCTAAAACCGATTGCTTCTAAAACAACGTCACTAGTTGATTGCGTTAAGGTCAATTTCAAATGTTCGTCTTTTAAGATGCGAATATCTTTTGAAAAGACATTTTTAGAAATAAAAACGGGCTTCATGTTTCCTGGACCATGTGGTTCTAATTGATTTAAAATTCGTTTTAAACGAGGAATTTTCATTCGATTTTCTTCAGATGTAAAAATTTCATTAAAATTTAATTCAATATCTACTTTCTCAATTGGAGCTAAATCTTCAACGTCAATTCTTTTCCCAACTACTTCTTCAAATTTTGACTGAAATGCTGTAAGATTCTCTTTTGATAGCGTCATTCCTGCAGCATGTTTATGTCCGCCGAATTGCTCTAATAAATGTTCGCACTCAATTAGTGCTTCATGAATATCAAAATTGTTAACTGTTCTAGCAGAACCTGTTATCATTCCATTTGATTCTGTCAGGACAATCGTAGGTTTAAAATGCTTTTCTATCAATCGAGATGCAACAATACCAACAACACCTTTATGCCAGTTTTCATTAAATACAACTGTCGATTTTTTAGAAGTATAATTCAAATCAGAGGCAATTTGAGTCAACGCTTCCTCTGTCATTTCTTTATCTAACTCTCTTCTTTCTAAATTATCGTTATTGATTTCATTGGCAATTTGCTCAATTTCTTCACGATTATCCGAAATCATTAATTCAACCGCATGTTTTCCAGAACGTAATCTCCCTGCTGCATTAATTCTGGGGGCAATAATGAAAACAACATTTGTCAACGTAACTGGAAATTCTTTTTTAGCAATTTTTAATAATTCTTGAAAAGCAACTCGTGGATTATCATTCAATTGCTTTAAACCAAAATAACAAAGTGTTCTGTTTTCACCCGTTATTGGAACGATGTCCGCACCAATACTGATGGCTAACAAGTCTAAATACTCAAACAATTCCGATTGTTCCCATTGATTTTGTTGAATCAACGCTTGTAATAATTTAAAGCCAACTCCACAACCGGACAATTCTTTGTAAGGATAATCACAATCTTTTCGTTTTGGATCTAAAATTATTCCATCAGGCAACTCATCTCCAGGATTGTGATGATCGCAAACTATAAAATCAATGTTTTTTTCTTTCGCATAAGCGACCTTATCAACTGATTTTATCCCACAATCCAAGGAAATAATCAACGAAAAATCGTTTTCTTTGGCATAATCAATTCCTAAAAAGCTAATTCCATATCCTTCAGCATAGCGATCTGGAATGTAATAATCTATTCGTTCGTATTTCTTTTTCAAATAAGAATACATCAAAGCAACAGCAGTTGTTCCATCGACATCGTAATCTCCAAAAAGCAAGATTTTTTCGCCTTTTTCAATTGCCTGAATGATTCGTTCAACAGCTCGATCCATGTCTTTCATTAAAAAAGGATCATGCAATTCATTCAAATTGGGACGGAAGAAATTTTCTGCTTCTTTAAACGTTGAAATATTTCGTTGCAATAACAATTCGGCAACTACGTTATCTACTTTTAATTCTGAACGAAATTGTTCTACGATGTCTTTGTTAATAGGGGTTTGGATTAGCCATTTTTTTTGCATAAAACTCGAAATTTTATATTAATTTAATGAAATAATTCAAATTGACAACTGCTATTCGAAATGAATTGGCACTAAATTAAGAAAAATGAAAGGGTTTTTAGTACTTATTTTCTCAACAATACTTTGCATTGCTTTCGGTCAAGAATCGTTTAGTTTTTCTGTGCCACAACCACAAGATGAAAAAAATGCAATTACTGTCGATCCCATTTATTATGGAACGTATACGACTTCAGATTTCGATACCTATTATGAATTCAATTCAGAAGGTATTTGGGCAATTTCCACTATTTACAGTTCGATTTTAAGAGAAACCATTCGTGAATCTTCAAAATATTCAGTTCGAAACGGTTATTTATTTGGTGTTGTCGAAAATGATTCAATTCCTTGTTTTTTAGAAGAGGAACGTTATCATTTTGGGGTAAAACATAAAGAACAAATCATTGGTTTGAATTCAAAACACATCTTAAAAAAGATCAACGCAACAACTTATATCATCAATTTTTTTGAAAATGATAGTTATACTCCAAGTCAATTTGTCTTCAAAGGAAAAACACTAGAAGTAAAACATTTTGATTATGAATTAAACACAACACTTTTCTCAGCGATTAAAATTCAAAATGCAAACAAAGAACCGACGATGAATTACATCGTTTTAACGCCTTCTTCAAAAGAATGGTCAAAAATTGAAAAAGCAGGTATTTTTGGAAAGGGGAATTTGTTTTTGAGGAAGTGAGGTTAAATTAATTTATAGTAGAAGTTAGAATTAAGTATATTATCTAAATTCTAACTTCTAAAGCATAGCGTTTCTAATTTCACCTATACCCCATCTCCATCAAAAAAATTCCCAAGTCCTCCTAAAATACTTCCTTCATCTTTACGAGTTGTTGTTCCGTATGATAACACTCTTGAAGCCAAACGTGAAATTGGTAAGGTCTGTAACCATACTTTACCTGGGCCTCTTAAGTTTGCGAAGAAAATTCCTTCTCCTCCAAAAAATGTATTTTTAATTCCACCTACAAATTGAATATCGTAATCGATTTCTTGTGTATAAGCTACTATACAACCTGTATCTACTCTTAATGTTTCACCAGAGTTTAACGTTCGTTCAATGATATGTCCACCTGCGTGACAAAAAGCCATTCCATCACCTTCTAATTTCTGCATGATGAAACCTTCACCACCAAACAAACCTGTACCTAGTTTTTTCTGAAATTCAATACCAACAGAAACACCTTTTGCAGCACATAAAAACGCATCTTTTTGACAGATTAGTTTTCCTCCCATTTGAGCTAAATCTATCGGCACAATTTTACCAGGATAAGGTGATGCAAATGCAACTCTTGCTTTTCCAGAAGTTGTATGGGTATATGCTGTCATGAACATGCTTTCTCCTGTTAACAAACGTTTTCCAGCACTGAACAATTTACTCATAAATCCAGAATTTTGTTGAGAAGAACCGTCTCCAAAAATCGTTTCCATTTGAATTCCATCATCCATGTACATAAATGCACCTGGTTCAGCAATAACAGTCTCTTGTGGATCTAATTCGATTTCCACACATTGCATTTCGCTTCCAATTATTTTGTATTCAATTTCGTGATTTGTTCTCATTTTTCAATCATTAAGTTTTTACGAATGTATTGAAAAATTAAAATCGATTTACATAAAATAGATAGAGTGTATTTCTATGAGGATAAACGGACATAAATATTCTGTAGGTTGTATAAGATTATCTTGATATTAGAATTTTAAGTTACATAAAAAAGGCTATTCCATAGGAACAGCCTTGATTTTTAAATAGTAATAAACTCTTATTCTATAATAATACGTTGTTTATAATCTTCATCTGATGTTGTAATATTCAGAATGTATATACCTTTTGAAACTTGAGGTAAAAATATAGTTTCAATTCCACCTGTAATTGTTTTTTGATAAACATTTTTACCTGCCAAATTATAAATTTCAATAACTCCATCTATATTCAATTGTTCAAAATTTATCGTGAATATTCCGTTAGAAGGATTTGGCTGAACTTTGAATTTTAAACTATCACTCTCATTTAATGAAGCAGAGGATATAGATGATATTGTCAAACAATCCGATGTATCTATACAATTGTAATCATAACTAGCAATTAAAGCATAATTCCCATTTAATGATGATACTAAAGTGTCATCATTTTCTCCTGTGATAATTTGCTGACTATTGCAATTATACCATTGATATCCAAGTACCAGAGGATCATATGAAACTAAAATTGGAAGATTAGGATCTGGTAAATTAATGATAGTAGTAAACATATTTGTATTCAATACAACTACAATTGTATCATGGTGTGGACAACCATTTGCATTAATAGAGTCAATAATAATGGTTCCAGCTTGGGTGTAAATCTGTCCAGAGTTTACAGAAGTATAAGGAAAAGCACATACTTCCTCATACAAATAACCTCCACTTGAATAATTCAATGTAAGATCCAATGTTACGACAGAATCACAACCCGCAGCATTAGTCAAATTGTAAGAAGGAGAATTTGTAGAAGCTGAATAGGTATTTCCATCTATCCATAACAATGAATCACATGCATTTTTAACATCTGTTCCTGCAGTAGGAGTGCAAGATCCCCAACTAATTGAAACATCATCTATTGCAAGACCATCATCAGAACCAACATGATCAATGTCAGACCATCTAATCATTATAAATGAACTTGCAGGTATGTTTACTGGCACAATTCCATTAATAGTTAATTTGTTTGCAACATTATTTCCATCTAATGTTGCTGAAGTTGCACTTGATACAGGACTTGATCCAGCTAATGATATAACCTCAGTCCATCCTGAATTTGATCCAGGATTTAAAAGAGTGTCTCTATTCGAACTTACTTTGTACCAAACTGTAATTGTTTGTGCAGCATTTGAGCCTCCATTTCGCCATTCTTCTAAAGTATATGATAAATTCAAATTTGATAATACTGACGAGCCATTATTTTTGAGTAATACACCATGGGCAAAGCTACCTCCGAAAGTTGGACTTCCTGATCCAATTGAACCAAGAGCTCTCTCTTGAATACCCGAAGAACCATAACTGTATAATCCTCCAGTTGTATTAGAACCATTACTTGCAGCATAATTTGTACTTGTAGATGTTCTTTGTGAGTACCAATTTGAGATTGTACTGTTCTCAAGCCAAGAATTTACACTTCCAGTACTTAGTAAAGTATTAAAATTTTGAGAATAAGTACCAGTTACATTCATAGAAACTTGTGAATAAAATGTAAAAGGGACTAATAATAAAACGAATAAAATATTTTTCATAGTGCTGAGTTTTAAAGTAAAAATATGAAACGAAAGCAGTAAAGTAAAATTTTTATTATTAAAAAAAAATGAAATTTATAGTTTAGTTTATTAATGATTTAAAAATACCTCTATTTTCCAATTATTATTTTCATTCTAAATTTGGAATAACAATAAATTATTCTCAAATTTTAAATTATAGTTATTTTACTTTTAGTGCTAATTAAAATCTATTTATTAGAAATTTTGATGAACGGTTTAAAATGTACATAAAATTTATTGTAACTTGGTTGTATTAATGTAAAACAAAAATTATTACTATGGTATTATTTTCAACAATTATGATGTGCTTATTGGCGCTCTTAACTCTTTTAGGAGGATTATTTTTATTAGGATACGCTAAAAAAGAAGGCTTAGGGAAATTTACAAAATTAGCTTCTTACCTTGCTATATCTTTCAGTACAATTGTATTTATCGTTGGTTTAGTTGGAATCGTAGCTTGTCCAGCAACATGTGGTTCTGGTCATTGTTCAAAAGGAATGAAACAAGAAAAATGTATTGTAATTAAAAAAGAATGTAAATCAGGTGAGAAATGTGAGATGGATTCGAAAGAATGTCATATGAACATGGGTTCTGATTGTAAAGGTGGTAAGTGCGAAGATGGTTCTGAATGTTCTGCTGAAATGATGAAAAATTGTCCAAAAGGAGAAGGTTGTAATACACCAGAAGAATGTGCTGCAAAAATGAAAAGTTGCGACACAGAATGCATGAAAAAATGTGAAAAAGAAAAAGGTGCTTGCGACGGAAAATGTAAAAAGTAAATTCTAAATAAAATTTTTAGCAAAGAAAAAGCCGACTGAAATCAGTCGGCTTTTTTCGTTTAATTATTTCTTTTTATATTCAAACGTATCCATGAATGCTGTAGTGAAGTTACCTTCTCTAAACTTTGGATCATCCATTAATTTTAAATGGAAAGGAATCGTTGTTTTAATTCCTTCAATAATATATTCATCTAAAGCTCTTTTCATTTTAAGAATTGCTTCTTCTCTTGTTTGAGCTACAGTAATCAATTTACCAATCATAGAATCATAATTTGGTGGAATTGTGTAACCTGCATGTGCATGAGAATCTACACGAACACCATGTCCTCCTGGAGAATGGTAACTTGTGATTTTCCCTGGAGAAGGTCTGAAATCATGATCAGGATCTTCTGCATTGATACGACATTGAATCGCATGTAAATGAGGGAAATAGTTTTTACCAGAGATTTTTTCTCCAGCAGCTAATTTGATTTGTTCTTTAATTAAATCAAAATCAATAACTTCTTCTGTAATTGTATGTTCAACTTGAATACGTGTATTCATTTCCATGAAATAGAAATCACGGTTAATATCAACTAAAAATTCAACCGTACCAACACCTTCATAGTTTACAGCTTTAGCAGCTTTAATAGCCGCTTCACCCATTCTATTTCTCAATTCATCTGTCATAAATGGAGAAGGAGTTTCTTCTACCAATTTTTGGTGACGTCTTTGAATAGAACAATCTCTCTCAGATAAATGACAAGCATTTCCGAATTGATCCCCAGCAATTTGAATTTCGATGTGACGTGGTTCAACAATGTATTTCTCCATATAAAGTCCATCGTTACCAAACGCAGCAGCTGATTCTTGTCTTGCAGAATCCCAAGCAGCTTCTAAATCTTCTTCTTTCCAAACGATACGCATACCTTTACCACCACCACCAGCTGTTGCTTTCATGATTACAGGGTAAACGATTTTTTTCGCTTGTTCTTTAGCGTCTTCAACACTTTCTAATAATCCAACTGATCCTGGCACACAAGGCACACCTGCAGCAATCATTGTTGCTTTTGCAGTTGCTTTATCCCCCATACTAGCAATTTGCTCAGGTAAAGCTCCAATAAATTTTATTCCTGATTCTTGACAAACTTTAGAAAATTTCTCATTCTCAGAAAGGAAACCATAACCTGGGTGAATTGCATCAGCATTTGTAATTTCTGCAGCAGCAATTATGTTTGGAATTGATAAGTAAGATTTTGAACTTACAGCAGGACCAATACAAACTGCTTCGTCAGCAAAACGAACTGGTAAACTATCTTTATCCGCAGTAGAGTAAACAGCAACTGTTTTGATTCCCATCTCTTTACATGTACGAATTACACGTAAAGCAATTTCACCTCTATTTGCGATTAATATTTTTTTAAACATTTTATACGTATTTATTAATTACAGAATTAGGGACTAAAAACCAGAATAGACTTCCAATTTTTAATCCCTAATAAAAAGTTAATTCCTAAATTAAGCTGGATCTACCAAGAATAATGGTTGATCATATTCAACTGGAGAAGCATCATCAACTAATACTTTAACGATTTTACCTGATACTTCAGATTCAATTTCGTTAAATAATTTCATTGCTTCAATAATACATAAAGTTGTTCCTGCAGAAATTGAAGAACCAACATTTACAAATGCATCTTTATCTGGACCAGCTGAACGGTAAAAAGTACCAATCATTGGTGATTTAATCGTGATGTATTTAGAATCATCTGAAACTGGAGCTGCTGGAGCAGCAGGTGCAGCTGGCGTTGCAACAGGAGCAACTGGTGCTGGTGCTGCTTGGGGTAGAGCAACTGGAGCAGTAGCTTGAATGTATACAGGTTGATCTTTTCCTTTTTGTTCAGCTTTAATAATGATTTTAAAATCTTTTTGTTCGATTTCTACTTCGTTTACTCCTGATTTTGCTACAAATTTGATTAAATCTTGTATCTCAGTTAAATTCATATTTTCGATTTTTAGTTTGTACGTAATTAATATTATGCGTTATAAGCCCATTTCAAATAAACAGCTCCCCATGTAAATCCTCCACCAAAAGCAGAAAGAATCAATGTATCCCCTTTTTTCAATTGTTTCTCATAATCCCATAAACACAATGGTAATGTTCCCGCAGTTGTATTACCATATTTTTCAATATTGATCATTACTTTTTCAGCTGGTAATCCCATTCTGTTTGCAGTAGCATCAATAATTCTCAAGTTTGCTTGATGTGGAACTAACCAATCAACGTCATCACTTGTTAAATTATTTTTCTCCATTATTTCAGCTGAAACTTCAGCCATATTTGTAACAGCAAATTTGAAAACTGATTTTCCTTCTTGCTTCACATAATGTAATCTATTTTCAACTGTTTCAATTGTTGGAGGATTTGCTGAACCACCAGCAGGTTGAATTAAAAATTCTCTTCCAGAACCATCAGATCTTAAAATAAAATCTTGAACTCCTAAACCTTCTTCATTTGGTTCTAACAATACAACTCCACAACCATCACCAAAGATGATACAAGTTGTTCTATCTTCATAATCAATTATTGAAGACATTTTATCTACACCAATAACTAATACTTTTTTGTATTTACCTGTCTCAATAAATTGAGCACCAGTAGATAATGCATAAATAAATCCAGAACAAGCAGCTATAAGGTCAAAACCCCAAGCATTTTTCATTCCAACTTTATCACAAATTATATTTGAAGTACTTGGAAATGGGTGATCTGGTGTAACCGTTCCAACAATAACTAAATCAATGTCCATTGGATCTAAATTCATTTTAGCCAATAAACCATTTACCGCTTCAACAGCCATATCAGATGAAGCTCCTTCTTTTTGGATTCTTCTTTCTTTTATACCTGTTCTAGTTGTAATCCATTCGTCTGTTGTATCAACAATTTTTGCTAACTCCTCATTAGACAAAACATAATCGGGAACATATCCGTTTACTCCTGTTATTGCTGCAGTTACTTTTCCCATAATTTAATTGAATGCTTCATTTACTTTTGACGCTAAACCAGATTTAGCTACTTCAAAAGCGTGTAATATCATATTCTTAACAGCCACATCATTAGAAATTCCATGACCGATAATCACGTTCCCTTTTACTCCAAGAATTGGTGTTCCACCATAATTTTCGTAATTGAAACGATCAAAATATTCATCTTTTATTCCTCTTTTCTTCATCAGGTAAAAAATACCTTCCGCTTCCTTAAGGACAATATTGCCTGTAAAACCGTCACAAACGATTACATCAGCTTTACCTAAAAACAAATCACGACCTTCAATGTTTCCAACGAAATTAATCTCATCAGATTCAGCCAATAATTTGTAAGTAGCAATTGTCAATAAATTTCCTTTAGACTCTTCTTCACCGATACTTAATAATGCAACTTTTGGATTTTCAACACCATAAACATTTTTAGAGTACAATGCCCCTAATAGTGCAAATTGGTAAAGAACATCCGGTTTACAATCAGCATTAGATCCAACATCCAATAAAATAGAATTAGATCCATTTATTGTTGGTAATGTAGATGTAATACATGGGCGAATGATCCCAGGAATTGTATTTATTTTGTAGATAGATCCTACAAGCATTGCGCCTGTATTCCCGGTACTAGCAAAAGCTTGAATTTGCTTTTCAGCTAATAAATCAAAACCTACTGAAATAGAACTATTCGGTTTTTGAGGAATCGCACGAGTAGGATGATCATGCATCGTAATAATATCTGGCGCATGAACAATTTCAAAATCTGTTGGATTCCCTCCAAACTTAGAAAGGCAACTTAAGATTACATCTTGGTCACCTATTAATACAATAGTTGTATCTTCAGGAAGCTCTTTTTGGGCAAGAATTGCTCCTGACACATTTGCATCTGGAGCAAAATCACCACCAAAAATATCAATTCCTATCTTCATCAAGAAGAAAATTATTTTCTATTAACAGTTAATTAAACTGCAACTTCTTTTTCTGCTACGACTCTACCTTTGTAATAAAGTTTCCCTTCATGCCAGTGAGCATGGTGAAACAAATGTGGTTGTCCTGTCGTTGGGCAAGTCGCAATATTATCAGCTACTGCTTTAAAATGCGTTCTTCTTTTATCTCTTCTTGTAGTCGAGATTCTGCGTTTTGGATGTGCCATCTTACTTTATTTATGCTTTTTAATTCAAATTTTTCAATATAGACCATCGTGGATCTATATCATCGTTATTATTGTCGTCGTCATCTTCTCCTTCTTCAGAATCATCTTCATCATCCTCGTCGTCGAAGTCTTCGTCGTCATAATCTTCATCATCAAAATCGTCGTCATCATCATCGTCGTTTGCATTAATTACATACTTCTCTAACAATTCCAACATTTCTGGGTTACATTCTCCTTGCTCATGAACTACCCTTACAGGTAATGAAACAGAGATTAACTCATAAATATTCATTTTTACATCAAGCTCATATGCTTCGAAATCTAAAACAACCAATGCTTCATCGTCTGTAATGTCTCCACCAAATTTGTAAATAATTTGATATTCACCTTCAACTTCTTCTTCAATAGGATCTGTACATCTATCGCAACTTGTTGTTACAAGTCCTTCAACATGAAAAACACCTATTAGCATTGTTTCTTTTTTTTCCAATTCTAAACGCACGTGAACTTTTCCACTTTGTATAATTGAATATTCTATGTCATCAAAGAACGTGTCCGAAATTTCAAATTCAAATACATGAAAACCAATCTTTAAACCAACAAATGGTATTATATATTCGTGTTTCGACATACTTTTCTCCTAAAATCGGACTGCAAAGTTAACATTTTTAACTGAAAATTGTTAATATCTATCAACTTTTTAACAATTTTTTATTTGAAATGTATTTTGAAGCCCGTTTTACAACTTATTTTTAAACAAAATTTAATCCAAAGAACCTGCTTTCTTTTTCTCTGGAGCTTGTATTTTTAAAGGGTTTCCTGTTATTTCCTTCCTCAATTTTTGTTGACGAAAAACATCCATTGCTAAATAGATAGCATTTCGCATCGATTGTGCTGAAGCGATGCCTTGACCAACTATATCGAACGCTGTCCCATGATCTGGAGATGTTCTTACAACTGGAAGACCTGCTGTAAAATTCACTCCTTCGTCAAAAGAAATTGCTTTAAACGGAATTAATCCTTGATCGTGGTACATTGCTAAAACAGCATCGTATTGAAACATAGAAGAAGATCCAAAAAATCCATCCGCTGGAAATGGTCCAACAGCAATTACATTATTTTCTTCTTTTGCTTTATTGATTGCTGGTAAAATAAGTTCCAAATCTTCTGTACCCATTTTACCATTTTCACCAGCATGAGGATTTAAACCTAAAACCGCAATTTTTGGACGTGTTATTCCAAAATCATTTTTCAAGGATTTTTCCACTGCTAAAATCTTATTATATATTTTATCGATAGATAATGAACCGCTTACTTCATTGATTGGAATATGCGTTGTCACTAATGCTACTCTAAGTGTATCACTTACCATCATCATTAATGCTTCATCCATACCAGCCATTTCAGCTAAGTATTCAGTATGTCCAGGAAATTTAAATCCTGTTTTTTTCATTGCTTCCTTAGAAATCGGAGCTGTTACTAAAACATCAATTTTTCCGGTAGCTAAATCTTTCGTTGCGGCTTCTAAAGACATTAATGCGAATTTTCCGCCTACTTCTGTAGCTTTACCTAATTCGAATGGAATTTCTTCGTTCCAAACATTGATAACATTCACTTTTTTGTTATGTATCTCATCTGCATCTTTACACGCCTGATACATAAAATCTGGAAGTTTGATTGCTTTTTTATGATAAGAAATTGTTTTCGTTGAAGCATAAATCACTGGTGTACAATCCACTAGAATTTGTGAATCGCTTAGTGCTTTAATTACAACTTCAGGACCAATACCATTAATATCTCCGATGGAAATTCCAACTCTGACAGGACTAGCTGTCGCTAATTCTCTTTCTTTATCTTTATCCATTATTTGTAGTTTTTCACAAAGTTCAACAATAAACGAACTCCAGAACCTGTTCCACCTTTACCTTTGTAATCAACTGGGGCATCTAACCAAGCTGGACCAGCAATATCCATATGAATATAAGGTGCTTTCACAAAATGCTCTAAGAATTTTCCAGCTGTAATCATTCCTGCATTTGCTCCACCAATATTTTTCAAATCAGCAATAGGAGATTTCATCTCTTCGTAATATTCATCCCAGAAAGGAAAACGAACCACTCTTTCGAATTCTTCATTACCTGCTTTTTCCAATTGGTTAAAATATTTATCATCTGCATTACCCATAATGATTGAAGCATGATGACCAATTGCTCTTAAAGCTGCTCCTGTTAAAGTTGCAGCATCAATTACTAATTCTGGATCGAATTTTTTAGAATAAGCCAATGCATCTCCTAAAATCATTCTTCCTTCTGCATCTGTATTCAATACTTCAACAGTTGTTCCATCATACATCGTAACGATATCACCTGGTGCGTAAGCATTCAATCCTGGACGGTTATCAGTAGCAGGAACTAAGGCAATAATATGCGTTTTCACATTGTTTAACGCTGCTGCATAAACTGCTCCAACTACACATGCTGCACCAGCCATATCGCTTTTCATGCAATCCATTGAACCTGGAGTTGGTTTCAAACTTAAGCCACCAGTATCATAAACAACTCCTTTTCCAACTAATACGATTGGTTTTTTATTTGTTGGTTTCTTTGGTTTGTATTCAACAATTGTAAATGTAGGTGGATCGATTGAACCTTTATTTACCGCTAATAAACCTCCCATTTTCAACGCTTCAATTTTAGATTTCTCTAGAATTTGAACAGTTATTGGCGCTTCTTTTGCTAAAGCCTCAATTTGTTCGCTTAATTGAACTGCGTTTAAATGCGAAACTGGTTCATTTACCATGTCTCTCGCCCAAAATACAGCTTTGATAGTATTGTTTAATTCTTCAATTCGTTTAGTGCTAACAGCATCTCCAACAAGAATTGCAGTTAATTTATTCGCTTGTTTTTCAAAATCTTTTAAATATTTGATGAATTGATAATTTGAAAAAGCAATTCCTTCAGCAACATTTAATACTGCACTTTCTTCTCCAATTACTTGAACTTTTACAGCTTCTTTTCCAATTAATTTTTGAACTGCTGAACCTGCAACTCTTAATTTCTCAGCATCTTGATCTCCTTTGATAAAGTAAGTAATGCTATCAGCACTTTTTAAATAGTCTGATTTTTTATCACTTTTCAAGAAAACTTTAAGGAAATCACCTAAAATAAATGGTAACTCTTTAATGTCTGCATTTCCAGTTAATGATTTTTTTGTACCAACGATAACGAGATGTTGCGTACTTTCTACTTTTGTATATTTCTGTATGTACATACTTCTATTTTTTGAATATGTACAAATTTACATTTTTAAAGGTTACATCAAATAGCTAATCTGAAGGAATATTAATTAATTTGCTGATTTTCGCTTCTCTAATTCCGCCAACAATTCATTCAACTTCGAAAATCGTTTCCATGCGGTCAATTCAATATTGACATTGGTTAATAATGTCTCTTTTTGAAACAAATGATAGATGCGTTGTTTACCTAAGAATGTTCCATTTTTCTCTTCGAATGTAATATTGAATTCGTTTGAAGGAATTGAAATAGTGGATAATTTCCCGTTCAATGTATTAATAATTGACAACTCTACCGAATCATTTTGAAAATCAATTTCAACTAACATACCCATTTTATAGGATTTGAAAAGTCGTTTTGAGTAAAAATAGATTCCTACAACAGAAAGTAAAATATTAATAATGTTGTAATCATTAATGAAAACAAGCATGGGCGGATATTTATTTCCTGACCAAGCAAAACATGGATAGGTAAATACTAGCAGAATACCAACCATCCAAGCCAGCATTAGAACCACCGAATATTTAATGATTAAGGTAAGATATCCATCTGTCAGTTCATGGAATTTCTCTTCGATTGTAAATTTCATAGTTTATAGAGTTAACGTTTAACTCTTCGCTCAAAAGTAAATATAGAAAAAATATGTAATAATTTCTATTTTTATTCTCTAACTATAAATTTATTCTTCCTCATCAATTGGTTCTTCAGAATTATCACCACCTTCATTCTCACTATCTTCTTTCTCCACTTCAGACCAATCTACATCGTAAAATTCACGATTCATTGATTTACCCAAATGGTAATTCGTAATGATGATGTCTAGTAATTTTTCTTTTACTTTGATCGTTTCTTCAATGTCTGGTAAATTTGGATTTAAACAGATATCTCCTAAATATTTGGTTTTAGATAAATCACCTCCCAACCATCTCCCATCACGTTTTCCGTTGACATATGTCCCAACTTGGTTTAATTTACCATATGGATCATAGAATTTCCAAACACCTGTTGGAAGTCCATTTTTCATCAATCCTTCGCTTTGTAAGGTACCGTTGTCATAATGATTTTTCACATAACCATTAATAGCATTTGCTGATGGTTTCTCCCAAAACGTGTAGAACTGACGAATTTCATAATGATCACTGTGTGAACAATCGTACTTCTCATATTTTTCAATGATGTAACTCTTAGAAATTAAATTTCCTAAAGTATCTAATTGAGAATAAATTCCTTTTGAGTTAAAAGAAATCGAATCATTTAATTTTATAACTGAATCAAAATAATTCACTTCATACAAAGCTTTTCCATAGTAATCATAATACTTCCAAAGTCCTTTTTTCTTACCTTTCGACATTCCTCCGTCTCTTGCAATCGTATCGTTTGGATAGTATTTTGTTAAATGATAATTAACGTTGCATTTGTTTACTAAACTAGGACGACCGTAATATGGTTTTGAATAATATTCCATTCCAATTCCGTGATCAGACAATACTTTATCTAACGATTGAGAACTTGTGATATCCGTTGGACGGAAGTAAATTGAGTCTTTCCAATCAAAAGTATAACGAACACTTAATTCGTTTTCTTCCCAGATTTTTTCTTCAATAGGATAAGAATATAAGAATTTCACATAATGGTATTTCGTTCCTAATGAATCATAAGCTTCATAGTCATCAATAGGTTGACCGTTTAAGAAGAAACCTCTTTTAGCAATCTTCCCATTGATATGAAATGCTTTTGATTCACCTTGTAATGCACCATTTTGAAAATTCAAACTGTACAAAAGTGTTGTGTCTAAATCTGGCAACGTTAAATAGGTTTCTAAATATCCATCTAAAGCTCCTTCACTGTAATTACTTTTTGTAAATACAAGTTGATTGCGTTCTAAAGCTTTGCCATGTTTATAATCATCCAAATAATATTCACTTTGTTCGATTTCACCTTTCCAATTATATCGAAGGAATGCACCTTGCTTCAATCCTTTTTTATAAATCGTTGTTGTTTCTAAGAAATGAGTTTTCTTTTTAGGAAGTTCCTCCCATGAAGTACTTTCTTCATAATACTCATCTTCCCCTTTTGCAGCTGGTTCGGCATACGAATATGTTTTTAAAACGCCATCAATTTCACCATTTAAAAAAGGAACTTCAAATAACAACTTTCCAAATTGATCTTTTACTTTCCAAATTCCCTCTGGTTTTCCATTTAAATATTTACCCTCAAGTGTTTTTGAAAAAACAGGAATATCTTTCTCTTTAATTTTTGGTGTTGACTCTGCTTCTGCTTCATAATCTTCACCGTAATAATCATCTTGATACAATTGAGGTTGATAAATATAATCTAAAAAGAAAGGAAGTAAAGAATAAGTAACCTGATCAAAATTGCTACTTGCTAATTCACTAGCATCTACAAAATTATAAATGTAATCGTATTTTGATTGACCATTTTCCTTGTATTTTGCATAATCTGTTATTAATTTATCGCTAAACGAACTAGTTGCTGGGAAAGCAATATTAATTGATTTACTAATATTTAATTTTGGAGATTTTGCATTGAATTGAATTGCTATTTTACCTGAAAAAGGAACAGAGTCTTTGAAGAGAACATCAGCTGTTGCAACCTCAAAATTCGTAGAAAACTCATTGACATTGTTGATCGGAATAGAATCTCTCACATCAAAATTATTGTATTGACTTGCAGACTGAGTCGATTTTAAAGTTAAATTTTGAAAATGGAAATGATTAAAACCAGTCCAATTATCAAATTTTTCACCAAAAACAATTTCTTGATTATTGACATTCGTTCCATTTACAGCATACCCATTCATCTTTAATAAATGTTCATTTGGAAAATAGATTCTTGAGTACAAAATCGTTGTATCTTCTCTACTCCATGATTTCCATAAAATAACTGAATCCTTTTCTGTAAAAAAGCGAATCGAATCCATTTTATCGTATTCAAAAAATTCACGATAATTATAAGCTTTCACCTCTAATCCATCAATCATAAATGTTTTGAAAGTTGCTGGTTCAAATTTCATTTTCTTAAAGTCACCCAGCGAGTCAAAGATTATTTCATGAAATAATTTTCCGTCATAATCGTAAATGGTTTGTAAAAATTGATTTGAATCTGGTAAATAGGTAACAATATCATAAGGCTTTCCATTGTCCCAAAAAATCGTATCCTCTTTCAATAATTTTCCATCTTTAAACTCATAACGGAACATTAATTGTCCATTTGGATAATGGCGCTCATAAATTCCTTTGTATTTAAATGAAAAACCTAAACTATCAATTACTTTTCCTCGTTTAATGTATTTATCTTTTTCAGCATCGTAAACATCATGCGTATAATTTAATCCTTCCTCTGAATAATAGTCATCACCCATGTAATCACCTTCTTCATCATAGTACTCTTCATCTCCTTCAGCATAATTTTCTTCTTCTGCTTCAGGAAGTTTTGTGAAATTAATCTCAGCTAAATCAACCGATAAATCATAAGGAGCATAAGTAAAATCAAAATTATAATCTTCAATATCCGTGTCATCTGCATTTATTAATCTGAATCGAACTATTGGTTGTTTGACTACTTTCTTTTTATCTTCAATCGTATATTCAGCAGTAACTACTTTATTATCTCTTTCAATAATTTCATTAAATTCATCATCATAGGTAATGTTCAATTCACGTTCAATCCAACTACCAGATTCAACATCATTTAAAAATTCTCCTTCAAAAATTGGGTATTTTCCAATCGTTTTGTTGTAATAGTAACCAGATTTTAAACCATTTGAAAAATTGACAATTTCAATAATTGTATCCGTTCTAGGAAAACCATTTGCGATATAAAACTCTTTATCTTCTTTAGTGATTCGTTGATTTTTAAGATTTCTTGTTTCGATTTTCCATTCACCATCTTTCAAACCATTAGTGAATTTGCCTTTTTTCAAGGTATCTCCATGGAAATTAAACCATACAGCATCTCCATCTAACATGTTGTTTTTAATCGAAAAAATTCCAGCTATTTTTTTAGACACTATTTCATAATTTCCAGTTTCATTCACTAAGGCAAAATCAGAAAAATATTGAATGTATTTTCCGTCTGGTATTTTATCCAAACAAGGTGTAATGTCTTTATCAAATTGATAATTCATTTCCAATAACGGATACGGATTTTTATCAATGGCTTTTCTTAAATTCTTGTCAATCTCTTGATTTTGTTGATTGATGGTTTTTTTATAAACCCTTAATTCCTTTTTAAATAACTTAATATCTCGCTTAAAGTCTTTATTACTTAAATCTTTCCCTTGATTTTCACGGTAGTAAATCGTCATAAATTTTTTAAATTTTCTGACTTTCATTCCGTAATAATAATACCCATTTGCGTTGGTTGTAATTTGAAAAGGATATTCAAAATAAGAAACTCCATTATAAGTTACCGTATCGACCTTTTGAGTAAATCCAACGTTAGCAGAAAGAAAAATGAACGTTGAAATAATAATTTGAACGATCGAAAAGTGAATTTTACTATTCATAGGTATATGTTTCAATGGAGAAATATTCTTTATCATTTGATGCATTTTCTTTTTGGTGAACAATTCTGATTGGCTCCCCTTTTTTATTTAAATGAAAATTTGAAATCATGCGTGTTACAAACACTTCATCTGCAAACGTAGAATCGATGTAACCGTTACAAATTCCTTTTCTATTATAAATAAATGAACGCTTGTAATCAAAAGGATAAACTTTTTTCAACCAATAATCAGGAAATTTTCCTGATTGTTTGTCATAAATAAACATCTTAACGTTTTGTTCTTTTACTTTATTTGATACTTGATATTTTTTAGAAGGAAAAAGGGGTGTTCCCCAACCAATAATATCTTTAGGATCTGGTTTTAAAATCGAATCTACCGAAAGTGTACCCCAATAATTTGAATTTAACAAGAAATAACTGAAATCACCTGTTTCCATGTCTTGGTATGCTAAATATTTCTTCGCTCCTTTACGTTTGACATGCATTTTAAAATCTAATTCTCTTACTTCTGGGTCAAAGAATTCATGCGTTTCAGAAATACGTTTGGCTGTTTTTGTTACAATTGTTTTACGCTTTACCTGAGAATAGCCATAAGCATCTTTCTCACCAGTATAACTAAACAAAATAGATCCTATTTCACGATCATCATAATAGTAGTGAACGTTTAATTGAATGATTGCACCAAATTGATTAAAGTAATATTCTCGCATTTCTCTTGGAACAGCTCCATGAATACTTTTCAATGGATTTTGTACTTCTCTATCTAATTTAAAAGACTTACGTGTGATCTTTTTGATTTTATGTGCTTTAATAATAGAATCCGTGAACCAAATGGGAAAAGACACATCATTTTCATCTTCGGTTAGTAAAGTATTAAGGTTAAAAATTGAGGACTTTGATTGTCCTAATAATTCTTTTTTTTCTTTCTTTTTATTGGAACATGAAAATACAACAATAAATAATAATGAAAACCAAAAACACTTTAAAATATTCATGTCCTAAAGATACATTAAACATTGAAATAAATGATTTTACAAAATCATATTTCTTTTATTTCGTATGATAATTCTACTAAATCTAATAGTTCTTCCCCTGCTTCTTGCATTTCATCATCATCAGATTCGTGATACCAAATTACATGAATATCCTTCTCTTCTGCTAGTCGCTCAAATAATTCAAATAAATCCAATAATATTTTGCTGGTAGAGGTATTAAAATAACTCATTTTTACCTCAAAAGTAAATCGATCACTTGAATTCTCGATGTACTCAGTAATCCAATCAAATATAGGCTTATAAAACTGCATTGGATTTTCAGGCCTAGAACTTCCTGAAATAGAAAAAACTTTGTTTTGAGGGTCTAAAACTACTTCTGGTGTCATTTTAGTTGATTCTAAGTAATATTTTTCCATGACTATAAAGTTTTAACGTTAATTGTAATCAAAAAAGTAAAATAGGAATTAGTTACATCATGATATTCTACCGTAAATCGAATGTTATCTGTAGATTTTCTAGCAATTTCTATCAAACCTAAACCTGCATCTCCTTCATTATTTAATTTTCCAAATTTAAGTTGATCTCTATACAACTTATTTAATTCTTCTTGATTAGATAAATTTAATGTTTGAACATTTAATATCAATTTTCCAATTTGATCATTTGGCGCCAAATTTCTTGTTGAAATAAATAACATATCTTCATTATCATAATGACAAATGAAGCTAGATACTTGTTGGGTTGGATAAATTGAACCATGCTTACAAACATTATCAAGCGCCTCAGCAACGACTTTTATAATCTTTTTTTGTTTTCCCAATTCTATTGTTTCTGACAACCTGTTTTCAATTTCTTCTATTATTTGGGAAGTTTTAGACCAATCAAAAGGCTCATTCAAGACAATAATTTGAGAAGCATTTTTAGGAACACCTAAATTTTCTAATACATTTAATATTGGTAAAGACATAAGAAACTATTTTTTTCTTAATAAAAATAGAATTTAAATTAATAAAAGACAAAATAATTATATGTTTATAAAATAATGTATCTCACAAAATTGACAAAATAATATACTAAGGCTTGCTTCTATCAATATTTTTGATATATTAGGAATATAAACAATTAAGATTCTCTTCTTATTATTTGTTGATTCATTTTTATTTACCTAAAAAATACTTGATATGAACAGATTATACTTTTTAGCTTACTCCTTCTTGTTTTTTTTATTTACATTCTCTGTTAAAAGTCAAGAAAAAGGAAATTATTTTTTAAAACATTTTGATCCAAAAGTATCGGGAATTAACGGACAAACATGGACTGGTATCGAAGATAATAATGGTATACTTTATTTTGCATCTGGAACAAAAATTGCTATCTACGATGGAAAAGATTGGGATGCAATTCAGTTAAAAAATGAAGCACAACCCCTTTCATTTTGTAAAGATGGGAAAGGAACTATTTATGTTGGCGGCCTTGGTGAAATTGGCTATTTAAAAGGGAATTTTCAAGGTAAGTTAGAATACGTTTCATTAAATGATAAAATAAAAAAACAATTTAGAGATTTTCAAAGTGTTTGGACATGTGTTTCTCAAGATAAATACGTTTATTTTTCAACTGATAAAGGTATATATTCCTTTAATGGGAAATCAGTTGAATTTTTGAATGAACCTGTATTCATGACCCTTAATAAAATTGGAAATCGTGTGTTTTTTGGTTCGCAAAATAAAGGATTATTAGAGCTGGCTGATGGGAAAATTAAAAAAGTCAAAAATGGCAATGCGTTTATAAATACTCCTATAGTTGGAGGCATTCAGTTTAATAAAGACCAAATTCTTTTTTTATCGGGAAGATCCCCTATCATTTTTTATAACCAAAAAACTGGGGAAATAAACAAAATCAATAATAAACTGTTAAACTATCTTGATTTTCTTAACAAAGCATACGTTTATAGTATAGAAAAAACGGTTAACAATAAAATTGTTATTGGAACTATTTACGAAGGTTTATTAGTCTTCGATTTTAACGGAAATCTTATCAATCAATTCAATACAAATAATGGCTTATTAAACAATGCTATTAACAAAGTATTTAATGACCGAATGGGAAATATTTGGTTATGTACAGATAAAAGTGTTGCTAGAATTGAAATAAACTCAGGTATAAAAAATTGGAGTACTGTTGAAGGTATAGAGGGCAATGTTGAAGATATTGTTTCATTTAATAATAATATGTTTATTGCCACTAATACCGGAGTTAAGTGGTTAAATAATGGCGTTTTTACACCTATACAAAATATAAATGATGCCAATTGGCAATTCGAAATGCTTCAGAATAGACTTTTTGTTGGAAATACGAATGGTCTGTTTGAAATAATAAGCAAAGATAAGTCACCTATTAACATATTTAATGTAAACACTGTTTGGAGTTTAATTGCTTTTAAAAATAAATTAATTTTAGGTTGTAGTGATGGATTATATGAATTCGATATTAAAACAAATGCTTATAAACTAATTACCTCCTCTAAAAGTGCAATTCGAGGCATTGCTGTTGATGATAAAAATAATATATGGTTTGCTACTGATAATAAAGGTGTAGGTTATATTGACAACAATAATAAAACTTACTTTCTATCAAAAGAAAATGGTTTGCTTTACGAAAGTTACAACCAAGTATTTTCAATTAAAGGTCAAATTTATGTAGCAACTAAAGCTGGCTTATTTAAATATAATTATAAATCAAAAAAATTAGCAAAAGCTTGCGATTTTGGTGATTATATGTGTAACGAACAGACAGGTGTTTTTAGAATTAAACCATTTCAAAAAGACTATATTTTTACTTCAACTTATGGAGATAATACAGCAAGATTTTCAATTGTAAATTTAAACAATAAGGAAAGAGACACAATTAACCTAAAACAGCTGCCTAAAATGCATATTTATTCGTTCTACGAAAAAAATGATGTTATTTGGCTAGGTTCACCTTATGGTTTATACCAATACAATAAAAAAGAAATATCACCCGTAAAATTTAAAAATAAAACCTTAATTCGTAAAGTATTGATCGGAAAAGACTCACTTTTATTCGGAGGTTTTACTACTTCAATACAGCAAGAAAACAAGAAGCATAATAGCAAAATTCAAAAAATCAACTATGATTTAAATGCTTTGAATTTTATATTTACCAATCCTTTTTATAATAACGAAGATAAAATTCTTTATCAATACAAATTAGAAGGATTTGATAACGAATGGTCGAGTTGGAGTGAGGATAATTTTAAAAGTTATACCAATCTATTCGAAGGAAAATACACCTTTTTAGTTAGAGCACAAAATGTTTTCGGACAAGTTTCTGAAGTTGGTAAATTTAGTTTTCGGATAACTCCTCCTTGGTATAGAACCATATTAGCCTATATTCTATACCTCGTTGCGTTTGTTTTGATAATCTATTTATTCATTAGAATTTATACCAGAAGATTAAGAAAAGCAAATTTAAGACTAGAAAAAATAGTTGAGGAAAGAACAGCTGAAGTAGTTAAACAAAGAGATGAAATTCAAGAAAAGAATGAATTAATTACTGAAAGTATTGAATATGCCAAAACAATTCAAGAAGCGATAATCACCTCCGATGAGTATTTTAAAAACTTATTTGAAGATCAATTTGTGCTGTTCAAACCAAAAGATATTGTTAGTGGTGACTTTTATTGGGCTTACAAAACAAAATCAAATAAAATATTCTGGGTAGCAGCTGATTGTACAGGACACGGGGTGCCAGGAGCTTTTATGACGATGATTGGAATGTCTTTATTGAATGAAATCATTATCGAAAAAGAAATTGAAGAAACAAATGAAATATTAGATATACTTCGAGATTCAGTAATAAAAACACTAAATAAAAATGTTGATTTAGAATCTGATGATAAAATGCGTAACGGAATGGATATTGCTATTTGTTGTTGGAATCTTAATACACAAGAAATATCATATTCAGGAGCAAATAATCCTATGTATATATTAAGAAATGGTGAACTAATTGAATTTAAAGCAGATAAACAACCGATAGGCATTTATAAAAAAATTACTCCTTTTACACAACATAAAATTGAGGCAATTAAAGGAGATAAAATATATATATTCAGTGATGGATATGCCGACCAAATGAATGAAGATGAGAGAAGATTTAAAATTGCAAATCTTAAAAATGCAATACTCGAAATAGGTACAAAATCATCAAAAGAACAAAAAGAATATTTTGATTCAACCTATGAAAATTGGAAAGGAAATTATGAACAAATGGATGATGTTGTTTTAATTGGAGTAGAGTTATAAGTTAATTCGAAGACTATGTGATTTTTAATATTATTTTCATAGAAAAAACAAAGGCTGTCTAAAAGACAGCCTTTGTTTTTAATAATATTAATATCTTATTTTAAATCTGGCATTTCTCTTGTAAATGCTGGAATTCCTGTAATATCCATACCTGTAATTAACAAGTGAATATCATGTGTTCCTTCATAAGTAATAACTGACTCTAAATTAGCCATGTGACGCATCATTGAATATTCACTAGTAATACCCATTCCACCGTGAATTTGACGAGCTTCTTTCGCAATGTTTAATGCGATTTCGCAGTTGTTACGTTTCGCCATTGAAATTTGAGCGGAAGTTGCTTTTCCTTCATTTCTTAACTGACCTAAACGGAAAGTTAATAATTGAGCTTTAGTGATTTCAGTAATCATTTCAGCCAATTTCTTTTGCGTTAATTGGAAAGCAGCAATTGGAACTCCGAATTGTGTTCTTTCTTTAGAATATCTTAATGCTTGATCATAACAATCCATAGCAGCACCTAAAGCACCCCATGCAATTCCGAAACGAGCAGAATCTAAACAACTTAATGGAGCACCTAATCCAGATCTTCCAGGTAAAATATTTGCTTTAGGAACTTTTACATTCACAAAAATTAATTCACCAGTAGCAGAAGCTCTTAATGATAATTTTCCATGCATTTCAGGAGTTGAAAATCCTTCCATTCCTCTTTCTACAACAATACCATGTATTCTCCCAGTTTCATCTTTTGCCCAAACTACAGCGATATCTGCAAAAGGAGCATTAGAAATCCACATTTTAGCACCATTCAAAATAACGTTTTCACCGTCACCAGCATCTTTGAAATTAGTGATCATTCCTGCAGGATTTGATCCATGATCTGGTTCAGTTAAACCAAAACATCCCATCATTTCACCAGTAGCTAATTTTGGAAGGTATTTTTGTTTTTGTTCTTCAGATCCATATTTCCAAATAGGATACATTACTAAAGAGCTTTGAACTGAAGCAGTAGAACGTAAACCTGAGTCACAACGCTCTAATTCTTGCATAATCAAACCATAAGAAATTTGGTCCAATCCTGGTCCACCATATTCTTCTGGAATGTAAGGTCCGAAAGCACCGATTTCACCTAAACCTTTTAATAAATGATTTGGGAAAGTTGCTTTTTCAAAATGCTCATCAATGATTGGAGAAACTTCTTTCTTAACCCAAGCACGTGCAGCATCACGAATCATTTTATGCTCTTCTGTCAATAAATCGTCCAAATTGTAGTAATCTGGTTGTACGTATAAATCTGTTGCCATATTTAATGTTTCTATTTTACTTTGTAAAAATAATTAAAATTTTTATGCTTTGCAGAAAATTTCATTAATTTAGAGGATATTTGTTAAATCTTTACAAAGAACAGTATATTTTGTTAAATATTGCACATCAAATAGTCGGTTATAATTCAACAGTTTCAATTCCTTCACATTTAATTGAAAGAGAATTTAACATTACAAATTTTTTGATTCCAATTATAATCGTTTCATTTTCGCTGATAACATTAGCTAAATATAGAAATACACGTATTATCATTATATTATCAAAATTGTTTTTAAGTTCAAAAAATTTAGAATATGTTTTGAAAGAAGAAATGAGAATAAATT
>Ga0315907_10001343_pt1 | contig 33446 bp, 29 predicted proteins | sample LakEriMetagenome_3_FD_203525 | JGI IMG/M metagenome (GOLD analysis project Ga0315907, IMG submission 203525) | Freshwater fungal communities from buoy surface, Lake Erie, Ohio, United States - Buoy 12 MA123 | ecosystem: Environmental > Aquatic > Freshwater > Lake > Lake biofilm | place: USA...
TCACATCGTTGCTTCCGGATTTATAGTGTTGGCGATTGCAGGCCCTGCCGCGGCCAATGGCAAAGTGGACGTGGCTGCCTGCAAGGCCATGCAGGCGGCCCTCGTCCCTCGCCAAGCGGAAATCGCCAAGTTGACGGAGAAAAGAGCCGCCTCGGCCACCGAGGCCGAAGCGACGGGCGCGGCCTGGGAGGACGCGGAAATTCACCGGCTGGTCTCCTCCGCCTTTGCGAAAACGGCTGACGATCTCAAGGCCAGCTATGAAAGCGCAAAGGAACAACTGGCACGCGATGACCTCGCGCTGCAAAGCGCGGCGTCCGCGTTCAACACCGACGTTGCCACCTTCAACACGCGCTGCGTGAAGGGCTAGCTCTGCTTACGGCGTGACGATCGGGAACGGCTCCGGCGGTGCCGGCGGATCGAGTACGCCAAGCAAGGTCGCGGCGGCCAGCGGATCGCCTTCGATGCTCAGAGCGCCCTTCATGACCAGATCGGCGGGTTTCTGACCGCCAAAGATCATGCCGAGGAAGGCCGGCTTTGACAGCTTCAGGGTGGCGGATGCAGTCTGACCCGTTCCCGGCTCGTGAATGAGCACTGAGTTCCGTATGCTGACGAGACGCGTCTCACCGAGATCTGTAAACTCGAAGGCGAGCGTGACGGACTTGCCTTCGGCGAGTGCCGGATCGACACGGATCGCAAGCATGTCGAAGACCTGCTCGACCGAGATGGCGGACACGACGTCAGGTGAAAGCGTCGTGAGCGACGCAGCCGCCGGATTGGCCCGGGCTTCGGCGGCGCCGGTCAGGTACATGTTGCGCCAGAGCGAGCCTTCGGCCTGATAGCCCATCTGCTCGAAGGACTGGGCAAGCATTTCGCGGGCGTCGGCATTGCTATCATCCGCGAAGACAATGTGGCTCGCGACCTCAGCCGACCAGCGATAATCGCCCGCGTCAAACGCCTCCTTTGCGATCCGCAGCGCCTTTTCAGGGCCACCCATTGCCGCGACATAGCGCTTTGCGGATTCTTCGGGCGGCCAAGGATTCAGGTTGGCTGGGTTGGCATCGTACCAGCCGAGATAACGCTGGTACACGGCCTTCGAATTGTGGGCCATCGTGCCGTAATAGCCGCGATTGTACCATTTGGAGGAAAGGCTCTCCGGAAGCGCGATGACCTCGGCAATTTCTTCGGCGGTGTAGCCTTGGTTCATCAGACGAACGGTCTGGTCGTGCAGGTATTTGTAGGCGTCGCGGTGGAAGCCCATGAAGCCGACGATCTCATCCTGGCCCCAGCGAGGCCAGCCGTGCGAGACGAACATGACGTCGGTCCGGTCTCCGTACAGGTGGATCGACTCGGTGAGATAGTCTGCCCAGGCCTTGGAATCGCGAACCAGCGCGCCGCGCGGCGGAAGGATGTTATGCATCGTCGCGTTGGCGTTCTCGGCGAGGCAGAGGGCCCGCAGGTGCGGCAAGTAGAAGTTCATCTCCGACGGAGCTTCCGTACCCGGAGTGATCTGGAACTCGATCTCGATGCCGTCGATGACCAGCTTCTCACCGGTTTCGAGAATCGTCCGCGTCGGTGCGATCAGGCTGAAGGAGCCACTCGGAAGGCCCGTGCCGATACCCGCGCCGCCCTGCCCGGCAGGTCCGGGCGTAAGGCGCGTTCCGAACTGGTAGTTGGCGCGCCGGCTCATGGCGGGACCGGCAATCAGGTTTTCGCTGACCGCGTGCTCCATGAAACCGTCCGGTGCGATGATCTGGACTTTCCCGGCGGCCACGTCTGCGTCGCTGACGATGCCTTTCACGCCGCCGAAATGGTCGCCGTGGCTGTGGGTGTAGATCACGGCAACGATGGGCTTGTCCCCGATATGCTCGCGCACCAGCGACATGGCGGCAGCCGCGGTCTCGGTGGCGGTCAGCGGATCGACAATGATGTAGCCATTCTCGGTGGCGATGACGCTCATCACCGAGATATCGAAGCCGCGGACCTGCCAGAGGCCGGGGGTGACTTCGAACAGGCCATGATTGTTCATCAGGCCGAGATGGCGCCAGAGGCTGGCATTCATGGTTGCCGGGGCATCGCCTTCGGCGAAATCGTAGGCGGAGGCATCGAAGACGACGCGGCCATCGGCTGCTCGGATCTTTGTGTCGGCGAGCGTTGCGATGAACCCGCGACTTGCGAGGGCGGCCTCGGATTCGTCGCTCCAGGGCAGGCCTTCGGAGAAGGCCGCATTGGCGGCGATGGTCGCGGGCGTGGCGGTTCCGCTGGCCGCAGGATCCGGCTTCACGGCCGACGTGCAGGATACGCTGACGAGTGCGGCAGTCGCCGCTGCGAGAGTTCTGAGCATTTATTCCTCCCCAGGAGTTCAGGCAGTTTGTGTGCCGTTATGCTTTCAGCCTATCGCGCTTCCGGGCGGACGCAAACGGGCGCCGAAGGGTTTTCCCTGCGGCAGTTGGCGGCGGGGACACTGGACGTTGCTGCACGGCGCGTTCTAACTGCCGTTCATGATTACCGGACCGACTTCTCATAGCTATATCTCGCAGCGGCTTCGCCTTCACTATGTCGACTGGGGCAATCCAGACGCGCCGCCACTCATCTTGCTGCATGGCGGGCGGGACCATTGCCGCAGCTGGGACTGGGTTGCAGACGAATTGCGCAAGGACTGGCACATTATTGCACCCGATCTGCGGGGGCATGGTGACAGCGGCTGGTCAGGCGACGGGGATTATTCTCTGCGTTCCTGCGTCTACGATCTCGCACAATTAATCCACCAGCGGCATCTCGCGCCGGTGACCATTGTCGCGCACTCTTATGGCGGAAACATCGCCCTGCGCTATGCCGGCATCTATCCGGAAAACGTGCGCAAGTTGATCGCCATCGAAGGACTTGGCCCCTCTCCGCGCATGCTGAAGCAGCGTCTGGGTGAACCGATCGGCAAGCGGATGCGGGAGTGGATCGATGCCAAACGCGCCGCTGCCGGACGCAGCCCGAAGAAGTATGCGACCTTGGAGGAAGCCTACCAGCGCATGAAGGAAGAGAATGGCTACCTGACCGATGCGCAGGCCCGGCACCTGACCATTCACGGGATCAGCCAGAACGAGGACGGCACCTATTCCTGGAAGTTCGACAACCATTTCCGCGTGATGGTGCCTTACGACATGCCGCAGGAAGATGTCGAAACGCTCTGGAGCGAAATCACCTGCCCGACCTTGTTGCTCTACGGCGCCAACAGCCATGCCTCCAACCCGGTGACGGACGGACGCATCCAGCATTTCCGGACTGCGGAGGTGAAGGTCTACGAGAATGCAGGCCACTGGCTGCATCACGATCAGTTTGACCGGTTCCTGGCGGAGCTTAAGGCGTTTCTCTGAGACTTGATCGAGACGTCAGGAGAAATGCAGGCGGCGGTACTTGCCACGGAAGTAGAGCAAAGGGTCGCGGCGCGGATCGAACGTGGCTCGGACGACTTCGCCGACCAGGATGATGTGGTCCCCGCCATCGTGGAGCTGATGCCGGCGGCATTCGAAATTGGCGAGGGCGTTGGACAATAGCGGCGCGTCATGCTTTCCGCGCTGCCACGGCGTCTGGCGAAAGCGGTTCTCACCGGGCTGGGAAAAGAGCTGTGACGCTGGTTGCTGGCCGATATGAAGCACGTTGACGGCGAAGTGGTCGGCCTTTTCGAGCGCCTTGAGACTGCCCGATGACTTGGCGATACACACGAGCAGGAGCGGCGGATCGAGCGACACGGACGTGAAGGAGTTGGCCGTGAGGCCGACCGGATCGCCGTTTTCCTCGAACGTGGTGACGACCGTTACGCCCGTGGCGAAGCAGCCTAATGCATCGCGCAGTGTGCGCGCGTCCGAGCCCGAGCGGTATTCGGGTACGAAGCGCGGAATGCGGCGTTCCATGAAGTCGAGCAGGGTTGCGCTGAAGAGATCTGACCGGTCTGAGGCGACCAGGTGGCCGGCTTCGCCGATCTCGGCATATTCGGCGCCGGGGATCTGCTCGACGATGCGGCTTGCGGAGGCCGCATCCGTGATGTCGCTCAGGGCGCCGCGCACGAACAGGGCCGGTACGCGGATGTTGGGCGCAGCGGCCTTGAAGCGCTCGAGCGCATGGTCGAGCTGGAAACGCTCAAGCATGCGGGCGTCATACGCGCCCCTGGCTGTTTCCGACGCTGCGCGGATCGCGCCGGCTGTCTGCGGGATGTTCGTGAGATCAAGGTCTGGCGGCGCGTCGGCGAGGACGAGGCCCGAGGCGAGGTGACCGCCGTCTTCACCAACGGCCGCGGCGGCAACCCATCCGCCAAGGGAGGCACCGACGATGACCGGCCGGGAGGGCAGCTGTGCAAGCACGGCGCGCAGGTCTTCGACATAGGCACCAAAGTCATAGCGGGCATCGGCGGGCCATTCGCTTTCGCCATGGCCGCGCAGGTCGATTGAAATCACTTGCCGTCCGGCGCGAACGAGGGCGGTCGCGGTGTCGCTCCAGATCTCACGGGTCTGGCCGCCGCCATGGACGAGCAGGACGAGAGGATCATCAGGATCGCCTTGCCGATCGCCCCGAAGGACGACGCCGGCGAACCCTTTGAACTGCGATGCACTCATCATGATCCTGAAATTTCCGGGCGGTCTGCGCCCTTGGTCCGCTTTGGTGTCAGGGATGTAGGGCGAAGACGTTAGCGTCAACTCCATAGAACCGCGCGGCACTGCTTATGGCCGGAAGCGCGTCCTGACGAGGCAGGCATTGACTCTGTCGCAAAAGAACAAAATAAGAACATAATGGACATAACAACACTCAAGACAAAGGGCCTTCTGGGCACCGTGACGGCTGCGCCTGCGGTTGCGGCGTCGTTTCCATACGGGCTTGGCGTCAGCGGCCTGCACGAGGTTGCGGAGGCCGCTTATGGAGACCGCGGCGCCATCACGGGCTTTGTTCTGGCCGCGACCCGTCAGGCGCGGCGCGGGGCATGGCTGTGGATAAATCAGGCAAAGGTGGCCGGCGATCTGGGGCGTGTGCCGGAAGCGGCGCTGCGCCAGATGCACGGGGCGCCGCCGCAGCGGCTGAACGCCGAGGTGCGCACGCTGGGTGATGCGCTCTGGACGGTTGAGGAAGCCGTCGTCTCTGGCGCCGTGAGCCTGGTGATCGCGGAAGTCGAGGCGGCCGACTTTACCGCCACACGGCGGCTGACACTCGCCTCCGGCCGGCATGGCGTGCCGGTAATCCTGCTGATGCCGCCGAGCTGCGAGGGCGCAACGGCGGCGGCTACGCGCTGGCGGATAAGCCCCAGGCCATCTTCCCCGAACCGTTATGACCCACAGGCACCGGGACATCCGCGCTGGCGGGCCGTGCTGGAGCGCTGCCGGACCGCACCGAATGCGACGGGGACAAGTTTTGATCTCGAGTGGAATGATGAAACGCTATCTCTCGGTGTGGTTTCCGGAATGGCCACTGGACCGGCTGCGCCGCGCCCGGCGCCGCGGGAAGCCAGCGGCCAGCGCAAGGCCGGCTAAGCCCCCACCCTTTGTCCTCTATGAAAAATCCGCACGCGGTCTTTTCATCGCAGCCGCCAATTTGACCGCCAGAGAGGCGGGCATCCAGGACGGCATGCGCTTCAGCGATGCGCGCGCATCGGTGCCCGAGCTGATGGCGGAGGAGATCAACCGCGACGATGATGCAAAGGCGCTGCGGCTGCTGGCGCGCTGGATGAACTGCTTTTCACCGCTGGTTTCGCTGGACGGGCTGGACGGTCTGATGCTGGAGACGACCGGGTGCGATCACCTGTTCGGAGGCGAGGCAGGGATGGTGCGCGCGCTTTCGCAGAAGCTTGCGCACACGGGGCATGAGCACCGGATCGCGCTGGCAAGCACGCCGGGGGCCGCACATGCGCTCGCGCGGCATGGTGATTCTGCCGAAGCACCGCAGATCTTGCCGGCTGAGGAAGAACGCAGCGGGCTGGCTGACCTGCCCGTGCAGGCGCTGAGGCTGTCGGCAGATGCGGCGACCCTGCTGCGCCGCTTTGGCCTGACGCGGATCGGGCAGCTTTACGGGATAGACCGGAAAGCGCTCACGCGCCGGTTCCAGTCGCGGCAGGCGGCGGATGCGGTCTGCCTGCGTCTCGACCAGGCGCTGGGACTGCGGCATGAGCCGGTTACGCCGCTGCGGCCGCCCGCGGAGCATGTCTGCCGGCTGGCCTGCCCCGAGCCATTGACGCAGTCGGCCGGGGTTGAGGAAGGCCTGCACCAGCTGACGGACCGTCTGTGTGCAGACCTCTCGGACAAGGGTGTCGGGGCCCGGGAGTTTGTTTTCTGCGCTTACCATTCGGATGGGCAGGTGTCGGAAGTCTGCGTCCACGCGGCCCGGCCTGTGCGCACGCCAATCCATATCCTGCGGCTTTTCCGGGAAAAGATCGGCAAGATCGAGCCGGGCTTTGGAATCGACCTCCTGCTGATGGAGGCTTTGCGGACAGGGCCGATGGCGGTCGGCAGCCGGCCACTTTCGGGGGAGATGGCGGCCACGCAGATTGATGAGGTGGCGCTTGCTGCCCTGGCGGACCGGATCAATGCGCGCCTCGGGGATGGCACGGTCACACATGTGCGACCGGCCGCGCGCCATCCGCCGGACCAGGCAGAACAGCGCACGGCGTTTACCGGGGAGCTTCCGGAAGCTGCGCCTGCGCCGCCGGCCATGCCGGAGCCGCGCCCCGTGCGGATGCTGCCCTGGCCCGAGCGGGTGGATGTGATTGCGCAGGTTCCGGACGGGCCGCCGCTAAGCTTTGTCTGGCGGCGGGTGATGCGCCGGGTGGTACGATCAGACGGGCCGGAGCGGATCGCGCCGGAATGGTGGCTGCACTTGCCCGGCGGACCGGACCGGACCACGCCCCTGCCCCGGACGCGCGACTTTTACCGGATCGAGGATGCCGAGGGGCGCCGGTACTGGGTGTTCCGGGAAGGCCTATATGATGACGGGCGCGGGCAGCTGCCCGAGTGGTTCGTACAGGGACTTTTCGCATGAGCCTGTATGCCGAACTGGCGGTGACCACGAACTTCTCCTTTCTCAGGGGCGCGAGCCATCCCGAGGAGCTGGTGAAGCGGGCGGCGGAACTCGGGCTGAAGGCGATCGGCATCGCGGACCGCAATACGCTGGCCGGCGTCGTACGGGCGCATCTGGCGGCGAAGGAAGCGGGCCTCAAGGTTCTGGTTGGCGCGCGGCTTGTGCCGGTGGATGGGCCTGAGATCATCACCTATCCGATGGACCGGGCCGCCTATGGCCGGCTGTCGCGCCTCATCTCCGAAGGAAAGCTGAAGGCAGAGAAAGGCGCCTGCCATCTGGAGATGCGGGACATATTGAACGCGGCGGAGGGGCAGATCCTGATCGTGTTGCCGCCGGAAATGCCGTCGCCCGCATTCGAGGAGACGCTTGAGCGTATCGCACAGACGGCGGCGGGGCGGACATTCCTGGCGGCGCGCTACAGCTATTCCGGGCGCAACCGGGAGCGTATCGCGCGCCTTGCGGCGCTTTCGGCACGCACCGGCGCGCCGCTGATCGCCATCAATGATGTGCTCTATCACCAGCCCGCGCGGCGGCCATTGCAGGATGTGCTGACCTGTATCCGGGAGCATTGCAGCATCGACGCGGCCGGGTTCCGGCTTGAGGCGAACGCCGAGCGCCACCTCAAGGATGGCCGCGAGATGGCGCGGTTGTTCAAGGGGTTCGAGCCGGCGCTTGCGCGCACGCTGGACGTTGCGGCGCGCTGCACCTTCAGCCTTGATGAGCTTGCGTATGAGTATCCGGATGAGCCGGTTCCGCCGGGGGCGACGCCGCAGCAGCATCTCGAGTGGCTGACCTGGAACGGCGCAAAGTGGCGCTATCCGGGCGGTGTGCCCGAGACGGTCAGCCGGCAGCTGGGCAAGGAGCTGCGGCTGATCGCGGAACTGTCCTACGCGCCCTACTTCCTGACCGTGCACGACATCGTTGCCTGGGCGCGCGAGCAGGGAATTCTCTGCCAAGGCCGGGGATCTGCGGCAAACTCGGCGGTGTGCTTCTGCCTTGGGGTGACGAGCGTGAACCCGGCGGAGACGAGCCTGCTGTTCGAGCGCTTCCTGTCACGCGAACGCAAGGAGCCGCCGGACATTGATGTCGACTTCGAGCATGAGCGGCGCGAGGAGGTCATTCAGTACGTATACAAACGATATGGCCGCCACCGCGCTGCGCTGACGGCAACGGTGATCTGCTACCGCCCGCGCTCTGCCGTGCGGGAGGTGTGCAAGGCGCTGGGGCTGAGTGAAGAGGTTTCGGGCGCGCTGGCCGGAACGGTCTGGGGGAGCTGGGGAAGCGGGATTTCTGCCAAGCAGATCGAGGGGGCAGGCCTCGATCCCGAGAACATGCTTATCCGCCGGGCCATCCAGCTGACGCAGCAGCTGATCGGCTTTCCCCGTCATCTTTCGCAACATGTCGGCGGGTTCGTGCTGACGCGCGGGCCGCTGATCGAAACGGTGCCGATCGGCAATGCAGCAATGGAGGAGCGTACCTTCATCGAGTGGGACAAGGACGACATCAACGCACTGGGCATTCTCAAGGTGGATGTGCTCGCGCTCGGCATGCTGACCTGTATCCGGAAAGCGTTTGACTTTCTCGAGCAAAACAAGGGTCAGCGATACAATCTTGCGACCATACCTGCCGACGACGAAGCCACTTATGACATGCTGTGCGAGGGCGACAGCCTGGGTGTTTTCCAGGTGGAGAGCCGGGCGCAGATGAACATGCTGCCACGGCTGCGGCCGCGGACCTTATATGATCTGGTGATCGAAGTCGCGATCGTCCGGCCTGGCCCGATCCAGGGTGACATGGTGCATCCTTATCTCCGCCGGCGGAAGAAAATCGAGCCCGTGAATTTTCCGAGCCCGGCGCCTGAACATGGCCCGGCGGACGAACTCTCCCGCATCCTGCAGCGCACGCTCGGCGTGCCGCTATTCCAGGAGCAGGCAATGCAGATCTCGATTGATGCCGCCAAGTTCACGCCGGAGGAAGCCAACGGCCTTCGCCGGGCGATGGCGACGTTCCGAAAGGTGGGAACCATCCAGAACTATGAGGACATGATGGTCTCCCGGATGGTGGCGCGGGGGTATGATCCGCTATTTGCCAAGCGCTGCTTCGACCAAGTGAAGGGCTTTGGCGAGTACGGGTTTCCCGAAAGCCATGCGGCGTCATTCGCCTTGCTTGTATATGTCTCGTCCTGGCTGAAGTGCCATCATCCTGATGTGTTCTGCGCGGCGCTGCTCAACAGCCAGCCGATGGGATTCTATGCGCCGGCCCAGATCGTGCGCGATGCCAGTGACCATGGCGTCGAGGTACGGCCGGTCGATGTGAATTATTCGGACTGGGACAACACGCTTGAACCGGTCGACAGGGGGGATGGCTATTGCGCCGTTCGGCTGGGGTTCCGGCAGATCGACGGGCTGCGCGAGGCGGAGATGGAAGCCCTGATGGCGGCGCGCGGGCCCGGCTATACATCGCCTGATGACCTGCGCCGGCGCACGGGACTGAACCGCGCCGCGCTCGAGCGGCTGGCAACGGCGGACGCCTTTGGATCGATGGGGCTGTCGCGGCGCGAGGCGCTCTGGCAGGTGCGCGGCGAGGCAAGGGATGTCTCGCTGCCACTGTTCACATCGACGGATGTGGCGGAACAGGGCAGCGAGGCGCAGACGCCCCTGCCCCTGATGCCGGCTTCGGAGGAAGTGATTCAGGATTACCAGACGGCGCGGCTGTCGCTGAAGGCGCATCCGTTGAGCTTCCTCAGAGAGACCTACCGTGCACGCCGTATCCTGACAACGGCAGAGGCGGTTACCGCCCCGAATGGCAGGCGCGTGGCAACCACCGGTCTGGTGCTGGTGCGCCAGCGGCCGGGTTCGGCGAACGGCGTTGTCTTCATCACCATTGAAGACGAGACCGGCATTGCCAATCTCGTGGTCTGGCAACGCGTGCTTGAGCGCTTCCGCCCGATTGTGATGAATTCGCGCATCCTGCATGTCAGGGGACGTGTTCAGACGGCGGATAATGTGACCCATATCGTGGCGGAGCAGTTGTTCGACCAATCGGCTGACCTTGCGCTGCTGTCTGAAGATACGCTGCGGGATCCGCTGAGCGGGGTGCTTGCGCGCGCCGATGAAGTTGCCCGCCCGATTGCCGAGCGCAAGGGGCCGGGGCCGAGACGGGAATCGGCTCATCACCCACGAGATGTGCGCGTCATTCCGAAAAGCCGAGACTTCCACTAAGGAAATAGCCGGGAACGCCTAGGCGGCGCCGAGCAGTCCCTCGAGCGTATCGGCAATCGACTTTTCCATCATCGGCTTGCGAACCAGCGCCGCGAAGCCGTTCTCGATGGCAAATTGCTCAAGCGTTGGTTCGTCCCATCCTGAAATCAGGATTGCCGGGTCCAAAACGCCCCTGTGCCGGAGACTTACCAGGAGGCTGGCGCCGTTGGGGCCATCCAGCTTCAGATCGATGACGAAGCAATCATATGGCGAATTGCCGATTACCTGCAGCAAGGCGTCGCCATTCTGGAAGACATCCACCTGGTATCCCCGCGCGCCGAGAAGCAGCAGGAGCGAGCGGCGGACTGCCTCGCTGTCGTCCACTACGGCGATGCGCCAGCGGCGCTGCACAGGTAAAGCCAAAGCCATTCGAAGTCGCCAAAGTCACCGAACCGCCAGACTACAAACGGCCATGCGAGCTTGTCACTAGGTACAAACCCTAGGAGCGGAACTAGCCTTCGAAACCGGCGGCGAAGGCAATCCGCAGCACTGTCGACAGGCTGGGCGCCTCCATTTTCTCCATCAGGTTTGCCCTGTGGATCTCGACGGTCCGCGGAGAAATATCGAGTGTTTCTGCAATCACCTTGTTTGTGTGGCCAGCGACGAGACCGACAAGGACATCCCGCTCACGGTCGGTAAGCCGGTCAATCCGGCCGCGGGCCTCCTCTGCGAGGACATCCCCTTGACGGCGCGCTTCCAGACGCTCGAACGCACGGGTCAAGGCATCCACCAGCGTCTGCTTGGCATATGGCTTTTCGACGAAATCGACCGCGCCCGCCTTCATGGCGCGCACGGCAACGGCGACATCACCGTGGCCCGTGAGCACGATCACCGGCATAGCCACGCCGCGCTGGTTCAACATTTCCTGCACTTCGAGGCCATCCATGCCCGGCATCTGCACATCAAGCAGTATGCAGCCCTTCTCGGCCTCCGCGACCTGCGCGAGGAAGGCGACGCCATCAGGATAGGTTTTCACGCGGAAACCTGCATGCCGCAGCATGAAGCTGGCCGAGTGCCGGATCGCCTCGTCATCATCGACTAAATGGATCAAACGGGTATCGTTCATTCTTGCGATTTACCTGCGTCTTTGCGAAGTGTGAACCGGAAACACGTGCCGCCCTGAGGCGACGAAACCGCGCGGATCGTTCCGCCGTGCGCCTCGACGATGGTCTGACAAATAGATAGGCCGAGTCCCATGCCATGCGCCTTCGTGGTCGCGAAGGGCTTGAAAATCGTTTCTTTCATCTCGGGAGAAAGACCCGGGCCATTGTCGCATACCTCAATCGAGACAAAGCCCGGATCGTCATCCGGCATCGCCCGAATTGCGATATGAGCATCCTCCAGATCCGACATCGCGTCCATCGCGTTGCGGATCAGATTGATGATAACCTGCTGGATCTGGATCGGGTCAGCCATCACGCGACTGATGCTCTCCGCTTGTTGAACCGTGACAGGAATATCCGCCCGCTCGCGCGAAGTTCTCGATAGCGCAATCGCGTCCGCAACCACTTGATCAAGATGGACAGGCCGCGCATCGACTTCGCCCCGCGACACATAGCTTCGGAGCTTGCGGACAATCTCGCCGGCGCGCACAGCCTGGGTGGCGGCTTCGGACAGCGCTTCACGCAGAATTTCGCGTGTTTCCGGGGCTGGAGAATCGAGCAGATCTCGGCTGGCTTCGAGATAGTTTGCAACGGCCGTAAGTGGCTGATTGAGTTCATGGGCGAGCGCGGAAGCCATGGTGCCAACAGCGCTTAGCCGCGAGAAATGGACGAGTTCAGATTGCATTTCCTGCATTCGCAGTTCCGCGCGCTGCTGTTCCGTCAGGTCACGGATGAAGGCGGTAAACAGGAAGTGGTCGCCGATGCGGGCCTCCCCGATCTTCAGATCAATCGGGAAAAGCGAGCCATCTGCCTTGGCGGCGATCACCACACGGCCCTTGCCGATGATCTGGCGATGCCCGGTCCGCATGTAATTGTTGATGTAATTGTCGTGGTTGGACTTGTCGCGGCCGGCCATGAGGCGGTTGACCGCGTGCCCGATGACTTCCTCACCCTTATAGCCGAAAAGTTGCTCCGCCGCCCGGCTGAACGCAAGGATTGTGCCGGATTCGTCCGTCACGATCATGGCATCGGGAACCGAGTCCAGGATGGACTGGAAGTGTAGCAGGTGCGACGGCGCATCCAGCTTGTCGAGCGGCACTTGGGCGGATTTCGGCGTCTCGCTCATCCGGGCATTCCTTGACTCTCAACGCGCTTCACTGCCCGTCCAAGGCTGCACGCGCAAGATTATGCATGGGATTTAGCGCATACGGACCGCTTGCTTCCGGGCCGAAGCGAGTTGCGAGACGGCCACCCACGCCATCAGCGCAGCCCCGGCAGCCATGGCGTAACAGCCCCAGCAGTGCGCGAGGCTGAAAAGCGCGTGGGGTAGCAACAGGCTTTCTGAGGCCTCGGGGCCGCCGCACCTGAACGCCAGATAGTCTTCCAACGTCGGTGATCGGCCTAGGTGGAGCGCGAATTTGGTCGCTCCGGCAAGGAAGATAGCCTGTCCGGCTGCAGCGAGTTTGAACATGTGGGAGCTCCTGCGTCTGATAATGACGGCCTAACCCCGGTGCGACAGGCGAGCCCATAGGTAGAACCCCCTATACATCCCGGAGAGCCCCTCCGGCAGTGAACGTTCAAGTTGGCCGTCAACGACTCGAACCGGGGCTTTTCATGAGCACACTCTCTAGCAGTAAACATCAGGACGGATGGGGCATCAGCGTCGGAACCGTGAGCGCACTGGTCGGCGCGGTTGCCCTCGGGGTGCTGATCATCGCCGCCAATGCCGCCGATCCAATGATGGCGGCGCATAGCTGGCTCTTTTTCTTCCTCGCTGTGGGCGGCCTTCTCATAACGGGCCTTTGGGCCGGTGCGCGAAATGGCCGCAATCCTTTTGATCCGGCATTCTATGAAGACACGATCGTAAAGTTCGGTGTTGCCGCAGCCATGTTCTGGGGTATCGCGGGCTTCCTGGTCGGCCTGATCATCGCCTTGCAGCTGACCTTTCCGAACCTCTTCTACTTCCCTGATCTAGGCTGGACCAATTTCGGACGCCTCCGGCCCCTGCATACCTCCGCGGTCATCTTTGCCTTTGGCGGCAACGTGCTGATCGCGACCAGCTTCTACGTTGTGCAGCGCACCTGCCGCACCCGGCTCGCCGGCGGCATGTGGCCATGGTTCGTCTTCTGGGGCTACAACCTGTTCATCGTGATTGCCGGTACCGGCTACCTCCTCGGCGTTACTCAGTCCAAGGAGTATGCCGAACCGGAATGGTATGCCGACCTCTGGCTCACTATCGTCTGGGTGGCCTACCTGTTCGTCTTCCTCGGCACGCTGTGGAAGCGCAAGGAACCCCACATCTATGTGGCGAACTGGTTCTACCTGTCCTTCATCGTAACGATTGCGATGCTGCACATCGTCAACAACCTCGCCATCCCGGTCAGTCTGACAGGCTCCAAGAGCTACCAGCTGTTTGCGGGCGTTCAAGACGCGCTGACGCAGTGGTGGTACGGCCACAACGCTGTCGGCTTCTTCCTGACAACCGGCTTCCTCGCGATCATGTACTACTTCATCCCGAAGAAGGTGAACCGCCCGGTCTATTCCTACCGCCTGTCGATCGTGCACTTCTGGTCGCTGATCTTCATCTACATCTGGGCGGGTCCGCACCATTTGCACTACACCGCCCTTCCGCAATGGGCGCAGACCCTCGGCATGGTGTTCTCGATCATGCTCTGGATGCCCAGCTGGGGCGGCATGATCAACGGCGTGATGACCCTGTCGGGCGCCTGGGACAAGCTGCGCACGGACCCGGTCGTCCGTATGATGATCGTTGCGCTCGCATTCTACGGCATGTCGACCTTCGAAGGCCCGCTGATGAGCGTGCGCGCCGTCAACTCGCTGTCCCACTATACCGAATGGGGCATTGCCCACGTCCACTCCGGCTCCATGGGCTGGGTCGGCTTCATCAGCTTTGGCGCGCTATACTGCCTCACGCCCTGGCTGTGGAAACGCAAGGCGCTGTTCTCCAAGGCCCTTGTCGAATGGCACTTCTGGCTCGCTACCCTCGGCATCCTCTTCTACATCGTCGCAATGTATGTGGCGGGCATCACCGAGGGCTTCATGTGGCGCGCCTACAACGAGTTCGGCTTCCTTGAGTATTCCTTCATCGAGACCGTCAAGGCCAAGCACATCATGTACATCGTCCGCGCAGCGGGCGGGGCGCTCTATCTGATCGGCGCGCTGTTGATGGCCTACAACCTGATGCGCACCGCGCTGGGTCACGGCGAAGCTCGTGATGCCGAAGCTGTTCCCGCACCGGGCCCCGCTCAATCCCCTACACTTCAGCCTGCCGAATAAGGAGCATCAAAATGTCTTTAATGAAACGGCACGGAACGGTTGAGCGCCATTCGCTACTCCTCACCGTCGGCATTCTCGCCGTCGTATCCATCGGTGGCCTTGTGGAGATCGCACCACTCTTCTATCTCGAGAACACGATCGAGAAGGTTCAGGGCATGCGCCCTTACACGCCGCTCGAACTCAAGGGCCGCAACATCTATATCCGGGAAGGCTGCTACACCTGCCACTCCCAGATGGTGCGCCCGCTTCGGGACGAAGTCGAACGCTACGGTCACTACTCGCTCGCCGCAGAAAGCATGTACGACCATCCGTTCCAATGGGGCTCTAAACGGACCGGTCCGGACCTCGCCCGCGTCGGCAACAAATACTCTGACGAATGGCACCTCGACCACCTCATCGACCCAAGGTCTGTGGTGCCGGACTCGATCATGCCTCCCTACGCCTTCCTTGCCGAGAAAAAGCTCAAGTTCGACGGTATCGAAGATGACCTGAAAGCGCTTCGTCTGGCGGGCGTTCCCTATACGGACGACATGATTGCAAATGCCAAAGCCGATCTCGTGGCTCAGGCGTCACCCAACATGGACTATGATGCCGAGGATGCGCTCGTTGCGCGCTATGAGGCCATCGCGGAACGCAAGGGCACACTGAAGATTTCGGATTACGACCGCAACCCGGATGAAATCACCGAAATGGATGCCCTGATCGCGTATCTACAGATGACCGGCACGCTGGTGGATTTTTCCACCTACGAAGCCAACGACCTCAACAACCGGCGCTGAGGAAAAAGCGATGTACGAAACACTTTCCAGCTTCGCCCAGACTTGGGGACTCGGCCTGTTCGTCGTGATGTTCCTCGTCGCACTCGTCTACGCCCTCTGGCCTGCAAACCGTGAAAAGTTCCGCAACGCTGCCCACCAACCTCTTGTCGACAAGGATCCGCTCGATGACTGACCACAAACCGGATATTGATGAAGTCTCCGGCGTCGAGACGACCGGGCATACCTGGGACGGCATCAAGGAGCTCAACAATCCCCTGCCGCGCTGGTGGCTTTACATCTTCTATGCCTCCATCATCTGGGCCATCGTCTACATGGTGTTCATGCCGGCAATTCCGGCGCTTCCGGGCACAGGGATGACAAACACGTTGGGCGTTCGCGGACACTCCGACCGCGCCCTCGTCGCAGAGGACCTCGCTCAGCTAAACACTCAGCGTGCGGAAGGCTCCGCGAAACTCCTGAGTGCGTCGCTCTCGGAAATCGAAACCGACATGAACCTCCAGCAATTCGCCCTTGCAATGGGCGAAAGCGCGTTCGGCGATAACTGCGCCACCTGCCACGGCGCGGGCGGACGCGGCGCGAAAGGCTATCCAATGCTCGCGGATGATGTGTGGCTCTGGGACGGAACGCTTGACGGTATCGAAACCACTCTGCGCCATGGCATACGCCACTACGAGGATCCGAACACGCGCAGCAGCGCAATGCCCGCCTTCGGCCGTGATGGACTGCTCACGTCCGGCGAAATCGATGACCTGGTCCAGTTCGTCCTCGTCAAATCTGGCCGCGAAGGTGACGTTGCCGCTGCCAGCCGGGCAGCGCCGATCTTTGCGCAGCAGTGCACCTCGTGCCACGGCGCAGATGCCAAGGGAAACCGCTTACTCGGGGCGCCAAACCTGACCGATCAGGAATGGCTGTTCGGCGGCGAGCCGCGCGATATCCAACAAACGATCTACAGCGCCCGCAATGCCCATATGCCTGCCTGGCAAGGCCGGCTTGATGACGCCACCATCAAGGCGCTGGCCGTGTACGTCCACTCCCTCGGCGGCGGTGAAAAGTGACCAAAGTAACCCTGATCTCGTCGAGGGACCCGAATGCTCCGAAGCCGGAGCGTCCGGATTCCCTGTATGAGAAACGCCACCAGATCTATCCGAAACTCGCCCACGGCAAGTTCCGGATGATCAAATGGCTGGTGATGGCAGGAACTCTCGGCGTCTACTACCTGATCCCGTGGATCCGATGGCCGCGCGGTGAAAGCATCCCCGATCAGGCGGTACTTGCGGATTTCGAAGGCGAAAAATTCTATTTCTTCTTCCTTGAGATCTGGCCTCAGGAGATTTACTTCCTCGGCGGTCTATTGATCCTCGCGGCCCTCGCGCTCTTCCTCGTGACTTCGCTGCTTGGCAGGGTCTGGTGTGGCTATACCTGCCCGCAGACAGTTTGGACGGACCTCTACATCTGGGTCGAACGCGCCTTTGAAGGCGACCGGGCGGCCCGTATGCGTCTCGACAAGGCACCGATGAGCTTCAACAAGGCGCTTCGCAAGGGGGGCAAGCATTTCGTCTGGCTACTGATTGCTTTCTTTACCGGCGGCGCTTTCATTCTCTACTGGCACGACGCACCCACCATCGCCCGTACGTTCTTCACGGGTGAAGCGCCGCTGACCGCCTACTTCTTCGCGGCTGTACTCACCTTCACGACCTATATGCTGGCCGGCACGATGCGCGAGCAGGTCTGTACCTATCTCTGCCCCTGGCCACGCATCCAGGGCGCCCTGACGGACGAACACGCGCTGAATGTAACCTACCGCTCCGACCGCGGCGAGCCGCGCGCACCGCATCGGAAAGGCGAAACATGGGAAGGGCGCGGCGACTGCATTGACTGTAATCAATGCGTTCAGGTCTGCCCGATGGGTATCGATATCCGCGATGGTGCACAGCTCGAATGCATCCATTGCGCGCTGTGCATCGATGCCTGTGACGACATCATGCGCAAGGTGGGCCGCCCGACCGGCCTAATCGCCTATGATACGGACCGCGCTGTCAGCGCGCGCGCGCAGGGCGACAAAGTAAAGTATAGCCTTCTACGTCCACGCACCATTTTGTATACAGTTCTGATCGCATTGATCAGCACACTCATTCTATGGGGCTATGGATCGAAATCGTCGTATGAGTTCAGCGTCCTGAAAGATCGCTCCCCGCCGTTCATCCGCCTGTCGGATGGCCGTGTGCGCAATGGCTACACGCTCAAGCTCGTCAACAAGTCCACGATCACCCAGCAAGTCGAGATCACCGTCAAAGGTCTTGGCGATGCCGAGTTTGAGATCATCGGCGTCGGCACTTCGCCTGCCGGCGGCGGGCTCACCGTTACCTCCGAAGCTCATGGCGTGGATCGTTACCGCATGCTCGTCACCGTCCCAGCCAACGACAATGAAGACCGGGACAATCTGGTTGTCGAGATCAGAGACCCAGACACCGGCGACACAATCGAAGCCGGCGCGCCGTTCACTCGAGGAGATCGCTGATGCCTGCCAATATTGCCGTGCCGTCGACCAAGGGTCAGCTTAAAGGGTGGCACGCCCTGATGTGGTTTCTGGGCTTCTTCGGCTTCATGTTTGTCGTGAATGGAATATTCCTTTGGACGGCCATTACGACCTTCCCGGGCGAAGACGTGGACAAGTCTTACCTTGCGGGCGTTGACTACAATCGGGAACTGGCGCGCCGCGCGGCGCAGGAAACCGCAGGATGGCAGGCTGAGATCGGCAGCACCCGGACGGACGAAGCAGAGGTCCTTACAGTCCGGCTGATGACCCGTGACGGTCTCGCATTGCCGGCGTTTGAGACCCACGCTCTGTTGCGTCATCCGGCTAACCGCAATCTTGACCAGACGCTTGCCCTGACTGCAAACGGCGGCGGCGAATATCTCGCGCACGTTGAGGGTCTCGCGCCAGGTACCTGGACTGTTGAGATTACCGCGGATGTTGACCCGGAGAGACCCGGGCACGAATTCAAGGCAACTCGGGAGGTATCGATCCCGTGACAGACGCGGCCCTCTCACCATCCGGATGCCCCAGTGGACTTGCGCCGCCGAGCGCCGGCGAGGCGGCAAACCCGGCCGCTTTCGTTCGCCGGTCAGGTCGCCAGAACCGGCTCGCATTGTCCGTACGCGGCGCGAAATGCGGGGCTTGCCTGTCACGCATCGAGACGGCTGTGATGGCATTGCCCGGCGTGGAAGCCGCGCGACTGAACCTCTCCAGCGGCCGCATCGAAGTGACATGGGCCGGCGACCTTAACCCGCAGCGCATTCCGGAAGCTATCACGGCACTTGGCTATGGTGTTTCACCTCTCGATCCGGGCGCCGGCGCAGACGCCCACAAGAAGGAGGAGCAATCGCTTCTGCTTGCAATGGGCGTGGCAGGCTTTGCCACAGCGAACATCATGCTGCTCTCTGTTTCTGTCTGGGGCGGTACGGACGAAATGGGCGAGGCAACGCGGCGGGCTTTGCATGCCGTGTCCGGCGTGATTGCGCTGCCCACGCTTCTCTTCTCAGGTCAGGTGTTCTTCAAGTCGGCCTGGCAGGTACTGCGCAAGCGCCGCACCAACATGGATGTGCCGATTTCCCTCGCGCTCATCCTTGCCTTCAGCGTCAGCGTTGCGGAAACGATCAGCGGTGGCGAGCATGCCTACTTCGACGCCGCCTGCATGCTGCTCTTCTTCTTGCTGATCGGACGGTTCCTTGATGCCCGCGTCAGACGCCGCGCCTACTCTGCGGCCCGCGACCTTGCCGCGCTGGCGAGCCGAACCGTGACGCGCATCAATGGCAATGGAATTCACGAGCCCGTGCGCGCGGAGGACATTCGTGCAGGCGACCAGATCCTGATTGCGCCAGGTGAGCGCGCGGTAGTGGACATGGTCATCGAGCGAGGCGAATCGGAAGTCGACGAAAGCCTCGTCACCGGAGAAAGCCTTCCAAGATTTGCCGCGCCCGGGATGGCGCTGATGGCGGGCACAATCAACCTTACCCAGGCGATCACCGGACGCGCGACCGCGGCATCTGATGACTCCTTGCTGGCCGATATCGGACGCATGCTGGAGGCGGGCGAACAAAAGCGGTCGACGTACCGCCGGATCGCCGACCGGGCCGTGTCGCTCTACGTGCCAATCGTTCATTCCACGGCCCTGCTTACGTTCATCGGCTGGCTGATTGCCGGCGCCAGTGTTCGCGAAGCGATCCTGATCGCGGTGTCGACCCTGATCATCACCTGCCCTTGCGCGCTGGCGCTTGCTGCGCCGGTCGTTCAGGTCGTCGCTGCCGGACGTCTGTTCCGGGGCGGGGCCTACCTCAAATCCGGCGACGCGCTGGAGCGCATTGCAGCGTGCGATCACATCATCTTCGACAAGACCGGCACATTGACGCTCGGCGCGCCCAAACTTTCGAGCACGAATATCGATGCAGGCGTTTTTGCTGATGCCGCTTCGCTCGCCCGGGCAAGCCGCCACCCGCTGTCGCGCGCGCTGACCACCGCGGCGGGTCCGGGGCCTGTCGCAACCATGGTCAAGGAGTTCCCCGGCCTTGGACTCGAAGGCATTGTGAACGGGACAGTTTGCCGGCTAGGTTCTGCGCAATGGGTCGGGGCGGCCGCTCCCGCAGCCAGCGCGGCAACGCTTTACTTTGTGCGCGGCGACGAAGAGCCCGTGGCCTTCCGTTTCGAGGACGAACTTCAGGCTGGAGCGCAGCGGTCAATCACAAGCCTCAAACGTCTCGGCTTCGGGCTTGAGATCGTTTCGGGAGATCGCGCGGACGCGGTGAAAGGTGTCGGCCTCGCGCTCGGCATCGATACCTGTACAGCCGCCGCAAGCCCGCAGGACAAGGTCCACAGGCTGGAGGCGCTGCAAGCAGACGGCAAACGCGTGCTGATGATCGGCGACGGCCTTAATGATGCGGGTGCTCTGGCGCTGGCGCATGCATCCGCAGCGCCGGGCGGCGCGCTCGATATCAGCCAATCCGCAGCCGACACCGTCTATTCCGGCGGACTTGGAACACTGCCGCTACTGGTGCGAACAGCCCGGATGGCACGGCGCGTCATGTTGCAGAATTTCGCATTCGCCGCGGCTTACAATCTGGTGGCGGTCCCGATCGCGATTCTGGGTTATGCGACGCCGTTGGTCGCAGCGATCGCAATGTCGGCTTCGTCACTGATCGTTTGCGTCAATGCACTGAGACTAAATCTCGATACGGAGCAAACCCGATGAGCGGACTAGTATTCCTGATTCCGATTGCCCTGATGATGGGGCTGGTCGGCCTTGTGGCATTCATCTGGTCTGTAAAGTCAGGGCAGTTTGACGATCCGGACGGCGCCGCGCATCGAATCCTTGTGTCGCCGGACGAGCCCCTGCCCTCAGGCAACCGCGAGTGATGGCTCGTTCGGTTTGAGCGGAGCAAGCTCGACACGGTTTCGGCCATTTTGTTTTGCTTTGTACAACGCCGCGTCAGCGCGCTCGAGCGCATGCATGATGTCGATGTCCGCGAAGCCTGGTTCGCTTATGCCTATGCTGATCGTGACGCTGAAGGCACCGTGCTTGCCGTCAAAGCTGAGGTCGCTGACAGCTTCGCGAAGCCGGTTTGCGAGAATTGCCGCACGAAGCGGCTCGGTCTCCGGCAGCACAAGCGCGAACTCCTCGCCGCCCAGCCTGCCGAGCAGATCTTCATCGCGGATGTTCTGCGTCACGCAGCTGACCAGCCGGGTAAGAACCTCATCGCCGACGGCGTGGCCGTGCACATCATTGACACGCTTGAAGTGATCGATGTCGAACATCAGCGCCGTGAGCGGCTTTGAGTGGCGGCTCGCGCGGAGCACTTCGCGCTCGGCAAACCGGAAAAACGCGCGGCGATTGAGTGCTTTGGTTAGCGGGTCGGTCATTGCCATGTCGAACAGGTCACACTTGTCGTGTTCTGCTTCGATGAGATCGCGCACTGCATATCGTGCGGCACTGCGCACACAGATGTCCTGGCTTACGATCTCGGCGAAACTCTCAAGCAGCTTCAACTGACCGGCATCAAAATCATGCGGCACGCGGTCGATGAGGCAGAGACTGCCAAAGCGCTTGCCGTCCGGGTCGCGCAGCGGCGCACCTGCGAATGACGCAACAAAGGGCGGCCCGATGACGGCCGGATCCTGCGAGAAGTGCGAATCACTTCGTACATCGGGAACAGCAAAAGCAGACTGAGAAAGATTGGCCTGGGCGCAGAAAGCCGTCAGTATATCCAGTTCCGCGGCCGAAACGCCGTGCACAGATTGGTACCATGTGCGATAGCGCTCATTGAGCGCCGCAATCACGGTGGGAACTCCGAACGCCAGGGCGGCCGTTTGGGCAATCCGGCTGGCAATATGAACCTCGGCACCGTTCAATATCCGATAGCGCTGAAGAACTTCGCTTTTCTGTTGTTCGAAATGGGGCGGTGGATAGAGCATATCAGGTGACTTCGGAACCTTTGCGACGCTTCGCGCATAGACTTATCTACCCCGCATTTATCAATCGTTAGCGACGCCCCTCCGCGAGAGGGGCCGGCCAAATTCCCTGCACTGCTTGCTTGCTGTGGCCGTTCAGTCAGACGCCACGAGCGTACGAAGTTCCCGACGGAGGATTTTTCCAATCGGAGATTTGGGCAACTCATCCACAAAGTGAACCGTACGCGGACGCTTGTACCCTGTGAGCTGCTGGGCACAGTGGGCCAGCACCATTTCGGATGTCAGCGCAGGGTCCCGTCGCACGACGAAAGCATGCAGTTCTTCTTCCGAGTGGCGTGCCTTGATTCCCGCGCTCGCCGCTTCAGCGATGCCTGGGCAGGCGTTCAGGACTTCATCGACCTCATTGGGGAACACGTTGAAACCACCGACGAGGACCATGTCCTTCGCGCGGTCGACAATCTTGAGGTATCCATCGGTGTCGACGCACCCGATGTCACCGGTCCGCATCCAGCCATCGACAAAGGTCGAGGCGGTTTCGTCCGGACGGTGGAGGTAACCAGTCATCAGCTGAGGCCCCTTTGCGACCACCTCGCCGATGTCGCCGGCCCCGCCGAAGGTGCCGTCTTCCAGCAGGATCGCGATGTCCGTTCCGGGCAAAGGAAGGCCGGCTGTGCCCGGCCGTTCGCGCTGGTCCGGCGGATTGATGGAAAGCAAGGTCGTCGCCTCCGTCATCCCGTAGCCTTCGATGATCTGCGCCGATGTCATCTCGCGCCACTTCTTTCCGATCTGCGGATCGAGGGCGGCCGCGCCGGAAATTGTGAGCGACAGTTTCGGCGGGTTGGCTTTGAACCAAGGCTCATCCATGAGCTTGGCGAACAGGCTGTTCACGCCCGGGAAAATCTGCGGACGGAACTTCTCGAAACTCTTCTTGAGATTGGACAACGGACGCGGGCTGGGGACGAGCACGATGTGCACGCCGTGACGAAGTGCGATGACCGAGGCGAAGAGTCCGAAGACATGATAGACTGGCAGGGCAAGCAGCATCGTTTGCCCCTTCAGATCCGCGAGGCCGGGAGCAAGGGCGACAAACTGGTCAATGTTGGTGATCAGGCCGGCTTCGGTAAGGCGGACGCCTTTCGAAGTGCCGGTAGTGCCACCGGAGTACTGGTAGATCGTATCTCGCGCTGCCGGCAGGTGTTCCGTATACGACTTGACGGGTGCCAGGAAGTTGGAGCCGACATCTAGCGCCTCGCGAAGTGTCACGTGGCGCGACCTCAGCGGTCGCTCGAGCTTCTTAAGTTTCTGCAGCATGACACTGAGCGCTTGCCGCTTCAGGCCGGGGAAGAAATCTGTCAGCGAGAGGGAGATGACGTGGCGAACGTCCGTCCCCTCGGTAGCCGCATCGATGGTTTCCGCAAAAAGGATCGATCCGACGAGAACTTTCGCCTTGCAGTCGCGCAACTGCCGGCGCGTCTCGGTGGCCGTGTAAAGTGGGTTAACGTTCGAAAGCACGAGACCTGCGCGCAGGATGCCCAGCAGGCAGACAACATAGCCTATGCAGTTCGGCGACTGCACCGCGACAACCGTGCCCTCTTCTAGCTGCAGCACTTCGCGGAAGTACCGCGCAAGATTGGCAGACTCCCGCTCGACATCGGCGAAGCTGAGCGTCGTGGACATACCATTCGGCAACGCCGTGGTGAGGAACGGTTTGCCTGCGTGTGCGGCGACTGCGCTGCTGACAATCTGTTCAATCCGCTCGGGCGCGTAATTCTGGGCATTAGCGTGAAACGCGAGCGCTTCCGGATTGTAGGACCGAAAATGGGAAGGCTGAAACTGGAGATCTAGATCGCGGGCGAGCATGGAGACGCTGACTTCCTGGCTGGGAGCCAACGTCTTCTCACATTTTGGTTTGGATACGCTTCAATGAGCGGCGCGATCTCCGCAAAGCCCGTTAAGAACTCCGAAAGATATAGCCGGTCCAGGAAAGAGAAGTGTCTGAATGAGGCCATCTTCAAGGGCCGGTGAAACGTATGTTTCCGGCCTGCATGCCGCCGAGGACGATTTCGGAGCCGCCAGACTTCATCATCCATTCCAGCCGGTGATCCCTGTACTGCCTTTTGAACAACCCAAGCTTCACGGCCTGGTCGACCTGCGTCATGCCCGAAATCGATGCTTCCGATTCCTGCCGGGCGCGCGTCACGCTTTCGCGCGCGTTCGCCCGGTCCATCCACTTGCTCAGGCGCGAGTTCCTCGCTGGGGCAATGCCGAAGCCGGCCGCACCGTTCAGATAAGGAATGACGCTGAGATCACCCCATCCGAAATGCGCGCCGTTAAACCATTCGGCGTCTCCAAGATCGGTTTCCAGCATCCTGAAAAAAGCTTCCGCCTGCTGACGGGCGAGCCCTTCCATCTTCTGTTTCAATTCGCCTTCGGCACGCTTGAAGAAGTTCAACTCACCGAGCCCCCAGGTGATCGCCTCGAACTGGGTGTCCATCGTGTCTTCGATCATCCGCACTTTCGCGCGCAAGGCCGCAGTTGGCGGCAGCATAGGCGGAGTCGGCCAAACGTCTTCGATGTATTCAAGAATGACTGTGCTGTCGAAAATGGCCACGTCACCGTGGATAAGAGCGGGCACTTCGCCGCGCGGGTTTGCCTTTGCAAATCCTCCAGCCGTCGCCCCTGTACCGATTCCTTCCGGAAGCCGAACCTCGAACGGAACCGCCTTTTCCCGCAGTGCGATCTTGACCTTCTGGGCATAGGGCGAAAGCGGATGCTCGTAGAGCAGCAGATCAGACATAATGGCTCCCTGTTGTAACAATGCCGCCGGGTTCGTGCCGGTCTCGATCATCGAGACGATAACCTGCCATGACATCCGAGCCTTACAAGAGACGGGCCGACTTGCCGTCGCGTCCGATCCCTCAAACCCGACAGCGCAATCCGGTCACCCTGCGGAAGCCTTCCCTACGTCATGCACCGAAGCCGCCTCCCGGCCGCTTGTCGAAATTTTTGAAACGTGTTCTAATTTTCTGAAATCGGAGGATCCAACGGCATGTCAGCTCCCGGCCTTTCCCGCGTGCGCAAATCCATCCTGCCCCGCCCCCGCGACACCTGGGAGAGCATCGCCAAGCGCGAACTGGCTTCGATGGACACCGCCAAGGCCGTTTCCGGCCTGCAGAGCTGGAACCTGCACGTGTTCATGCGATCTTCGGGCGCGATTGGCGGGGTACGGGGGAACAACCCGATCCTCCCAAGCGACGTGATCTTTGTTGAGCCGCCGCAGAGCTGATAGTGAGCGGCGCGACGATCAAGCGGGTTGAGGTAGCCGCCGCCCATGATGGCGATGCCGAACTGATCGTTGTGTTGTCATTCGAAAATGGCGGCGAATCCCTCGTGGCGCTCGATGAGTTTGCCGCCCGGGCGCTGCTCGCCTCATCTAATGCGCAGTCGCCGGACGACTTGATCGGCACAGGCTGGGAGCACGTGCGTGATGCGCTCGTGGCGTCGTCCAACCGCTTTGTTGAAACAACCGAATAAACAAGTTCAGGGAGGAAGTCAGAATGTACGATCTGGTGATCAGGAATGGCACGATTGTCGATGGATCGGGGCTGCCGTCATTCAAGGCGGATGTGGCGGTCAACGGCAACCGCATTGCCCGCATCGGGCGCATCCCGGAGAAGGGCCGCAAGGAAATCGATGCGGACGGCAAAGTCGTGTCGCCAGGATTCATCGATCCGCACACCCACTTTGACGCACAGCTTCTCTGGGACGGCTTTGCCAAACCGGCGCTGTCGCACGGCGTGACAACCATTGTTCCCGGCAACTGCTCCCTGTCGCTGGCGCCGCTCAAGGCCGAGTACCGGATGAAGCTGGTTGGCATGTTCAACCAGATTGAAGAGATGCCCCTCAAAGCGTTCAAGGAAGGCGTCGTCTGGGATTGGGAAACCTTCTCTGAATACATCACGCGCATCCGCAAAGGCCTTGCCATCAACGTTGCCCCGCTCGTCGGTCACAGCGTCCTGCGCCTTTGGGTGATGGGCGAGGCCGCCATGCAACGCACCGCAACGCCGGAGGAAATCTCGGCGATGCAGAAGGTGCTCCGCGAATGCCTAGATGCCGGCGCGATCGGCCTGTCGACCAGCTATGTGGACATGGATGAAAAGCTGCAGCCTGTGCCGAGCCGCTACGCGGAAGCCGAGGAAGTGGATGCCCTGGCGAGCGTGCTGGGCGAGTATGGCCGCATCCTCCAGATCGTGCCCGAGTTCTATGATCCGGACCTGACGATTGCGCGCCTCGACCAGCTTGCGGAAATCTCTCTGAAATATGCGATCCCGACCACTTTCTCCCCCCTGTTCGTCAACGCGGACAATACCGCCGCCGTGGACCGTGTGATGCGGCGCGTCGACGAGCAGTTTGCGCGCGGCGCACGCGTCTGGCCGCAGGTTCAGACCCGGCCAATCGACATCAGCTTCAGCTTTGCGGTGCCGAGCCTGCTCTTCATGCGCCTGCCCAGCTGGTATGGCATCATGCGCTTTGGAACGCCTGAGCAGATCATGGCGGCTTTCCGCGACCCCGACAATCGCGCCAAGCTGATCAAGGAATCGGCGCCTTATGACACGCTCTGGCCGAACCTGCGTCTGCGCCAGGTTCAGACGGCTGCCAATCAGAAATATGTCGGCCAGACGCTTGCCGAAATCGCAGCCGCACGCGGCACGACGCCCGTGGACGTCATGATCGATCTGTCGCTTGAGGAATCGCTCGACGCACATTTCATGGCAGCTAACATGGGTCACAACTCGGATGAACGCGTGGGCCACCTGTTGAAGCACCCCCGCGTCCATATCGGTGCAAGCGACGGAGGCGCACACATCCTCTCCTTCTCGACCTATGGCGATACCGGATATCTCTTCTCCCACTTCGTCCGTGATCTGAATGCCATGAGCATCGAATCGGCGGTCAAGAAAATTACTTCCGACACCGCATCGATCTGGGGTATTCCGGACCGGGGCCTCCTGCAGCAGGGATATGTCGCCGACATCGTTCTGTTCGATCCTGCAACGATCGCGCGCGGCGAAGAGAAGTACGTGAAGGACGTTCCCGGTGACGGCAGCCGGTATGTCCGAGATGCACTGGGCGTGGACACCGTCATCGTCGGCGGCGGCATCGCCTGGACGGCGGCCAAGGGCTATCAGGAAACGCGCGGCGAAGTGCTGCCCGGTGAGAAGCAGGACACCCGTCCGCTGGTGGCTGCATGAGCTGGCCGGGTGTAACCCAGAGGCGGGTTGCCACAAACGGGATCGAGCTCAACATTGCAGAAGCGGGCAAAGGTCCGCTTGTGCTGTTGCTGCACGGGTTTCCTGAGTCGTGGTATTCCTGGCGCCACCAATTCGCGCCGTTGGCGGCAGCCGGCTACCATGTCGTCGCACCGGATATGCGCGGCTACGGTAAGAGCGACAAGCCGGCTGACATACAGGCTTACAACCAGCAGGAAGTCACCAACGACATCATTGGCTTGATCCCCGCGCTAGGGCACGAGACTGCCATCGTCATCGGGCATGACTGGGGCGCGCCGACGGCATGGGCGACCGCGCTGTTTCATCCGGACAAGGTGCGCGCTGTCGGCGGCATTTCGGTGCCATTCATGCCGCGCCTCCCGGTCCAGCCGATGCCGATGATGCGGGAGATGTTCAAAGGGCAGTTCTTCTATCAGCTCTACTTCCAGGAGCCCGGCGTGGCGGAAGCGGAGTTCGAAGCCGATATCCGCCGCTCGCTGAAGAAGTTCCTGACGCTGGCCGGCGGCGAAACCGATCTGAGCAAGATTCCGCCCAAGAAGGACACCGACGATCTTCTGAGCGGCCTGCCCGAGCCGGACGTCTTGCCGCCGTGGCTCTCGGAAGCAGATCTCGACTTCTATGCCGGCGAGTTTTCCCGCTCCGGCATGCGCGGACCGATCAACTACTATCGTAATCATGACCTCTATTGGAAACTCACCGAAGGCGCTCCGATGACGATCACCCAGCCCGCGATGTTCGTGGCCGGAACGAATGATGGCGTGGTGATGATGGCAGCGGAAGCGATCAAGATGATGCCGACCTTTGTGCCTGACCTGCGTATCAACAAGATGATCCCTGGCATTGGCCACTGGACGCAGCAGGAAGCGCCGGATGCGGTCAACGAGGTCATTCTTGATTTCCTGAAGCAAGTGAACTGAAACCCAATCACGGACAATCGTCATGAAAGAGTCAGTCATCGTCATCGGTGCAGGAATTGGCGGGCTTTGCACCGCCTTGATGCTCGCACCCACCGGGAGACAGGTCACCCTGCTCGAGCGCGACGGACCCATCGGCGACAGCAATCCAGATGAGTTGTTCCGCGAGTGGCGCCGGACCGGCGTAGGACATGTGCGCCAGAGCCACGCGTTCCTCGCCCGGCTTCGGTCCATCGTGAAGTCAGAGCATCCGGCGCTGCTGGAACAGCTGAAGACTTACGGCGTCAGGGACCTCACGTTCGATGCTATGCTGACGGACATTCAGCAGGCCCGGTACAAGCCCCTGCCCGAAGATGCTGACCTGACCATCATCACCAGCCGGCGCACCACGCTGGAAATGGCAATGAGGCGGTATGTCGAAACGCTGCCCAACGTGACCATCCGGTCCGGTTTCCTGGTCAAACGTCTGGTCACAGCAAAAGCAGACGACGGCGTGATTGATGTGACCGGAGTCGAAGGTGAAGTTGACGGCAAGGCGGCAACCCTGTCGGCCGATGTCGTTGTCGATGCTTCGGGCAAAGGCGGCTTTACGATTGAGCAGCTCATCGAAGAAGGAGCCAATATCCGCGAAGAGAACGAAAGCGCCGGCATTCTGTATTTTACGCGGCACTACCGTCTCCTGCCGGGCAAGGATGAGCCCTCCCGGAACGAGAACCCGCCTCCAAGCGGTGATCTCGGCTTCCTGAAGTTTGGTGTGTTTCCGGGCGACAACGGAAACTTCTCGATCACCCTGGCGGTTCCCGAGATCGAACTTGAGATGCGCAAGTCGATCCTGAACCCGGACACCTTTCATCGCATCACATTGATGCTTCCCGGTCTCAGTCCGTGGACGAACGAAAGCCGTTCTGAAGCGACCAGCAAGGTTTATGGCATGGGCGATCTGGTCAGCCGCTGGCGCGACCTTGTCATCGATGGCAAGCCGGCCACGCGGAACTATTTTGCAATCGGCGACACACTGGTGCGCACCAACCCGCTTTACGGCCGAGGATGCTCTTTCGCGGCGGTTGGCGCTCAGATGCTGCGGCAAACCCTCGAAGAAAGCTCAGACCCGGCTTCCCGCGCCGTAGCCTTCCATCAGCGTCTGGAAGCCGAACTTCGCCCCTTCTATCTCGCACAGAGAAAACAGGATCGTTCGGCAATCAAGCGGGCCCGGGAAACGCTCACCCCGGGGTTCAAGCCGGGCCTTCGCGCAAAACTGATGCAGAGCTTCATCGATGACGGCATCCGGATTGCGGTGCGGTCGGACGTAAAGCTCCTGCGAGCTGCAATGCGCGGATTTCATATGCTTGAGCATCCCGACAAGTGGTTGGGTGAACCGGGCAACCTCGCCAAGGTTCTTTACTACTGGGCGCGGGGCAAACGGTTGAATGCGGCAGCCTACCCTCCCGTGGCAGGCCCCGAACGGCACGAAATGCTGAAGGCGCTCAACATTGATCACACGGCAGACATGATGCGCACTGCCGCGCCTCAGTCGCTTGCTGCCTAGTGCAGGACGGAAATCGATTTGAACGCCTCCTCGCCGGATACTCATCTCCTCAACGAGGTTGCCGAACCCGGCCGCAGGGAGCAGGCCAAGACTGAGCGGCGCATCAAGATTGTACGGGCAGCGCGTGATCTCATCCGGGAGACGGGCGAAACAAACCTCTCGATGCGGATGATCGCCAAACGCGCGGGCGTCAGCGTCGCAACGCCCTACAATCTGTTCGGCTCGAAACGCGCGGTCGTCATGGCTGTGCTGGAAGACGAGCGGGACTTCCTGCAGCGCTTCAAGGAGCTGAAGGTCGCCAACGCGATTGACCGCATCTTCGAAGCCCATGCGCTTGCCGTGACCTACATCGTGAGGGATCCGGAATTCTACCAGCCGCTTTGGAAAGCCCTGCTCGACACAAGCGGCCACGACGACACCGGACTCGCGACACCTGAACGCCAAGCCCAGACGCGCGCGGCATGGCGCTGGCTGCTGGCTGCAGCTCAGCAGGAAGGACTGCTGAACCACGACGTGTCGGTTGAGTGGCTTGAGCGCACACTTTCGCATGTCGGCAACGGGGCCATGCTTTCCTGGACTATGGGCAGCCTCGATACGGATCAATTGATGCCCGCGGCCGGCCTAGGATACGCGCTGGTGCTGGCCGCCTCTGCGACGCCGGAAGGCCGGGGACTGCTTGAGAAGAAGATTGCCGCCTTTCAAAAGATGCTCCACCGCAAAGCGAATGCCGCGCCACCCGGCTGAACGGCCAGCTCCCCCGCAATCCGTTGAATTTCCCGCTCTTGTCATGAATAGGGCTTGCTTGCCTCTGCGTTACATCCCGATCACTCTGATCAAGCGGCAAAGCGCGGGCTAGAATCCCGGGCAAGTATGATCGCAAGGGAGGCAGTACCGGCACACACTGTTCCGGTCAGGACACATGGACGGCGACACGCAGTCATTGGTGGATCAGGAATTGAAGCCCGGTGAGCGCCTTGCGGCGTTCGCCAAATCGCCGCGCGGCCGCCAAGTCATGCTCGCCCTCGCTGCCGGTGTGATCCTGCTGCTGGCAATCCGGTTCATTGCCGACCGCGCATCGTATGTCACCACATCCGATGCCCGGATCGCGGCAGACATCATCGCTGTCTCGACCGACATTTCCGGGCGCATCACCAGCGTGCAGGTCAGCGAAGGCGATACGGTAGCCGAAGGGGATGTTCTCTACACGATCGATGACCGAGAAGCGGCCTTCCTTCTCGCGCAATACGAAGCCGAAGCGAACAGGCTGCGGGCCGAGATTGCGCGTGAAGAGGCGCGCACAGGCATTGCGACGTCCAAGGCCGGAAGCGAGGTCGAGGCGCGCCGGGCGGGAACGCAGTCAGCCGTCGCTACCGTAGAGGCCGCCAAGTCAAATCTCGAAACGGCACAGCGCGAGCACGAGCGCACCAAAGGACTGTTCGAACGCGGATTAATTCCGCAAAGCCGCTACGATCAGACCAAGAATGCGCTCGATACCGCCGCTCAGGACCTTCGCCGGGCACAAGCCGACCAGGCTACGGCGGCGGCTGAGCAGCGTACCGCCAGCATCTCGGGACAGGAAGTTCGCCTGATCGACAATGACCTGCTGATTCTTCGTGCCCAGCTTGACCAGGCCGAGGCCCGCGTTGAGGCGCAGGCGGTGGTTCTGGAGCAGCACACGATCCGCAGCCCTATCAACGGGATCGTCGATGAACTGTTCTACGACACCGGCGAGCATTCGCTGCGCGGATTCAGGATGGCGATGCTGCATGACCCTGAATCGGTCTGGGTCTCCGCCAACATCAAGGAAACCGACATCCGGCATATCAAGCCGGGAGCGCCTGTGATCATAAAAGCCGATTCAGCGCCGTCCGCCGATATTCGCGGCCGGGTTGCCCGGGTGAACGAAACCACGCTCGCCGAAGCCGCCATGATGCCCAATCCGAACGCCAGTGGCGTGTTCACGAAGATCACCCAGCGGATCAAGGTGAAGATCGATATCGACCCCACAGATGTTCATCTGCGCTCCGGAACGATGGTCACCGCCAAGATCCGCAAGCAGAGCGCAGGCGCCAAGCCAGCTGCCACTGCCGGGTAATCCAGGTGTCACAGGCCTCGCCTTCCCTGGAGCCTGGCGCATCCCGAATTAGTCCGCCAGCGGATATTCCTGCGATGGCCGGAAGTGCCATCCGGGCAAGGTTTTCCGAGTACGGCGCAAACTATCGCTGGTTCCTCCTTTTCACGATGCTGGCAGGCTCCATGGCCACAATGCTGGCGGCGACCACCATCAACGTCGCTCTGCCAGCCATCATCGGCGCCTTCGGCCTCGGGCAGGACCAGGCGCAGTGGATGTCCACGGCCTTCCTCGCCTCCTCGACGATTGCGATGCTTGCCAACGCCTGGGCGATGACCACCTTCGGCCCCCGCGCGACATACGTGTTCGGGATGGCAACGTTCGTTTTAGGCTCCCTTCTCGGCGCCTTGAGCGGCACGTTGGAACTGCTCATTCTCTCCCGCGCCTTGCAGGGACTGTCGGCCGGTTTACTTCAGCCGATGTCGATGTTCCTGATCTTTCAGACTTTCCCGGACAATCAGCGCGGAACGGCTATCGGAATCTTCTCGATTGGCGTCGTTCTCGCGCCGGCTTTCGGGCCGGCGCTCGGCGGGGTGGCGGTCGACCTCGCGGACTGGAGGGTCGTATTCATTTCCACCCTGCCGCTCGCCATCCTTGCACTGATCATTGGCCCCTTCCTTATGCCGAAAGGCGAACGCGCCCCCGGCAGCAAGCGGCTCCCGCTCGACTGGCAAGGGCTCGGATTGCTCTCGATTGCCGTTGTCGGATTGCTGTCGGCGTTTGCTGGCGGCAATCGCGATGGCTGGGATTCAAACATCACCTTCGCCAAGATCGGCATCGCAATCACGGCCGCAATCGCATTTCTGATGTGGGAGCAACGACACCCTTTTCCAGCGCTGAACCCGGCCGTGTTCAAGTATCGGCAGTTCTGGTCCGCCGGTATCGTGATCGCCGGAACCGGCGTTGCGATCTATGGAACAACCTATCTGATACCACTCTTTGTGCAGCTGGTTCAGGGCTACTCGCCCACCGCTGCTGGCGTGATGATGATCCCTGCCGGCCTGGCGATGGTTATCGGCTTTCCGATAGCAGGCAGGCTGACAGACCGGGTTGATACACGACAACTGCTCGCCTTCGGCATCATTTGCCTTCTGATCTCGTCATACCTTCTGTCAGGACTTTCCGCGCTCACGCCCTATTGGGCACTAGTCGGCTGGATCATCCTCAGCCGTATCGGGATCAGTTTCTGTATGCCCCCAGGCAACACGACCGCCATCCGGGCGGTTCCGCCGCACTTGCTGGCAAATGCCACGGGCGGCGTATCGTTCCTGATGCAGGTCGGCGGCGCGTTCGGCGTCAATATCCTCGCTGTAATCCTGCAGCGCAGGACTCTATTTCACGGCGAGCACCTTGCATCGGAGATGCACGAGTCGAACGCCGAATTCCTTTATCAGCACGCGCAGAACGCACAGTTGCTGGAAGCGAACGGAATGGCGCCCCTGCCCGCTTTCACAACATCGTTCCAGATGATCGGGCAACAGCTAGCCAACGAGGCAACCGTCTTCGCGTTTCGGGATTGCTTCTTCGCCATCTCGATCTGGTTCTTCATCATGTTCTGCGCGCTGATCCTGATCCCGAAGCCCACGATGCATACACCCTGACATCAGCCTCAAAG
>Ga0315907_10001344_pt1 | contig 33422 bp, 31 predicted proteins | sample LakEriMetagenome_3_FD_203525 | JGI IMG/M metagenome (GOLD analysis project Ga0315907, IMG submission 203525) | Freshwater fungal communities from buoy surface, Lake Erie, Ohio, United States - Buoy 12 MA123 | ecosystem: Environmental > Aquatic > Freshwater > Lake > Lake biofilm | place: USA...
GATCTGCATCAAAGAGCGCAGCCGGAGTATGTAAACCAAAGAGGGTCAAGGTATGAAATCCGCGCTGGCTTAACTCTGGCGAAAGAATTGTTGGATCAGTCAAGGTATGGCAATACATTTCAAGTGGCAGGTCGCTCGGGATATCACCAAGCTTTGCAACTTGATATGCCTTTTCTAACTGTGAATATGTCTCGTTGACATGGAAAGTTCCCGCAAAGGCTAGCTTTGGATCAACTCCAGATTTCAGTCGGGGAAGTTTAGATAGCAGCATATTAATTTTCATCTGTGAGCCATCAAGTGATGAGGGAGCGTTCTTGCCGCGCAATTTCGCCAGGGTCTGCGGCGCTCCAGCGAATAAGAGATCCGTCGCGACATATTTATCTCCGGATGCTGTACTGACCGCGATACCGTTAGAGCTTGAATCAATATCGGTTACATGTGAATTCAAATTGATTTCTACACCGTTTAAAAGCGCAACGCGATTTAACTCGGTAACAAATGCGCCCATGCCACCTTGTGGGACTCGCCATTGCCCAGTGCCATTTCCGATCAAGTGATACAAGAAGCAGCGATTTGCCTGCAAATCTTGCGCCGAAGTAAAGGTTCCAATAAGCGCATCCGTTAACACCACGCCGCGAACAAGATCATCTTGGAAACGATCTTGAATTACCTCACCGATTGGTCGCTCCATCATGAACTTCCAAACCTCTGGAAGGCCGATTTCAGATTTCAACTCCGCAGCAGATTTAAGAGGCTGCAACATATATGGGGCAATTCGCTTTGCCAGTTCTGCAATTTCGTTGTAGAACTCTTGCCACTTCTTCCCTTCCTCATCCCCGCCAGTTAGCTCACGAAAACTTTCCGCAGTTCGAGCATCCCAGTTTTGAGATATCAAGAGCCCGCCATCTTTACCGCCTTTTTTATATGGCGTATATGAAGCGATGGATCGTTCTAAAGTCTTAAAGTTAATTCCTAAATCTGCAACGATCTGGTCAGGTAGAAGTGAAACTAGATAGGAGTACCGAGACAGTCGCGCATCGTATTCAGGGAAAGGTCGCACGCTAGTTGTAGCCCCACCTAGTTCGGATGCGCTTTCCAATAAAACAACGCTCTTTCCGGCTTTCGCTAAATAAGTTGCGGCGACAAGTCCGTTGTGGCCACCACCGACAACAATCGCATCGTATTTATTATCGGTAGAGTATTTACTATCGGTAGAGTATTTACTATCGGTAGACATGTTGGAGTTAGAGCGCGCGCGCCATGCGATCGAAGGCTTCAATAATTATCTCAGGGCTGGTTGCGAAGTTAAGGCGAACATAATCTTTTCCGGAGGCGCCATAGATATGGCCTGGGTTAAATGCCACTTTCGCCCGCTCGACTAGCGCAGCACCAGGATCTTCCCCAAGATTTAACTTACTTACATCAAGCCAGGCCAGATATGAGCAATGTGGAACCGTGTAGCCAATAGTTGGAATCTTCTCTTTGATTTGTTCGGCGATGAGTTTTCTATTGTGATCTAGTTGATCAAGCACTGTATCTAGCCAACGCTCACCTTTTTCAAAGGCGGCAACTGTGGCAAAGGCGCCAAGCAATGATGCGCGATAGTGCAAGGCCGGTGGAAGTTCATTTAACTTCTCATGCATCTTTGCGCTCTGCGAAATTATAATTGCGCATTTGAGACCTGCGATATTCCAGCCTTTGCTAGCGGCATTCACAGCCACACCTACTTCAGCGGCATCTTCACCGAGTGCTAAAAATGGAGTAAAGGGTTGCTCTTTAAAGGTTAGCGGCGCATGAATTTCATCTGAGATAACTATGACCCCATGCTTCTTGGCTAGCGCAACTATGCGAAGTAAATCTTCGCGGCTGTAGACCTTGCCCATTGGGTTATGAGGGCTACAAAGTAAATGAACCTTTAACCCGCTTTGATAAGCCTTTTCAATGCCGGCCCAATCGTGGCTCCAACCTGTTCCATCGGCTTCTTCTGCGTTTTTTATAAATGGAACATCGACCATTGCAATCTTGGTCTCATTAATCCAGGTGTAGAAGTTTTGATAGACGGGTGAGCTGATTAAAACTTTATCTCCCGGCTTGGCAAATACACGCAATAGCTCGACAACGGCAACTCCGACATCAGTTGCGATGCGAACAAAAGTTGGCTCAACATCCCAGTTCCAACGGCGCTTTGCGAAACCAGAAAATGAATTACCCATCTCGGGGATTGAGCCGAGATATCCCAAATCTGATTTCGAAATCATTTCAGATAAAACTTCGCGAATGCCGTCGGCTACCGGAAAATCCATCTCAGCGACTGGCAGCGGAAGGATGTCATGGGTAAAGCCTCGCCATTTCTCGCTGCGATGTGTCTGTAACTCAGCAAGAGAAGGTGCAGAAATTAGGCGATCGCTCATGTGCGTGAGTATGCCAGTTAAGCCTCGTTTGGTGAAAGGCGGCGCGTAGAATTTCGTACTACAAGCGTTGTTGGAAGAACTAGTGAATGCGGTTCAGCGCTGGGTTTTCTTAACCTTTCCATAATTGACCACGCTGCCATCTCACCCATCAACTGCACTGGTTGTTCGATAGTTGTTAAATCTGTGTATTCAGACATTTCATGGCCATCAAATCCCACAATAGAGAGATCCTCTGGCACTTTTAGCCCATGGCGGCGAGCAGCTTGCATTGCGCCAAATGCCATCTCATCAGATTCGCAAAAGATTGCAGTTGGGCGATTTGGGCGAGCCAATAGATCATCCATCGCTCTTGCTGCTGTGTGCATTGTGAAATCTCCGTGGACCTCACGTGATGGAACCCATTCAATATTGTTTTCTTGCAGCGCTTGAATAAATCCTTTACGGCGATCTTGTGGCACACTGAAATTAAAGGGATCATCCGGATGGCCCGACATCAAGCCGATTCTCTTGTGGCCCTGATTTACTAAATGTTGCGTAGCTGTTCTTGCTGCAGCAACATCATCGATTGCAACGCTAGAACATTTGTTATGGTGCATACCAACTAAAGAAACCGGTATTCCTAGATTCAAAATCGAGTCGAACTCTTCTTCAGTTGGCGGCAAACTAATTACGATCAACGCATCTACTCGACCCTTTAGAAGCTGATGTTGAAAGAGTCGTTCGCGGCCTTTCATCTGGCTGAAGTTGTAGAGAAGCAGATCAAAGCCCGCTTCTCGGAGCGCTTGTTCGGCACCACTGATTACTTGCGCGAAGTACCAACGCGAAATGAAGGGCGCAACTACTCCGATGCTGTTAGTTCTGCCGAGTGGGGTTTTATTAGTTGCTGGAGTAATCGGATAATTAAGTTTCTCCGCTGCAGCCATGATCTTTGCGCGAGTTGCATCGTTAACGTGGTGAAAGCCGCGCAGAGCGCGAGAGACTGTGGCAGTTGAAACGCCTGCCTCTTCGGCGATCTCTTTAATTCCCGCCATGGCTTCTCCTTTCGCTCGACCTGCAACTTTTGCAAATTTCTGCAACAGACCATGCAAGAACTGCAAAAGTACGGCAAAGGAGCCGTAGGTTGCAAGGGGTGGAGTTTAGATACTTGTTTTGGGTTATTGGGCTTGGATTACTGGGCTTCGAGAATCATTGAGACAGAGTTGATGCACCAGCGTTGATCAGTTGGAACCTCATAACCTTCGCCCTCAAAGACATGTCCAAGATGTGAATCACAAGATGCGCAACGAACTTCCGTACGAATTCGTGGCGCAAGCGAACGGTCTTCGATCAAGGTGACGGCATCGTCGGCAGTAGGTGCGTAAAAAGAAGGCCAGCCGCAGCCAGAATGAAACTTGGTTTCTGAGCGAAAGAGTTCTGCGTTGCAAGCTTTGCAGCGATAAATGCCTACAGTTTCGCTATCGGTGTATTCGCCAGTAAATGGACGTTCCGTGGCGCCGTTACGTAATACCTCATAAGAAAGCGGATCGAGTTTTGCCTTTAGCTCTTCGTCATTTAGCTCAACTTTTTTCGCCATTAGATGCTCGCTCCTTGGGGAAATGCCGTGCCGGTACTTGAATGGCAGTCATATCCGTTGGGATTCTTCGCTAGATATTTCTGGTGATACTCCTCGGCTAAGTAGTACTCAACGCCAGTGGCGCTAAGAATTTCAGTAACAATCGCACCGATTCCATCTGCTGTGAGCGCGTTTTGGTAGAGATCTCTAGTTGCGAGCGCTTCGGTCATTTGTTCAGGCGTTGTTGTATAGATCGCGCTGCGATATTGGGTTCCGATATCTCCACCTTGCGCATTTAGCGAAGTTGGATCATGCATTGTCCAAAATTCTTCAAGTAGTCTGCGATAAGTAACAATTGCTGGATCAAATTCAACGCAGACCATTTCGGCGTGGCCCGTTGCTCCTGTGCATACAGCTTCATAGCTCGGATTGGCGATAGTGCCGCCCATGTAACCAACGCTGGTATTTGTTACTCCATCAATCTTCCAATAACGCCTTTCAGCGCCCCAGAAGCAGCCAGTTGCGAAATATGCGATCTCCATAGCGCGCATTCTTTCAGGTGATAGCGATTCCTGCTCAGTTAGGTAACCTAGGTCTACCTGCGCCCCCGTAGCTCAGGGGATAGAGCACCGCCCTCCGGAGGCGGGTGCACAGGTTCGAATCCTGTCGGGGGCACGCGACCTAAATCACCTCTCATTTACCAAATCTCTCTCCATTCATCCTTGTTTATCAACCTAGTAACAGGGAGAATTGGTCACTTACGCGAGAAGATTTTGAGCTTTGTCTTGAATTCATCGCGTCTTGAATTTCACTGCATTTACCAGAAGGAGATAACTCATGGATTGGCGACATCAATCAGCATGCCGCGACGAAGATCCAGAGCTCTTCTTTCCCGTAGGCAATACCGGCCCAGCCCTAACTCAGATCGAAGAGGCGAAAAAAGTCTGCAATCGCTGCATCGTTAAAGATGCTTGTTTAGCTTGGGCGTTAGAGAGTGGACAAGATGCTGGCGTTTGGGGCGGCCTCTCTGAAGATGAGCGCCGTGCGCTTAAGCGCCGTGCAGCACGTAATCGAGCGCGCATGATGGAGCAGAACAACTCCATTTAGTTTTTAAATTTATTTAAATAGGAAAAGTTAAGCGCGCCTCGGTACCTGCGGGCGTACGAACTAAATCTATATTTCCACGTAGCTCGTTCTCAGTTAAGGTTCGAACAATCTGCAAGCCCAGATTTGAAGATTCCGCAAGAGAAAATCCTTTTGGCAAGCCAACACCATCATCAAAGATTGTAATCTCAGCGCCACTTTCGCCTCGTCCGACCGTTATCGTTAAATGGTTTCCGGACTCAGCAAGGCCATGTTCTAGGGCGTTATGAATTAACTCGGTGACAACTAATGAAAGCGGGGTTGCAATACGCGGATCAAGTGCGCCTAGCTCTCCCGTGCGCGCGATCTGTAACTGACCCATTCGTGGACTTAGATCCAAAGCATGAGCAACTAAGCGATCTAAAACATCATCAAAGGCAACCGATGCTTCAGCGCTACTAGAAAGTGTTTCGTGAACGAGAGCGATAGATGCAATACGACGGACCGCTTCATTTAACGCAGCACTTGCGGCTGGATCTTCGATGCGACGAGATTGCAATCTAAGTAAGGCTGAAACTGTCTGCAAATTATTCTTAACGCGATGATGGATCTCACGAATAGTTGCATCCTTTGTTACTAGTTCACGCTCACGACGACGAAGTTCTGTAACGTTCTGCAAGAGGACTATCGCACCGATTCGATCTCCACCTGCAAGCAATGGAAGCGCTAACAGATCAACAGTTCCGCCAGCATTTTCAATTTCAACTCTTCGTAGCGCCTTGCCGCTCAAACCCACTTCGATCGCTTCTTCGTGCGCTTCAAGTTTTACAACTGAAACGCTACGTGCAGCCTGTCCGAGATTATTTCCTTCGAGTTCGCCGGTCCAGCCCATTCGGCTAAATGCAGATTTTGCATTCGGGCTGGCGTAGATAATTGCACCGTTTATATCCAGCCTTATTAGTCCATCTCCAACACGAACTGCCGGATCAAAGAGTTCGCTATGTTCGGTATAAGGAAAAGTTCCCTCTGCCACCATGCGATAAACGTTGTGGGCGACTTCTCGATAATTTAATTCGAGGCGACTTGGTTGACGCATTAATTCGGCGTTGCGATGTCGTGAAATTACTGCAATTACTTGATCGCCAAGAATTACCGGAATTGTTTCTTCCTTAATGTAAATCTCTCCGAACTTTTCTGGCTGCGTATCACGAATAATTTCGGCTTCCGATAGCGCCTGATCAATTCTGGGACGGGCACCCCATTCGATTTCATCTCCTATTACATCCTGGTTAAAAACGGTGGCAGCCGTTGTTGGGCGAATATGCGCAACCGCAACATATCCAGATGGCCAAGTCTTAAAATCTTTGCGAAGTGGGACCCATAGAATCAAATCAGCAAAAGAAAGGTCGGCAAGGAGTTGCCAGTCAGATGTTAACTCGCGAATGCGCCTAATCTGTTTAGCATCTAACGGGCTTCGATCATGTAAAAACTCTTCTAACTTAGGCATCGCAAACTATCCCTGCAACCAATCGCTAAGCGCTGGTTTTATCTCCTGAGTTGCAAACCAAGTTAGCTCTTCACCATCTGGTGAAACCAAGAAAGCGCATTGCACGTTCTCCCACTTGGCGAGATCCTTTAAAATCACAAAATTGTCACCGTGCTCGGCAATTTCAGGATCGCTAACTTCTAGCGCCAATATAAAGCCAGCGCCTTTTGGATTTGCGCGCATCTCTAGCGCTTCATCAGCTGCGAGCATGGAAAGCAGGAATTCGCCTTCTTCTTCATCCATCTCGCTATTTGCTGTTAGAAACTTAATTGTTGGCGCATATAAAGGTCCGCACTCCATCATTTGTGAATCTAGGAATGCAGCAATTTCTTCGACTGTTACTGGAAGATACCCGCGCATAGCGCTAAGGGTATAAGAGATTTAAGGCTCGTTTTACTTCTGAGAAACTGCGCTTATCGCCTGTGCGATCTTGCCGATCTCTTTGCGCAGCGCTCCCCTTTCTGAGGCTTGAACCAGAGTCGTACGATCTTCAACTGCTAACTGGCATGATCTTTGATCCCAAGGAAGATTCCACTGAACCGCAGATCTGAGAGGTGCCTTCTTAGAAGCGCTCATTTCTGGCTCGCGCTTATTTGAAGAATTTGTCTTAACCAGATGAATCTCGGCAGAAATGGAGATCTTTGAAAGACTCTGTACAAATTCATCGCAGCGTTTCTGCGCCAGAAAAGTTGCGTTGGTTGTGAATATTAATTGATTTGCATTACGTGTTGTCCAGATCTTTACCGCTGAACTCCAGCGTCTATCGGATAGTTCTCGAGCTAGGAAGGCGACTGAGCCCAGATCGATAACTATCAGATCAAACTTTTCTCCTGCAGTCATAATTCTTTCTTCGAAATCTGCAATTGTCTCTTGGGTTAACTCCATTATCGATAAGTTCTCGCAATAATCACGCCATCTTGTTTCACTAGATAACTTACGTAAATCTAATAACGCGGCGATAGCCGGTGCTTGAAAGTTGGCTTCAATCAGTAAAGTCTTCACACCTAGCAGAGCGCTTTCTTGCGCCAGATTTATAGCGATCGTTGTGTTTGCGGTTCCATGTCCGATACCTCCAACAGCAACTACCCTGGCCCCGCACTTTGCGCTTGCGTGGATCATTGGAGCGCGAAAACCAGAGGATCTGACATTTTCTAATATGGCTAAGGTTAAGTTTTCCGGAGAAGTTGGCCTAGCAAAAACGTTGGAAAATCCTCGGTCGTTTCCAGATTGATCTGCAAAACAGAAGAGTGAAGTACTTGGTGTTGCCAACTTTTCCATCTCGCCCGCGCTAGATCCAGGTAGGTCTGTTGAAAATAAGAGCAGTAGTTTCTTACCCGAATTAACGGTTAACGCCCTTTGCAGTTCTGAAAAATCCATTACTCGGGCAACAACGTTCCATCCTTGGCTAAATAACGCCCGTGAAACTAACGCCTCAAATTCAGGATCGGCGATTGCAGTTACTACCGTTGGTACATCTAAGAGATCCATGGGCTACTCCAAGGCGCGAACAATTACCAGTCGCCCACTAACTGTGGCATCGAGTAAGTTGATGACCTGCGAATCGATAAGCGAAATTGTTAGCGCGATATCGGATGAGAAATTGGCGGATTTTCTATCAATAGATCGAATGTAGGCGCTCTTTGCAACTACTTCTGGCATGCCTATCTGAACACCACCCATGGAAGGCTCGGGGACCCAATAGATATTGACTGCCTCGCCAATCGAGATATCAATAGGTAAATCAGAACTGCGAACAGCAATTGGTACCTGCTGCGTGCGTTGACTTGGCGCGAGATCGCTAACGTCATCTATAGAAATTAACTCGCCGGCGCTCTGTGCTCTCGTGATAAAACTGCCAATCAGAGTTGTGCGACTTGAAAAGTACCTAGAAGAGCTCTCCCCCAGTGCAACCTTGACCTGTTCAAGTTGGTCACCAGATATTTCAACTCCGGGGGCTAGTGCATTCTTTGCCACCCAGTAACTATCGGTTCTATTTCCTAAAGCGGTCAGCGCTAGTGCGGAGATTAGCGCTGCGGCAAATAGTGAGACTGCAACGATAAATCTAGTTTGGGCCGCCTTCTTCTGTGTATTCATAGTGGGGTACTAAATGCCATCTACGCATTTCAGTTGCTTGCTTATCCACAGTAATACTTTTGAATGAGGATAAGCAGCACCTTAGATTGATGAGAGTTTCTGCGTTGCGAGCGACCCTACGCCATGACAACTCAAAGAGAATATGTAGAAGGTAAAAGAGAAATGCGCCTAGTTTCTAGTTGTGAGGATCCAGCGCTATGGACCCATCCGCAGCTAGATCTTTACTCACTTTCCGAGATCGCAAATAAGAAGAAATTTGAACCGCTCCCCCAGCAAAGTGCGAAACTTTATTTAATTCCGTCCAACTTTGGTGAAGAGTATGAACCGGGGTTTGAACCAGTACCTACATCGGCAAGTGAATTACCTGATTTACATACTTGGACTATGAAGTTTGCTGTCAGCGTTGTAGAAATCTGGGCCGGTCGCAGACAGCCAGCACAATTGATATCACGCTGTCATCGCCATATTTATATGCAATTGCTAAAGCAGGTGGGAAGTCAGAAAGAAATTGGCAGAATTCGAACAATCCATCAGAGCCAACCCTTAGATGGTATTTGCGAATCAACGATTACCGTTAGATACGGTGACCGACTACGCGCGATGGTAATCCGATTTGAAGGCGTTGATAAGCGTTGGTTATGTACGGAACTGCGTCTGCTTTAAGCAGCGCCGTGGCAACGTTTGAATTTCTTACCTGAACCACACGGACATTGCGCGTTACGGGAAATTTCACCCTTAGTGGAGACTCCAGATTCATCGGCTGCTGTGTATTGCAGGGCACCTAAATCAGCAGGTTTCTCAGTGATACCTGCCGCAACAACTTCAGATCCATTGCCTTGTACAGAAACTTCCACGTTAAAGACCAAACTTGCAAGCTCTTCCTTGATTCCATCCATCATCGCTGAGAAGAGTTCGTAACCTTCGCGCTGGTATTCAACTAGAGGATCGCGTTGCGCCATTGCGCGCAGCCCGATTCCTTCTTGTAGATAATCCATCTCGTAAAGGTGTTCACGCCACTTACGATCTAGAACTGAGAGCAATACCTTGCGCTCTAATTCACGCATCACACCTGCACCGAGTTCGAGTTGGCGCTTTTCATAGGCTGTTGTTGCGTCTTCCAGGATTTGATCAGCTAAGTAATCGACATCTAACGCTGCGCGTGAGCCAATTTTGGCAATAAGTTCGTCGGCGGTAAAACCAATTGGATATACAAGCTTTAGCGCTTGCCATAGTCGATCAAGATCCCAATCTTCGCCGTAGCCCTCAGCGGTTTCGGCATTTACATAAGCAATTAGCGTATCTGCCAAGAAAGTTTGTACCTGCGTAGAAATATCTTCGCCTTCAAGTACTAGGCGTCGCTCACCATAAATTACTTCACGTTGGCGATTCATTACATCGTCATATTTCAAAACGTTTTTACGGATCTCGAAGTTCTGTGCTTCAACCTGAGTTTGAGCTGAGCGAATGGCATTGCTCACCATCTTTGACTCGATTGGTTCGTTATCTGGAAGACCTGCTGCAGATAAGAATCGCTCAACTAACGCCGAATTAAAGCGGCGCATTAACTCATCTTGCAGTGAAAGATAGAAGCGAGATTCACCTGGATCGCCTTGACGTCCAGAACGTCCGCGTAACTGGTTATCAATACGACGAGATTCATGGCGTTCGGTGCCAAGAACATAGAGGCCGCCAAGGGCAACAACTGCCTCATGATCTTTGGCAACTGCGGCTTTCTGTTTAGCAATTTCTTCTGGCCAAGCCGCTTCATATTCAACTGGGTTATCCACTGGTGAAAGTCCGCGTCGTTGAAGTTCGAAGTCAGCCATGAATTCAGGGTTTCCACCGAGCATGATGTCCGTACCGCGACCTGCCATATTGGTTGCAACGGTAACTGCGCCGCTAACTCCAGCACGAGCGATGATTGAAGCTTCGCGCTCGTGATGCTTAGCATTTAGAACTTCGTGAGGAACTCCTGATTTCTTAAGAAGTGCTGAAAGCTCCTCAGATTTTTCAACTGAAACGGTTCCGACGAGAACAGGTTGGCCTTTACGATGACGCTCGACGATATCTTGGGTAACTGCCATAAATTTTCCAAGTTCAGTCTTGTAAACCAGGTCAGCCTGATCAATACGTTGCATTTCGCGGTTGGTAGGAATTGGAACAACGCCAAGCTTGTAAATCTGTTGAAATTCGGAAGCCTCAGTCATTGCGGTACCGGTCATACCTGAAATGGTTTCGTAGAGGCGGAAATAGTTCTGCAGCGTGATCGTAGCTAAAGTCTGGTTCTCATCTTTAATTTCGATTCGTTCTTTAGCTTCAAGCGCTTGATGTAAACCTTCGCTGTAGCGACGGCCCGACAACATACGGCCTGTGTGCTCGTCAACGATTAAGAGCTCGCCGTTCATGACAACATAGTCTTTATCGCGCTTAAAAAGCTCCTTGGCACGGACTGAGTTGTTTAGATAACCAATCAGAGTTGTATTTGCAGCCTCGTAGAGGTTTTCAATCTTAAGTAGTTCTTCAACCTTAGTAACGCCATCTTCAAGGATTCCGATGGTCTTCTTCTTCTCATCTACTTCGTAGTGAGTGTTGCGCTGCAGTTTGTCGGCAATATTTGCAAACTCTACATACCACTTAGTTGCTTTATCCGCGGGTCCGCTGATGATCAGCGGTGTACGGGCTTCATCGATAAGAATTGAGTCAACTTCATCGACTACTGCAAAAAAATGATCTCGCTGAACACAATCATCGAGTGTCCACGCCATGTTATCGCGCAGGTAATCGAAACCAAATTCATTATTTGTACCGTAGGTAATATCTGAGTTGTACGCGATGCGACGCTCAGAAGGAGTCATGCTATTTACAATTACTCCGACGGTAAGTCCTAGGAAGCGATGGATACGACCCATCCATTCGCTATCGCGCTCAGCTAGATAATCGTTAACGGTAACAACGTGAACGCCACGACCAGCAAGGGCATTTAAATATGAAGGAAGAGTTGCAACTAGAGTCTTTCCTTCACCGGTTCGCATTTCGGCGATATTCCCACGATGCAGTGCAGCACCGCCCATAATCTGTACGTCATAGTGGCGCTGACCAAGTGTGCGCTTTGCTGCTTCTCTAACAACTGCGAAAGCTTCAGGAAGTAAATCATCGAGAGTTGATCCGGCAGCAAAACGAGATTTAAATTCATCTGTCTTGGCGCGCAGGGCTTCATCTGAAAGTGCGGAGATCGCAGGCTCAAAGGCGTTAACTTGATCGACAACCTTGCTTAACTCGCGAAGAATCTTTCCTTCGCCAGCCCGCATGATTCGGTCAATAATCTTTGACATTTACGACCCTTTCCAACCTGATTCCTGCAAATCTAGACCCCTTATCGTAGGGGTTTAGCCGTACAACTTGTTACCGCGCCAAGCACGGTAAAACCTGCAGTACGCAAGGCCCGGATCGCCTCGGCCAGGGTGGCCCCAGTGGTGATCAGATCATCAATAACAATAATCTTAGGTCCAGTATTCCCTGCGCAAATTTGAGTGGTGAAATCAGGTGAAATTGAAAGCGCCCCAGAAATATTCTCTGATCTATCCACGAGATTTAATTGAGATTGATCTCTGACTTTACGAATATGTGTCAATGGCGATTGGTGAGGTAGCCCTACTTCAAGTGCGACCTGCGTTGTAATCTCTTGTAAGAAATTCCTACCGCGCTTTCGATTAGCCGATTTTCTCGAAGGTATCGGTATCAGAGTTGCGGGGCCATGACGGTTTACAAATAGTTTAAGTGAGTGAACTATTCCATTAACAATCAGTTGATCTGCTGCCTTAATTTGCGATTCCTTTGCGCTTAACAATACGCGTGAAGCGATCGGAGAATATTGGATAGCAGAAAACACTGGGAAGCTTTCGCCACGACAATTTATCACTCGTTGATAAAAATGCGGATGCCACTGTTTGCGACATTCAGAGCAGATCGAAATTCCTAGCCTGGAACAACCGATGCAACGGGAAGGAAAGATAATTTCGGTGAGGTTAAACACCGCCGGAGTATTGCTTGGAAAATATCCACCCGAATTGAAATTAAATTGGCTGAGGATAATCTCTCGGTTGCGGACGTATTGGTCTACCCGAAATCTGAGATCCGGCAATTAGCGGAAGTGTAAGAACGAAGTGCGCACCATGACCGAGCGCTCCCCAGGCATCGAGTTCGCCGTTGTGTAACCGTGCATCCTCAAGTGCAATTGAAAGACCTAGCCCTGTACCACCGCGTACGCGTGCTCGAGATGGATCAGCACGCCAGAAGCGATCGAAGACTCGCGAGAGCGATGCAGGGTCCATTCCGGGGCCAAAATCTCTTACCCCAACTCCAACTTCGCTGTCGGTTGCAACAACTGAAACGTGAATTGGTTTCTCATCTGAGTGATCAAGAGCATTAGACAGTAAGTTGCGCATTATTCGCTCAACGCGTCGAATATCGGCCTTCACCATTACCTGCTCGGTTTCGTGGTCAATTTCCACAGAAATAGTGTGGTCGTGGGCGTTTGCTCGAACATCTTCAATACATCTTTCGATCAGCCTTACCAAGTCGAAATCAACTGGTTCAAGAACCGCTACTTCTGCATCAAATCGGCTTACTTCTAATAAGTCTTCAAGTAATTTCTCAAAGCGATCAAGTTGGGCAACCAAAAGTTCAGAGCTCCGCGCAATATTTGGATCAAAACTTGCTTTCGCACTGTAGATAACTTCTGATGCCATGCGAAGGGTGGTTAGCGGGGTACGAAGTTCATGCGAAACATCTGAAACAAATCTCTGCTGTACGCGAGATAAGTTTTCCAAACGTGTTATCTGTGATTCCAAGGAGAGAGCCATCTCATTAAATGCCGTACCCAATGTGGCAATTTCGTCAGAGCTTTCCACCTTCATACGCTGTGAAAAATCGCCTTCCGTAAATTGTTGGGCAATGCGGGCAGCTTCTCTAACCGGTCGGACAACTTGCCTTACTACCAACCAAGTAATTAAGCCGATCAGGAATAGCAGCGCCAAGCCGGTAAATAGCAAAGAACTCTTGATTAGAGAAAGAGTTGTATTTTGATTGGTCAGTGAGTAAACCAAGTACATCTCGTAGTTGCCGGAGTCAGGAATCGCAATTCGTCGACCTGCGATTAAGACATTCGCATCTGCACGGTTTTTATATTTTACTGTTGCGTACTTGTATTCGACTAAGTCACTGGCACGAACGCGTTGTCTGAGCTCGGTGGGAAACGATGAGATATCTAACTCATCTGTTGCAGTGCTGTAATCGGGCGCTATTTCATTACCTAATGGGTCTGCGCTCTGACCGAAGCGACTGAGAAAGATTGATTTTCGATCTTGGTTAAGGCTTACTTCGGTCGAAGAAATAATTATCTCTTGAACTGTCTCGGTGATGATCTTGGTGTTTGCGCCCTTTACCAAGAGAAATTCATATTGCGCATTGAAGAAGGATGAGCGAGCTTCGGCAAGTGAGGTCTCTAAATTAACCTGCTTAACGCCATCAGATAGCTGGGAATAAAGGGCTGAACCGGTAAGCCACACGACACCGAGTGATAGAAGAACCGTTGAGAAAATTACCTTAGAGGCAAGTGAATTTCTAAAGGAAAATATATTTCGGTTCATATTAGGAACCGCCCAAGACTCCTGCTTTATATCCAACTCCGCGCACCGTCATGATGATTTGCGGATGCTCTGGATCATGCTCAACCTTTGAACGCAGGCGCTGCACATGGACATTTACAAGACGGGTATCCGTTGAGTGGCGATAGCCCCAAACCTCACCCAACAGAGCATCGCGTGTAAAGACGCGACCTGGCTCTTTAGCTAAAGCAACTAAAAGATCGAATTCCAAACGAGTTAGCGCAATCTTTTTTCCGGCCCTGCTTACTTCATGGGCTGTAACATCAATTGAAAGATCACCGATTACGAGTAGCCCAGAGATGTCTGCATTTGTGCGACGCAAGCGCGTGCGAATACGAGCGATTAATTCGGAAGGATGGCGAAATGGCTTAACCATGTAATCATCTGCACCAGCTTCAAGTCCGCGCACGACATCATGTGAGTCACCTTTTGCGCTCAACATAACAATCGGCACCATGGATTCGGCGCGAATTAACTTACAAACTTCAATTCCATCTAAACCAGGAAGCATTACATCTAGCAGTACGAGATCTGGAGGATTGTTTCTAAATACCTCCAGAACCTCGTCACCACGACTTACGAGATCGACATCGATGCCGGCACCGGTTAATACGATGCCGAGCATCTCTGCCAGGTCTTGGTCGTCATCGACGACCATAACCAAAGTCATTAGCTACCGTGCTCCCAAGAGTTGAGGTACATATCTTGTGCAGGAGTTAGCGTGTCGATACGGCCACCCATTGATATCAACTTCAAGCTGGCAACTTCCTTATCGATATAAGTTGGAACGTTATGAACACCAGCAGGAAGATTCTTCGCTTCCTTAACTAGGTATTCAGCAGTTAGCGCTTGATCAGAGAATGACATATCCATGACTGATGCTGGGTGTCCTTCTGCTGCTCCTAGGTTAACTAGGCGACCTTCTGCAAGAAGCAATAGACGGCGTCCATCTGCAAGAACGTATTCGTCAGTTTGGTGACGCATCTTCGCATTCTTCTTCTTAGCGTTCTGCTCAAGCCAAGCAACATCGATTTCGATATCAAAGTGGCCTGAGTTAGCCATGATTGCGCCATCTTTCATTACAGCAAAGTGCTCATCACGAAGTACATCGCGGTTTCCTGTAACGGTGATGAAAACATCGCCAAGCTTTGCAGCTTCGACCATAGGCATCACGCGGAAGCCTTGCATCATCGCATCTAGCGCCTTGGTTGGATCGATTTCAGTAACAACTACATCGGCGCCCATACCTTTAGCGCGTTCTGCAACGCCCTTGCCGCAATATCCGAAGCCAGCAACAACTACTACGCGACCTGCGAGCAGGAAGTTTGTAGCGCGGAAGACTGCATCAAGTGTTGATTGACCGGTTCCGTAACGGTTATCGAACATGTGCTTTGTATCGGTGTCGTTGACAGCGATCATTGGGAATGTAAGAGCACCATCTTTGGCCATCTGATTCAGACGGATAACGCCTGTTGTCGTCTCTTCGCAGCCACCAGCAATATTAGGAAGAAGTTCCTTGCGAGTTGTGTGAAGTGTGTTTACGAGATCGCAACCATCATCGAATACTTGGTGAGGTTCGATATCTAGCGCTGCGTTGATATGTGAGTAGTAACCATCGCGATCCACTGCATTGCGAGCAAATACAGAGATTCCGTATTCGTGAACGAGTGCTGCTGCGGTGTCATCTTGTGTTGAAAGTGGGTTTGAAGCGCAAAGTGCAATCTCTGCACCGCCGGCTTTAAGAACGCGCATCAAGTTTGCGGTCTCTGTTGTCACGTGCATACATGCAGAGATTCGTACGCCTGCAAATGGTTGTGACTTTTCAAAGCGCTCACGAATCTGAGCAAGTACTGGCATGTTGCGTTCTGCCCATTCGATGCGCTTGCGGCCCTCGGCGGCAAGAGATGCATCTGCGATATCGTGTTTTGGAATTGTTGTTACAGGTGTCATTGAAATATATCTCCCTAGTTTAAACGGCTGTTTTTTCGCTTGACCTTCGGCGTAGGGCTCTACTGTGCTAGTCGGCTATAGGCATAGCGTACTAGTTAAGGGATTAATACGAGGATGTCTAGGTCGCCACGGATCATGTTAAGTACATCATCTCGAACCTTTTTCATACGGGCTTCCGTGGAAGCCTCAACGTTGAGTCGAAGGAGGGGCTCGGTATTTGACGCACGCAGGTTAAACCACCAGGTATCGCCACTTATCGTCAGCCCATCAAGGTGATCGGCTGCTACGCCATCTTTCTTGAGATAAATCTCTTCAACGTGCTTCATCGCAGCGTTTGCATCTGCGACTTCAGAATTGATTTCGCCACTAGAGATATATCTTGAATAAGGTCTAAGAAGAGTTGAAAGCGAACCCTTCGCTTCGCCGAGAGCTGCAATGGCGTGAAGTGCTGCCAACATTCCAGAATCTGCTCTCCAAAAATCTTTGAAGTAGAAATGTCCAGAATGCTCTCCGCCAAAAACTGCTCCGGTATCTGCCATTAGTTGTTTTATATATGAATGGCCAACGCGCGAACGAATAGCCTTTCCGCCTTTTTCTTCAACAATTTCAACTACTGCGCGAGAAGAAATTAGGTTATAAATAATATTTGATCCAGGATATTTCTTTAATTCACGATCTGCAATTAAAGCCGTGAGAGTAGATGGATTTACCAAATCTCCGTTTTCATCGACTAAGAAGCATCGGTCGGCATCGCCATCAAATGCTAATCCGATATCTGCCTTATGTTTTTTAACCGCCTTTTGCAAATCTTTCAAATTCTTGGGATCTATTGGATTGGCTTCATGGTTTGGGAATGTGCCATCTAACTCAAAATACATCGGAATTACTTCGCAGTTAAGTCGGTCAAAGACCGCTGGAGCGGTGTGTCCAGCCATTCCGTTTCCAGCATCAATGACCACCTTTAGCGGGCGGATCTCTGATAGATCAACCAATGAAAGTAGATGATCTACATATGAAGAAAGTAAATCCTGCTCTGACTCTTTACCTACGCTTCGAAAATCAATTGGAGATCCTTCATTTACAAATCGCTCAATAGTTAAGAGCCCCGACTCTTTTCCTATTGGGCGGGCTCCACTTAAGCAGAGTTTGATCCCGTTGTATTCGGCTGGATTATGGCTGGCGGTAAACATCGCCCCAGGGAAATTGAGTTTGCCTGCTGCAAAATAGAGCATGTCGGTGGATGACAACCCGATACGGATTACATCTAAACCTTGCGAGGTTACCCCTGCTGAAAAAGCATCAGCAAATACAGGTGATGAGGGGCGCATATCTTCGCCAATTACGACTGTTCCGGGTTCACGTTCTTGTTGCAGGAATCTGGCGAAAGCAACTCCAGTTGCAAATGTAAAGTCAGCGGTGATTTCAACATCAACTAATCCGCGAATGTCATAGGCTTTAAATATTGGAATTTTCTCTTCCTTCGTTAATTAATCTCGAGAAGTAGCAAGAATCTAAGACGGGACTGCGCGTAAGTGACCGCGCCGACCAAGTGATCCGCCTTCGGTTGTAGATGTAGTGAGGCTGTGATCTTGCATTGACTCATGGTTTGCAGCAACTTCACGAACTGCATCAGCAATCGCCATCAAATCATCTTCGGATGGTCCAAGGCCTGCCTGCGAAGACTCTTCCTTGATTACTGTCCAACCATTAGGAACAGTTAAGCGTTTTCCGTGAGCTTCACAGAGATCATAAGAATGTGGTTCTGAATAAGTAGCCAGTGGCCCCAGCACTGCTGTTGAGTCCGCGTAAATATAGGTAAGCGTCATCGAAGCCAAGCTTCGGCAACTTACCCGCGAACAACTGCGCCCTGTGCGCGCCAACTTACTCATAACGCTAAGGCTAGTGGTTGGGTAGCAAAAAAACTGGGATTGTCAGGGAGTTAAGACGCGAATATTCGACATTGGAACTGATGATTTAGTCAGAACGCTTCCTGCTGTAAGTGGGAAATATCCATATCCACTCTTGGTTGCAACCAGCCCTGCGCCATAAATTCCTTTTCCTGCATCGGTTATTGATATCGAGCGAACCCCGTCTGGGATCCTTACCGCGGCGATATCTTCACCATTAACATTTATGGTTTTGCGTTTGCCATTATTGAAGAGAAGTACAAGCTCGGCTTTAACTTTCGCTCCAATAAAGATTAATTGTGGTGCAAGACCTGCGACCGAAAAGTTGGATTGGGTCAATTCGGCGGCTGCTGTACTCCAGATAAAGTCTGATTTACCTTCAGAGATTGTCTGTGAAAATACTGAAGCAACAATCGGCTCATCGGAAGAAATTCTGATTCCAAATTTGCTCGCTGGTAAGTTCGGATTCAAGTCTAAAGTCGCTACCGAACCGCTCTTGATAACTTTACCTTCTAGTCCAGCAGGAATAAATGATCCATCGGTCGAGTAGACAGAAACGGTGATACGAGCATCAATTTCACCAGGCGCCAAGATCCGTAAGGTGTGAGGCAGTTCAACTGATTTTGATCCGACTTTACGTACCGTATGTGGAATCGCGGGGATAAAGACCTCTTTACTTGCCTTTGGCGCAAAATTAACAATATCGCCACCAAGGGCGCGTAATCCTCGACCACGTTCATCGATCATGTAACTCGTAACTCGACCTGCTCGTGTGATCGTCTTGATAACTAGCGATTGAGAACCGGGAGCTAGCGAATCAACTCCAATTTCAAGATATGAGTTTGCCTTAATGGTGATTGCCTTGGTTGGTTGCGCTCCAATTTCATTCCAAACTTCAATATCTACGATTGCAGCACTTAATCCACTGTTTACCAGGATCAACTTGCCTTTACTTGTTACATCAGCGGCTCCGCCAACAAACCATTGCTCAGTCTGCAATGAAGAACAAATAGTGGAGCCAGCCCAAACGCCTTTTCTAATCTGCCACACAATCGGAGTTGCACCTTGTGACTCTAAAATTATTGGAGCTTTCTTCTGCATATAGCGCAGAGTCTGTGCAGGAATGAAGGAGAGGGATTTAGTTCCAGTTGATCGAATCTGACTCTTTGAGGAAGGCAGAGAGATCGCAGTGGTTAAACCGCTTGGCGTTGAAGGACAGACAATGGCAGGGTAATTTGATGAGAATTTTCCATTAGATACTGCAACATCTGCCGCATTAGAAAGGGCTAAAACTAAAACTAGGCCAGATGCCAGAGCCAATGGACGCCTGATCTTCATGCTAGCTCCGAATCTTCAATTTCACGACGACGACGTCCAGCCGGAAGTGCCAAGACTACGACGGTAATAAAGATGATTAACTCCAAAGAAATTAGCGCGCGGCGCAGGGATCCGTCGTAAAGGAAACTAACCGTCCCTGGTTGCAATACTTCAAACACTGGCAAGTTAACAACGCTACGATTTCTATCTAGACGCTGGCCTTCCTGCATTGCTCGCCAGCCTTGAGCGTAATTCTCGGTCAGAGTTAAAGTCCCTGGCTCTGGAACTGTGACTTCAAATTCAGATTGACTTATCGGCAGCACCGTCGTCTTGCCAGCAAGATTAGTGAATAAAACTGTTCCGGTGTTTGCAGATATCTTCCAGACGATTCCTGCATTTGTGGATGAGGCTCTCGTGAATCCTCCTAAGCCATCGATAATACGAACTAAGTTTTCATCAGTCGGATTTTTAAGGAATAGATACTTGATTCCATTAAGTGCAAAGGTGGAACTTGAAGTTAGTCCACTTCCATCGGCAAGTTCAAGTACGGCATTGGTGATTTGTTCACGATTTGATGGCGCCATATCTGGATCGCCAAGTCTGGCATCTCCACCACGCGCCAAATAAAAGTTTAGTGATACATCTTCACCTACTGTGCGAGGTCTAATAACCATCGTCTTCGCATCTTTTTCAACCGCTAAGAATGGAGGAAGCACTATCTCGCGCCCACTTTGCAATGGAGCAGATCCTGCAGTCGTGGCTACCCAAAGCGTTGCCGAAAGCGCATATGTGGCAGTTGCAATGAGCATGACCGCAGCCGAGATGTGACGGAAATTCACATGAGTTGCTTTTAGCCTCTCTCGCAACTTGTCAGAAACGGCAATTGCGGAGGCAATTGCGGTCATAGTTGTGATTGCCATAAGAGTTCCGGGGTAGAGCTGCGTTGCGATACTTGTGCCGTTGCCGGTTATCGAGATGGTGCTGAAAAGAATTGAAATCAAGAGAGATACAAATCCAATTTCAGCGATAAAGCGCGCACGGGTGGATGAGAAAAGCGAAATTGCTAGTACCAAGGTAAGTGGACTAATTAGATACCACGGTAAGGAGCCAGGGCCACCTGGGTTTCCTAATAATGCAAAGTTTGGACCACTTCCCTGCAGAAGAAAACCAGAATCTAATAAAAATCTATTTGGGCTAAAGATTAACTCGAAACTCCAAGGTGCGCAGATGAGCAGTGGCGTAAAAGTCAACGCTAAGCGGCGATAGAGACGAGCGTTGAACAAGACGATATTTATGCCACTATTGCTATCTATGTAGTCGCGATAAATTGAAAACCCAGTCAGAGAAATTCCTAAAATAAAGATAAATGGGGAAAATGCAAAGATAATCGAGACAAGAAGAGAAAGAGCAAAAACTTTGCGCCAAGAGAATTTTTCTATTTCGAACCAGCCCCGAGCGGCGATAGCCAACAATGGCAGTAGCAGTAAGACGATTAAGGTGCTCAAGCGACCGGAGTTAATTGCTGAAATTGCAACCGGAGAAAGTGCATATAGAACAGCGCCGGATGTGGTGAGCCATCTATTTGTTGAGAACTCCTTTAAGAAGTGATGTCCCGTCAGCGCCAGCAATACTGGCGCCAGAAAGAAGAGCGCTGCAATAAAGAAGTTGACGTTTCCGAAGAATGGAGTAGCCGCCACCGCAAGAAAAGCCATCCACGTTGGGGCTGATGCGGATGTGCCCATAGCGATGGAGTGCCAACCACTGAAATAGGTATTCCAGAGCGCACTTACACCTGAAGGCTGTTCAGGTAAGGCGCCTCCAGATATTGAACCCAACCTAAATCTTGACCAGAAGAAAGTTAAAACAAATAAAAATAATGTGGCTGCGATTAATGGACGTTTTAAGAGCGTTATCCAACTGCGACTGTTAGCGGGAGTAAGCAAATCTTCTTCATCTAAATTCTCATCAAGTAGAGATGGGTTTCGGACTTCGGTAATCTCACTTGGGAATAGCTGCTCACGAACCCACTCAGCCGAACGCGAGGCGGCCAATCTAAGTTGTGACCATCTCGAAGGAATAAATCGAAGCGCAATCCCTGATGGAACAAGGCGTTGCAACTTTCTTATCTTTCGGGCGCGAACTAGTTCGGCAGGATGTAAAAATTGCGTTCCAACTGCCAAAATCTCATCACCGGCGTATCCAGGTAGTTTTGCAAAGAGAAAAGCAATTGATCTAAATATTGCACCGGCCAGCAATTGCACAGTTAGCAGTGGAAGTCGCCACCAAGATGAATTAACTAATAGAACATATGCGGCATTTCGGCGATCTAATAACAGTGGACGATGTAAGAACGCTTCGGCTACATCAACCGAGCGACGCTCATTTGCAGAAGCTTCTGCGTGGAATGCAACAGCGCTTGAAACCGCTATAGCCGCAAATCCCGCTGAGTAAAGGCGCCAACCAAAATCAACATCATCGCGGAATAGATCTAAATTAGGATCAAATCCACCTAGTTGTTCAAATACATCTCTACGAATTAAAGCTCCTGCGGTGCTAACTGCAAGTACTTCATGTACGCCATCGCGCTGTCCTTGGTCATATTCAGCTGGCTCAAGTCCGGTCCATCGATTTCCATTTGCAGCGATGCTGATACCAATTTCCAAAAGATGAGTGCGATCATGCCAACCAAGGAGTTTTGGACCCGCCATTGCAACGTTTGGCCGAGAATCTACTTCTGCAATTAAATTCTCAAGTGCAGACCGATCTACAGAAAGATCGTCGTGAATTATCCAAAGCCATTCGTGTTCCGGATCGTTTGAAGCAGGAAGTGTTGCAACAGCATGCGCTACTGCTTCGCCGAATCCAGTATCGCGATCCATGGGTAGAACTGGAATTCTTGCGCCTTTAACAAGTTTCGCTGATGAATCGATAGAGCCTGTATCAACAGCAACTATTGAATCAACTGGAAGGGTCTGTGAAGTTAAAGAGGCAACTACTTCTGGCAACCAAAGTTGTCCATCATGTAGAACCAGAATCGCGGTGACGCGATGTGAACTCATGAGAGTTACGCTGGGCGGCGCTTCAAACGGCGACGCTCACGTTCGGAGAGTCCACCCCAGATTCCAAAACGCTCATCGTGTGCGAGCGCGTATTCCAAACATTCTTGACGAACATCGCAAGAGAGGCAGACGCGCTTTGCTTCGCGAGTTGAGCCACCCTTCTCTGGAAAGAATGCTTCTGGATCTGTTTGTGCGCAGAGTGCGCGTTCTTGCCAAGAGAGCTCTAGATTCTCTCCGCTTGCTAATTTAATTGATGGTCCAGCAGTAGGGGCTGTTGGATTGCCAGTGGGTGTTGCTTCTGGACGAATCGGCATCGACTAATCTCCTCAAGACCTTCGCAGCCAGCCTCGTGATGAGGTCGGCTTCTCTAGAACGAATTACACGCTTGTAATCCCGTTTAGTCAAGTGCGATCCCAAGGTTGAGGCATGAAAAACCCGCTGAATTCTCGAACTTTGCCGTCAAATCCACCACTTTTTCGGTGATTTATCGACTTAAGCGGGTGATATTTCCAAATTTTCACTCGGAGATAAGTATTTCGAGACTATCTGCGCACCCGCTTGAACTTCACTGCCGTGGAGAATAAATGAATCGCGAATCTGCGCGCCATCACCGATCTTTACACCATCACCGATTATCGAGTTATCAATAGTTACCCCAGAGCCGATTTCACAATTAGCGCCGATACTCGAACCACCGGTTGCCAAGCCACCTAGTCCAAAAGTGGTGCCCTCCCCCGCTGCAAAAGCGCCATTTACTAAATCTCGAGAGCCCTTAAAGAGCGCTGCCGGAGTTCCGATATCGAGCCAGTAAGACTGCTCGTTATATCCAAATACCGGGCGTCCCGAATTTACTAAGTTTGGAAAAGTCTCGCGCTCAACACTTACAACTTTATTCAGCGGAATCTCTGCAATCACGCTCGGTGAGAAGACGTAGCAACCGGCATTTATGGCGTTAGTTACTGGGTTATCCATTTTTTCCAAAAATGCTGTCACTCGACCGTCTTTATCGGTTGGAACACAGCCGAATGCACGGGCATCTTCGACATTTATCAAATGCAAGGTGACATCAGCCTTGTTCTTGCGATGAAACTCTAACTGCGCGGCAATGCTGTGGTGGCTAAGTACATCACCATTAAAGATCACAAACTCTTCATTAGCGGCCTTTGCTACTTCTAAATCAATTAACTCTGCGGCATTTCGAATTGCCCCGCCAGTACCTAAAGGTTCTTTTTCCACCGCATACTTAAGTTGCATTCCCCATTTAGAGCCATCTCCAAAGTAAGGGATAAAAACTTCAGATAGATATGAAGTAGCCAGAATTACCGTTGTTATTCCCGCTTTCTTGGCTGCAAGAAGTTGATGCTCGGTTACCGGCAGGCCGCCCACTGGCAACATCGGCTTGGGGGTTTGATTTGTAAGTGGTTTAAGGCGAGTGCCGAAGCCACCAACTAAGAGAATTCCGATTGCCATTTAAATCGCCGCTTTAATGCGCTGTGCGGCATCAGATATCTGCGCATCTGTTGCCGTCATTGCGATTCGGATATGTGAAGCACCGAGAGCGCCATAGAAGTAGCCTGGTGTTGCGACGATGCCCAATTTGGCCAGCCATTCCACAGATTTCCAGCAATCTTCTGACCGCGTGCACCAGATATATAAACCAGCTGCAGATTCTTCAATTTTAAATCCGGCCGCGACTAAGGCTGGTGAGAGCGCAGCGCGTCGCGCGTTATAGCGGTTGCGTTGTACATCTACATGGGTCTCATCACTTAGCGCTGCCACCATTGCGTTCTGAATTGGCAACGGAACCATCATGCCGGCATGTTTGCGGACTTCTCGAATTTGCGAAATCAGCTTTGCATCACCAACCAAAAACGCTCCACGATAGCCAGCCATAGAAGAACGCTTAGATAGCGAATGAACCACCAAAATATTTGAGTTATCGCCATCTGTGTATTTCAGAAGCGAAGTTGGAGTAGCTGTATCTCCGAAGTCGATGTAACACTCATCGCATACCAGCGTTGCACCCTGCTTACGCGCCCAGTTAATTGTTGCGCGAAGTTCGGATTCAGAGTGCACGCGCCCTGTTGGATTAGATGGTGTATTTACCCATGCGAAATCCGCGCTCGGCCAATCTGCCGCATCAATTCCAACTGCAATAGGTTCTGATTGCGCAAGTAACGCTCCAACTAAATAAGTTGGGTACGCGATCTCGGGATAGATAACTTTCTGGCTTTGTAAAAGCGTGGGAAGCCAAGCAACTAACTCTTTAGATCCGATAACGGGAAGTACATCGAAATCTCCCGTTGCACCTAAGTGGTTAATCGCCCAATTGCGAATAGCCTCTTGCAACTCTTTTGTTCCGGCAGTTGCGGGATAGCGCGGCGAATCAGAACTTTCTTTAAGTGCGCTTTGAATGAGTTGTGGAGTTGCATCAACTGGCGTTCCCTGGGAAAGATCTATTGCCCCATCTGGATGTTGACGTGCAATTTCAGAGTATGGAGCTAGGGCATCCCACGGGAAATCCGGCAGTTTTTCACGCATAGTTTTCCAGTGGGTACAGGGAATTAGCGGCTCTTTGAAATTATTCTTTAGGAGGTAGCGATACGACGCTTGGGTGGTCGCTATTGGTCAGACCAACCTTGGCTGCTCCCCCAGGTGAACCTAGTTCAACGAAGAACTCGGTATTTACCTTTGAGAAATCTTTCCACTGTGATGGAACATCATCTTCGTAGTAGATGGCCTCAACAGGACAGACTGGTTCGCACGCTCCGCAGTCGACGCATTCGTCGGGTTGGATGTAAAGCATTCTGTTACCTTCATAGATGCAATCAACCGGGCACTCCTCGATACAAGACTTATCTTTAATATCAACACACGGTTGGGCAATTATGTAGGTCACGAAAGTTCCTCCAAATAAAGTCCACATCGCTCTGGGTGTTCAGAGCCTGCGATGGCGCTAATTCTAACCATGCACTTGGGCCAACGCCCGATTAAAGTAACGACATGAGCCCGGCTAGCCAAAAACCTCAACCTAACCTGGCCGCTGCAATCGGCGCTCGAGTCACAGTTCGCCTACATGAAGCAGGAGGCGGCTTCAGAGATATTGTCGGGACACTTCAGCGCTCTGGCGATGGCGTAAATGAATTGCTTAACTCCAAAGGGCAAACGATTTCCTTCTCAGAAGATGAGATTGCTATCTGGCGTGAGATTAAAGCGCTGCCCGACCGAGCAGGAACGGGAGCTCCTTTCTCGCTACGAATTCAAGAGCTAGAACAGCTCTCTGATTTAACTTGGCCAGCAGATGAGATTGAAGAAATAGGTAAATGGCGGCTAAGAATTTCAGATGGCTTCACTATGCGTGCAAATTCTGTTCTACCCACAGGTGCTGCACCATTTGGAGAACCTAATTTAGATATAGAAAAGGCAGTTGACGAAGTCGTAAGGATTTATCAGGAGAGAGGGCTAACGCCAACATTTACTTTGCCATTACCACTTTACGAAGAACTTGATAATTATTTAGCTGGGCTTGGATGGAAAGTTAAAATCGGTGCAGAGTATTTAGTCAACGACATTCCAGATAACCTCGATCTTGAAAGTGCCGATTTTCAAATTGTGATCACCTCCGAGCCAACGCCAGAATGGCTTGCTCTTCAATCTGATCATCAGCTCGAGCGTATTATGCGAAACTACCCAGCTCATTATGCGGAAATTAAATTTGATAACCAGACTGTGGCGATCGGAAGAATTGCAACTTTTGGAAAATGGTCGCTGGCTACTCGCGTATTTGTTAACCCTGAATTTAGAGGTAAAGGTATCGGCACTTTGCTAATGCGCGCGCTAATGGCTGCTGCAAGAGACCAGGGTGCCACGAAAATTGGATTACAGGTAGATAGCGAAAACGGTGCAGGATTGGCCCTCTATAAATCAATGGGCTTTCGTTTCCATCACTTCTATAACTACCGCGTTCTTTCGGATGTGAGCAAATGAGTATTTTTTCAATCTATAACACCCAGAGCCGTGACCTGCAGGAAGTAAATGTAACTGGCCGACCTGTTCATATCTATTGCTGCGGGCCAACTGTTTATCGCGATGCCCATGTTGGTAACTTGCGGACATTTCTCTTAGCCGACTTGATTTCAAGAACTCTCAAGTTATCTGGGCTAGATGTTTTACTCATTCAGAACATAACCGATGTTGGCCATATGTCAGAGGATTTTGAAGCCGAAGATAAAATGCTTAGCCAAGCCAAATTGGAAAAAGTAGATTCCTTTGAGATCGCCCGTAAATATGAAGAGAAGTTTCATACCGATCTCGCACGATTAAATATTTCACCAGCTGATGGATACCCGCGAGCAAGTGAAACTATTCCAGGCATGCTTTCGAGTATTCAAACGCTGATTGAAAATGGAAGTGCATATGTCAGCGAAAGTGGCTCGGTCTATTTCAGCGCCGAGTCCTTTCCAAATTATGGCGCAATAAGTGGTAATCGCCTTGATTCACTAAAGCCCGGACATCGCTACGAGTACTCAGATGATGGAGAAAAGAAGTTCCACGCCGATTGGGCGCTCTGGAAATCAGCCGGCAACCGCAGTGAAATGGTCTGGGATTCACCTTGGGGTCGCGGATTTCCTGGTTGGCATATTGAGTGCACAGCGATGTCACTTGATCTTTTGGATAGCCACGTAGATATTCATGTTGGTGGAATTGATCTTCGCTTTCCACACCATGAAAATGAACGTGCGCAATCAAATTCCATTATCGGAAGCGAAGCGGTTGATCTTTGGGTACATGGTGAACATCTACTCTTTGAGGGTCGCAAAATGTCAAAGAGCGCCAATAACGTTGTCCTTGTTGAAGATTTAATCTCGCAAGGCTTAGATCCACTCTCACTACGTCTTGCGCTAATGGAGAATCGCTATAGATCTCAGATGGATTTAACTTGGGACTCACTACGTGCAGCAAATTCGACTCTTAACCGATGGCGTAGCGCAATGGCTAATTGGGGCAGCTCAGAAACGATTGATTTTGACTCCGAAATTCATTCTGCCTTACTTGCAGATTTAGATACTCCCCGCGCCTTGCTGAGATTGCGCGCTGTCGAAAAAGATCAATTACTTACACCGATGCAGAAACGTGAAATATTTAACTACGCCGACCAAGTATTTGCCTTAGATTTGAAACGAGTGGTCGAGGTTAAGCCGCTGACTTCTGAACAATCTGCTTTGCTAGAAAGCCGAGCAACGGCCCGTGTCAATAAGAATTGGGGCGAGAGCGATCGCATTCGAGATTTGTTAGCCCGCGATGGAATAGTCGTGAGCGATAACCCAGAAGGTCAGAGTTGGGCTTGGTCTAACTGAACGAGTTAAGTCGCTGGTAAAAGTAGTGCTGCGATAATTGCGATAAATGAGAAGGCTAGAAAATAGTTTCCCAGAGAATCCCCCTGGATAAAGATTTCATTTCCATTTCCGAACGAAGCGCCGCGGGAGAAGATAAACATCCAAGCCAGCGTTGCCATGGCTTTATATCTGCGTTTTCCATAAATTCTGCCAACCGCCCAAATAGCGGTAAAGGTTCCAATAACCGCTAAGGCGATACCAAAGGGTGGAAGAAAAAGATGTAGAAAAACTGCGGCAACTCCAGCTGCTGCCCCCACTACAAGAGAAGCGATGATCTTCATTTAAAATTTGACTCCGGCAAAGATATCGCGCTCTCTACCATTTTCATCAAATGGCTCTGCTTTATCACCGCGAACCAAGGTGTAGTACTCATCTCCCCAGACTTGAAGCCCTAAGTTATTTGAAAGAGCAAAGAATGGTCCGTCAGTAGAAATCTGAGTTACGTGGGCCTTCATCGCAGCCATCTTCTTCTCAACCTGAGAATTTCCATCTATTAACGTTGTTACAAAGTGATCATCCTTTGCAAAGGGGAGATCATCAACGCTCTCGGCTCCGAAGAAATCTGAACCCAGTTCTTTCATCTTCGCCATGCTTTCAGCGATTACCGATTTAGGCATAGTGTTCCAATAAATCTTTTGAATCCGCCAAGTCGATTTATCCGCCGCCAGCATCGCAATCCGGTGAGCCTGTATGTGATCGGGGTGGCCATATCCCCCAATTTCATCGTAGGTAATCAAGACATGTGGCTTAACTTCATCAATTACCGATACGAGATATTGCGTTGCTTCTGCAAGATCTGCCTGCCAGAACACATCAGGGCGGTTATTTGGATCAGTACCCATCATTCCGCTATCTCGGTAAACCTTCTTACCTTCGGCTAAGAAACGGTGATCGGTTATGCCCAACTCATTCATTGCATCGGTAAGTTCAGTAATTCGGTGCTCGCCTAACTTATCTGTGGCACCACTCGCCAGATGTGTTAACTCTGGAACGAGAATGTCGCCTTCTTCACCGCGCGTGCAGGTTATGAGCGTTACAGATGCGCCGAGCTCTGCATAAAGCGCCATTGTTGCGCCATTGTTTATCGTCTCGTCATCGGGATGGGCGTGAACAAGAAGTACGCGATAACCTGAATATGAATTTTTCAAGGAGATTACTCGTTAATAAACCGGCAGTGAGGTATCGATTTGCTTGGCCCAAGCGATGACTCCACCAGAAACATGCGAAGCACCTGAAAAACCTGCTCCTTTAAGGATGGCAAGACATTCGGCCGAACGTACCCCGCTCTTGCAATGCAAAATAATTGGTTTATCTTGCGGTAGATCTGCCAAAACAGTTCCGTCTAAGAATCCTTGTTTAGGTAGCAAATGCGAACCTGGGATGCGAACAATTTCAAATTCACTTGGCTCGCGCACATCAATAAGATAGAAATCTTCTTTATTATCCATCTTTGACTTGAGCTCGCTTACAGAAATTGTGGAGTCTTTAACTGCGACTTCTGCAGCATCAGAGAGGGTTCCGCAAAATGCTTCGTAATCAGGTAGGAGCTCAGTCTGAGTTGGATTGTCACCGCACAGTGGACACTTCGGATCTTTGCGAATCTTTACTTTGCGGAATGACATTTCAAGTGCGTCATAGACCATGAGTGAGCCAACCATCGGTTCGCCGACTCCAGTAATGACCTTTATCGCTTCGGTAGTTTGAATAGATCCGATAGTTGCGCAGAGAACTCCAAGTACGCCACCTTCGGCACAACTTGGCACCATTCCAGGAGGTGGAGGTTCTGGATATAGACAGCGGTAGCAAGGTCCGTACTCGGCCCAGAAAACGCTCGCTTGTCCATCAAAGCGATAGATCGAGCCCCAGACATAAGGCTTCTTTAACAATACGCAGGCATCATTTACAAGGTAGCGAGTTGCAAAGTTATCTGTTCCATCAACGATGATGTCGTACTGCGCAAAAATTTCTTTTACATTTGTAACATCGAGGCGAACTTCATGGGTAATCACATTTACATAAGGATTAATCTCTGAGATTTTCTCTTTAGCTGATTGCGCTTTACTCTTTCCGATATCGGATTGGCCGTGAATTATCTGGCGCTGCAGATTAGATTCATCGACGGTATCGAATTCAACTATTCCGAGTGTTCCGATTCCGGCTGCAGCAAGATACATAAGGGCTGGCGAACCAAGTCCTCCCGCACCGACACAAAGAACCTTGGCATTCATTAGCCGTTGCTGACCTGCCATAGCAACATCCGGAATAATTAAATGTCGGCTATAGCGGCGAACTTCATCAACAGTTAGCGCAGGGCCGGGGGAAACTAACGCTGGTATTGAATCGCGCTGTGAAGTCATGGTTCGTATTCTGCCGTAGCCATCGGCTGAGTGCCAATTCGATAACTTTCTTGCTGCAAACGACTCTCAACTGCATATCTCTCTTTCGCATTTGCCAGTATTGCCTCTACGATATGCGCAATGACTACTGTTGATCTAAATTCAAAAGGCGATAAGGCCCGCTTGCCACGCGATGAGCGTCGTGCAATTCTCTTAAACGCGGCGCTAGAAGTATTCACTGCAGCTGGCTACCACTCCGCTGCCATGGATGAGATCGCAGATCGCGCCAATGTCAGCAAGCCAGTTCTTTATCAGCATTTTCCATCGAAATTAGATCTTTACTTAGCGGTTCTAGACCTTCACATTGACTCTCTCGTCTACGAAATTCAAAAGGCAATATCTTCAACTCCAGATAACGCAAAGCGCGTACATGCGACAGTGGTTGCCTACTTCGAATTTATCGAAAATGAGGGTGAAGCATTCCGCCTCTTGTTCGAAAGCGATATGAGCGTTGAACCACAAGTTCGTGAGCGTTTAAATCGCATGACCTACGATTGTGCAGCTGCAGTAAGCGCTGTAATTTCAAATGACACTGGACTTCCTAAAGATGTCGCAATGCTCCTTGGCGTAGGTCTAATTGGATACGTCCAAGTAGCCGCTCGCCACTGGTTGGAACGCGATGGCAAATTATCTAGACAACAAGCCGTTGAACTCGTTGAGAATTTGATGTGGCGCGGAATTTCAGGGTTCCCACTCTCGAGCGGCAATTAACTCACCTTTTATCGCTTAATTTCTGGCAGATCTCTCTGATGGATTTGCCGATAGGATAAGGACATGAGTACAAAGAAGACTGATTCTGGCGCAGCAACCCAAGTGCGCATCTCCGTAGCAAATATTTCAGCAGATCTCGTATTTGAGACCAATTCATCTGTTGCAGAGGTTAAGAGCGCAGTTGCGGCAGCGTTGGCAGGCGGCACCGCCTTAAATCTCCAAGATTCACGTGGCCACGAGATCATCGTTGCTGGCGACAAGATCGGTTTCGTCGATATCGGCGTCGCAACAGATCGTCGCGTTGGTTTCGGCGCTCTCTAAGGTGTCAATAACTTTTGCCGATCTTCCGCTACGTCCTGAGACGCAAGCGGCTCTTGCAGAGCATGGATTCAAATCTCCTTTTCCAATTCAAGAGATGGTTCTACCAATTGCGCTCGGCGATGGAGATGTAATAGGTCAAGCAAAGACAGGCACTGGCAAGACGCTTGCATTTGGCATTCCCCTCATCGAACGAGTGATTGCACCACTGGATAAAGAGTGGGATGCGCTAGTTGCCAAGGGGCTTCCACAAGTACTTGTTGTTGTTCCTACTCGCGAACTTTGTGTTCAGGTTACAAAAGATATCGACGAGTTAACCGGCAACCGCGGCATTCGTACCCTTGCTGTTTATGGTGGGCGCGCCTTTGAACCACAAATCGAAGCTCTCGAAAAAGGCATTGAAATTGTTGTAGGCACACCAGGCAGACTTTTAGATCTCTATCGCCAAGGACAGTTAAAGCTAAAGGAAGTTTCGCGCGTTGTTCTAGATGAAGCAGACGAAATGCTCGATCTAGGATTTCTTCCGGATGTAGAAAAAATCTTCACGAGCACTCCAAACCGTGCGCAAACCATGCTTTTTTCAGCAACAATGCCTGGAGATATCATCGCTTTGGCGCGTAGGTTCATGAACCAACCAATTCATATTCGCACTCAAGATAATGAAGATGAGGGCGCGGTTGTCTCTCGCATCAAGCAGTATGTTCTGCGTGCACACGCCCTCGATAAGATCGAGATGTTGGCGCGAATTCTGCAAGCCGATGGCCGCGGACCAACCATCGTTTTCTGCCGAACTAAGCGCACCTGCCAGAAGACATCTGATGATTTAGCAGAACGTGGCTTCCGCGCTGCTTCAATTCATGGCGATCTTGGACAAAGCGCGCGCGAGAAAGCGCTTAACGACTTTAAGGCCGGTAAATCTGATGTTTTAGTGGCAACAGATGTAGCCGCTCGCGGAATCGACATTGATGGAATAACTCACGTAATTAACTATCAATGCCCGGAAGATGAAAAAACTTACGTGCACCGTATCGGCCGCACTGCTCGTGCCGGTGCAGATGGAATCTCCGTAACTTTTGTTGACTGGGATGATTTAGCGCGCTGGAAGATGATTGATACTGCGCTAACTCTGGGCCTAGGTGAACCTGAAGAGACGTACTCATCATCAGAGCACCTATATGAAATGTTAAATATTCCAGCAGGTTCTAGCGGTCGAATGGTGAAAGCTAAGCCAGTAAGTGAAGCTCCAAGAAAAGAGCCAGCGAAGTCCTCTCCAACTAAAGAGAAGAACGAAGACGGTACAGCTAGGGTGCGAACCCGCACCAAGAAATTTACTTCTTAGCTACTCTAGCCCTAACTTTTCCAGTATTGAGTAGCCAACGTTTCTAAAGCTTTCTGCACTTTCACTTGCCTTGTCATGAGTCAAAATTGATACTTTGGTTGCCGCAGATGCATCTAACTCACTTGATTCAAGGAGCGGCTCATCAATTAGCTCTGCCGCCGCAATTAATGTATTTTCGCCAATCGCTAGAGCCTTAACTTCAACTCCTGCCGAAATTGATTTGATCTGTAAATAGCCTCTGAGTGAGTGCAGGTTATTTCTTACTGGTACAACTACGAGTTGAGATACGGAAAGCGCCATAGATAAAGGCTGAGATAAAGATCCTGGTAGATCCAAGATAACTACGTCATAGCTCTTGGGAAGTTTAGATAGAACATTGGAAAGTGCTTCTACCGAGAAATTAGCGACGAGTCGTGAGTCAGCAGGAATGAAATCGAATCTCTCTGAAGTTGTTACCAAATTTGAATCATTTATCTTGCTTCCGCTCAAGAAATCTGCGATTGATGTGCGCGGATTTTCAAAACCCAGTCGGAAAGTCAGTGCGCCAGCGGGATCTAGATCAATCAGCAAAGTCTTCTTACCAAATTCAGTAAATGAGACCGCGAGACAGTGAGCCAGCGTTGTTTTCCCGACACCACCTGCAGAATTGGCTATTGAGAGAACCTTCATTAAGCGGC
>Ga0315907_10001345_pt1 | contig 33406 bp, 32 predicted proteins | sample LakEriMetagenome_3_FD_203525 | JGI IMG/M metagenome (GOLD analysis project Ga0315907, IMG submission 203525) | Freshwater fungal communities from buoy surface, Lake Erie, Ohio, United States - Buoy 12 MA123 | ecosystem: Environmental > Aquatic > Freshwater > Lake > Lake biofilm | place: USA...
GCCGCTGCGCCGCCTTCTTAAATCTTGGCTCAGCACAAACCCAGCGGAAACGGGAGAGAGAGAATGGCGCAGATCACCCCCCAAGCGAATGATTTCGAAGCCTTCGACGAGATCGAGAATATCGGCAGCAATCCCGACCCCAAAACCCCGATCACTGAGATCATTGAAGCCCGCTATGGCCGGCGCGGCCTGCTGGGCTCCGCCGCTGCGCTCGCCGCGCTTGCGGCGGGCCTCCCCACTGAGGCGAAGGCGCAACCCGCGGTGCCGCTCTCGGGCGGCCCTTCCAGCTTGACCTTCAGCGAGCCCGCGCGTGCCTTGGCGCAGCGTGAATCGGTGGCCGAAGGCTATGAAGTGCAAACCGTCATCCGCTGGGGTGATCCGATGTTGCCGGGCGCGCCCGCTTTCGAAGCCGGCAAAACCACCCCCGCCGCACAGGCTTTGCAATTCGGCTACAACAATGACTATCTCGATTTCTTCCCGCTGCCGCAGGGCAGCAAGGGCAGTGATCACGGGCTTTTGGTGGTGAACCACGAATACACCAATCCCGGCCTGATGTGGGGCGGGCTTGGCAGCGGCAGCGCTTCTCGCCAGCGCGTCAATGCCGAACAGGCCGAGGCCGAAATCATGGCCCATGGACTTGCAGTGGTGGAAATCCGCAAGGAAAATGGCCGCTGGGGCTATGCCAAGGAAAGCCGCTTCAATCGCCGCATCACCGCCGCGACCCCGATGCGGATTTCCGGCCCCGCCGCCGGGCATGATCTGTTGAAGACCAAGGCCGACCCCACCGGGAGAATGGTGCTCGGCACGCTCAATAATTGCGCCGGCGGGAATACGCCCTGGGGCACGGTGACGACGGCTGAGGAAAACTTCAACCTCTATTTCGGTGGCGATGTCGCGAAGACCCCGCATGCCGAAAGCTTCCGCCGCTATGGCATCCGCAACCAGGCTTCCTATTCCTGGCCCAATCACATTGATCGTTTCAATGTCGAAAAAGAACCGAATGAGGCGTTCCGCTTCGGCTGGATTGTCGAATTCGATCCCTATGACCCGAATGCAGTGCCGGTGAAGCGCACGGCCCTTGGCCGCTTCAAGCATGAAGGCTGCCATCACGCCATCAATGCTGATGGCCGCGTGGTGATCTATATGGGCGATGATGAGCGGTTTGATTTCGTCTATCGCTTCGTCACCGCGCGTCCCTGGAATCCCACTGATCGCGCGGCCAATCGCGACCTGTTGGATGAAGGCGTGCTTTCGGTCGCCAAATTCCATGATGATGGCAAGGTGGAATGGCTTGATCTGGTGCAGGGCCAGGGCCCGCTGACGCCGGCCAATGGCTTCCAATCCCAAGCGGATGTGCTGATCCATACGCGCCAAGCCGCCAGCCTTTTGGGTGCCACGCCCATGGACCGACCCGAGGATGTGGAACCGAACCCCGTCACCGGCCGCGTTTATGTGATGCTGACGAATAACAGCAATCGCCGCGCGGAACAGGTAAATGCCGCCAATCCGCGCGCCAATAATCAGCATGGCCATGTGGTGGAGATAACCCCGCCCGGCGCCGGCACGCCACAGGTTGATCACGCCGCGCGTGAAATGCGCTGGGGGCTTTTCCTGATGGCGGGCGCGCCGGGGATTGATGCCGGCACGCGCTATCATCGCGCGACATCAGATCGCGGCTGGCTTTCCTGCCCCGATAATTGCGCCTTCGACAGCAAGGGACGCATCTGGATTGCCACCGATGGCGCACCTTCCGCCGCAGGTGTTGCGGATGGGCTCTACGGCGCGGATACCACTGGCCATGGCCGTGCGCTGACACGGCTTTTCTATCAGGCGCCGACCGGGGCGGAAGTTTGCGGCCCCTGCTTCACGCCTGATAACAAGACGATCTTCTTGGCGATCCAGCATCCGGGTGAGGATTCCGGTTCCACCTTTGAACGGCCTTCCACGCGCTGGCCGGATTTCGCCGAAGGTGTGCCGCCGCGTCCTGCCGTGATTGCTATTGTGAAGAAGGATGGCGGAGAGATCGGCGGTTAGGCTTTTCCGCACCGCCAAGTTTTCCACTTGGCTTGAAACTGCGCTAAGTTCATCGCATGCAGGAAATGCCGCGCGGCACAGAAGACCCCGGCTTGGGCCAAACCAATGCCGCGCCAAGCTCCCTATTGCGCGCCCGCGCCGTGATCCTCGGTGAAAGGCTGGATCATCGCGGCCTTGGCCCGGGCGGCACCGCCATGGCAGACCCTGTGCCCATCGCTGCCCCGGCGGCCATTAGCGCCTTTGCCTTCCGCTGGGGTGCGGTGGTGATTTTTGGCGCTGATCCCGCTGATGAAGCCGCTTTGCTGGCAGCGCTTGGCCCGCGCATCACCAACCCCGCCGATAGCCCCGCCGAGGAAACCGCGCTGGTCGCGCTTGGCGCCGAACGCGACGGCGTTGATGCCGAAGGCGTGATCCAGCTTTGCGATGCAGCGCCGGAACGCCTCGCCGTTGTTGCCGATGCGCTGGCGAAAAGCGCGGCCCTCGCCCAGCAGGAAGCCCGCATCGCCGAGGCCCTGGACCGGCTGGAACCCGCCGTCGCAGACCTGCGCGCGGCCGGCCGGCTGCGCTTTTCCTCCCGTGCCTTGCATCGGCAGATTGGCCATGCCCTTTCCGCCCATAGCCGCAACCTGGCGCGGGTAGAGGCTGCGGATAAGCCCGAAGTGCTTTGGGATCACCCGGAACTGGAACGGCTCCATGCCCGGCTTTCGGATGAATATGAACTCCGCGAAAGGGGCGCCGCGCTGGAACGCAAGCTCGGCTGGATCGGCGATGCGATCCAGACGCTGCTCTCCCTGTTGCAAGCAAGGCGGGCACTTGGGCTGGAAGCCGCGGTGGTGGTGCTGGTGGGGATTGAGGTCGCCTTCACGCTCTATGAGCACGTGATTCGCCCGCTTTGGCCCTGAAATCACCGCCCTTGGGCTGGCCTGCCGCGCAATTCCGAGCAATAAAAGCGCCGAGACAGGTCAGTCCAAGGAATCTTCAATGACGGCGAATTCGCCCGAATGGGCCCAGGCGCCCACCGCCCCGCAAAACCTGAGCCAGACGCGCCCACCGCCGCCGCCCGCGTCCGTGCGTCGCTATCTCAGCCTGCCGGATTTTGAAGCCGCCGCCGCGCGCTATCTGCCGCGCAGCATTGGCGGTTTTGTCTCGGGCGCGGTTGAGACCGATGCATCACTGCGCGACAATCGCGAGGCCTTCCAGGAATGGGGCTTTGTGCCGCGCGTGCTGCGCGATACGCGCGGGCGCAATCTGAAGACAACGCTGTTTGGCCAAGAATATGACGCGCCCTTTGGCCTGCCGCCCATGGGCGCTTCCGCGCTGGTCGCCTATCGCGGCGATCTGGTGCTGACGCAAGCTGCCCGCGCGCGCAATGTGCCGATGATCATGAGTGCGTCTTCGCTGATCCCGCTGGAAGATCTGGCGAAGGCCAATCCGGATGCCTGGTATCAGGCCTATCTACCTGGTGAAGCTGAGCGCATTGAACCGCTGGTGGACCGTGTCGCCGCCGCCGGCTTCAAGACCTTTGTGCTGACGGTGGATGTGCAGGTTTCATCCAACCGCGAAAACAATGTGCGCAATGGCTATTCCATTCCACTGAAGCCCACGCCGCAATTGCTCTGGGATGGCATCACGCATCCGGGCTGGGTGATGAACACCTTCTTCAAGACCATGCTGAAGCACGGCATGCCGCATTTTGAGAATATGGATGCCGGGCGCGGGCCGCCCATCGTTTCCCGCACGCTCATGCGCGCCTTTGGCGCGCGCGATGGTCTGGCGTGGGAGCATCTGGAACTGATCCGCCGGCGCTGGAAAGGCAAGCTGGTCGTGAAGGGCATCATCTCCCCCGAAGATGCGCGCATGTGCCGGGATGCGGGGGCGGATGGCATCATGGTATCCAACCATGGCGGACGGCAATTGGATGGCACGATTTCCGGCCTGCGCAGCTTGGCCGAAATCGCCCGCGATGCTGGTGGCATGACAGTGATGTATGACGGCGGTGTGCGGCGCGGCAGTGATGTGCTGAAGGCGCTGGCACTTGGCGCTTCCTTTGTATTTGTCGGCCGGCCAATGCTTTCAGCGGCGGCGGTGGCCGGTGAGGAAGGCGTCAAGCACGCGATTGGGCTTTTGTCCGAGGAGATTGATCGCAACATGGCCATGATGGGCATTCAGAACCCATCGCAAATGTCCATGGAATATATGCGCCCGATGCGTTGAATAGCGGGGGGTAAGTAAAAACGGCGCAGCCCGTGCGGCTGCGCCGTTTCTGTTTCAGTCCGCCATCGGCGGACGCTTCGCGCGCCACCCCGCCGCCAATTCATAAGCCTGGCCAGCGCGCAGCACTGTCGCGTCCTCAAACGGCCTGCCCACAATCTGCGCGCCCACCGGCATGCCGCCCGCACCAAAGCCAGTGCAGACCGTCAGCGCCGGCTGGCCGGTCAGGTTGAAGGGGATGGTGAAATTCGGCACCTCAAAAGACGCCCATTTCGTCATCTGATGAATGGGGCGCGCTTCGCCGGGTTGCGCGGCCGTCACCAGCAAATCGCAATCGCGCATCGCTGCGGCAACGGCATCGCAGAGCTCTCGCCGGCGGCGCTGCGCCTGGAGGTAATCCGCGGCCGTGATGGTGGAAGCCAGCGCCAGCCTTTCGCGCAAAAACTCGCCATAGGCGCGGTATTTTTCGCGCATCCATGTCTCATGCACCGCATAGGCATCAGCGGCCAGAATGAGCCAGCCGGCCGCGTTGAAATCAGCAAGCGGCGGCAGCTTCACTTCGCGGATTTCCGCCCCCTGCGCGGCGAGTGTGCTGGTCAGGTGCTGAATGCCCGCCGCCATGCCGGGGCTGACTTTGCAGTCATCTTCATGGAAATGCCGGATCACGCCAATGCGAAGCCCCTTCACGCCGCCATTGAGGCCGGAAAGCAGATCAGGCCGCGGGCGATTGGCGGAAGATGGATCGCTGGCGTCATACCCGGTCATGGCATCCAACAACAACGCGCAATCTTCCACCGTCCAGGCCATGGGCCCTGTCGTGTCCAGGCTTTGCGATAGGGGCAGCACGCCGGTGCGTGAACACAAGCCATAGCTCGGCTTGATGCCGGCAATGCCGCAAAGCGACGCCGGGCCGCGAATGGACCCACCCGTGTCAGACCCCGTGCCGCCCAGGATCATGCCAGCAGCGACTGCCGCACCTGTGCCGGATGAAGACCCGCCGGTGAAATATTCCGTATTCCAGGGATTGCGCGCGGGTGGCCAGGGCAGATCAAAGGAAGGCCCGCCCCAGGCGAATTCATGCGTAGCGAGCTTGCCCAGCATCACCGCGCCCGCTTCGCGCCAGCGCCGCACCACGGCAGAATCCGCCTTCGGCACATGATGTTCCAGCACGCGCGAATGGCCGGTGGTGGTAACGCCGGCCGTTTCATAAATATCCTTATGGGCAATGGGGATTCCATCAAGCGGGCCGTGCAGCGCGCCTGCCGCCTGCCGCGCTTCCGCTGCGCGCGCCTGTTCCAGCGCAATCTCCGGCGTAAAGCGGATGAAGGCATGCAGCGCGGGGTTGAGCTTTTCCGATCGCGCCAAATGATCCTTCATCAATTCTACGGGGGAGATCCGCTTCGCGGCGATATCGCGCGCCGCACTCGCAATGGTGGGGAAGCTGCTCATGCGCCTGCCCCCTTCAGGGTGAAGATGGTGGCGGATTCCACTGAGACCTCACGCGGGGTGCGCACGCGCGCGGCGGCCGCCTGGGTATGGGCGGAAGCGGCGCGAATGCCTTCCTTTTCGGCTTCCGTCAGATCAAGCCCGGCTTGGGCCATCAGGGCTTCGAAATGCGCTTTATCGAGGGGTTGGGCCATCGGGGCCTCCTTTCTACTGTGATGGCACTATGGGAAATCCCGGCGCGGGAGGGAACAGGGGGCGCCACAACATAGGGCTTGTTCTTATTTTGTTCCTTTGATAAGCTTTCTTTCCCATGACTGCCGCCGATCCCCTCTCATCCCGCAGCGCTGCCCTGGCCCGGCTGCGCGATACCCTGGCCGGGCTGACCGCCCGCGCTCCTGGGGGCCATGCCAGCGCACCCATTCCGGTTTTTGCTGACAATAGCTTGATCGGCGCTGGCCTCGCGCGTGGTGCGTTACATGAAGTTTGCGCCGCAAGTCCCGGATCTGGCGTGGCTTTTGCCGCCATTCTGCTGGCGCATTGCGGCGGGCAGGTGCTGTGGATTGCAACCGAACAGGAATCGAATCTTGTCTGGCCGCCGGGGCTGCTGCCCTTTGGCCTCACGCCGGACAAGCTGATCCTGGCGCGGGCGGCGCGCTGGCCGGAAGCGCTCTGGGCCATGGAAGAAGCCCTGCGCTGCCCGGCCTTGGGCGCTGCCGTGCTGATGGCCGGCAGCGGGCAGGGGCTTGATCTGACCGCAACGCGCCGCCTGCATCTGGCCGCCGAGGCCGGGGGTGTTTTTGGCCTGCTGCTCCGCCCGGATGGTGCTGCGGGTGCTTCCGCCGCGCGTACGCGCTGGCATATCGCCCCGCTAGCTAGTGATGCCGCGCCGCGCTGGCGCCTGACGCTGCTCCGCCAACGCGGTGGTGCCCCGGCGGGGCCTTGGAATGTTGCCTTCAACGTCGCGACCAAGACGCTGCATCTGGAAGCGAGCGGCGGATGAAGGACCGACGCTACCTCGCACTCCATCTGCCCTTCTGGGCGGCGGAGCATTTGCGCCAAAGCCGCCCCGATCTGCCGGCGGATCAGCCCTTGGCGCTTTGGGCACGGCAGGGCGCGCGGCGCCTGCTGGTGGCTTTGGATCATCATGCTGCGGCGGCGGGGTTGGAGCCAGGCCAAGCGCTGGCCGATGCCGAAGCCCTGCTGCCCGATTTGCAGGTACTGCCCGCCATGCCGGAAGCCAGCGCCGCGGGGCTGCGCGATTTGGCGCTTTGGGCGCAGCGCTTCACCCCGATCAGCGCTGCCCTGCCGCCCGATGGGCTGTTGCTGGATATCACCGGCTGCGATCATCTGTTTGGCGGGGAAGCCGCTTTGCTCATGCAACTCACCGCCAAGCTGGCCGAGGCTGGGCTTACCGCCCAAGGCGCCATTGCCAGCGCGGCGGCTTCTGCCATGGCGCTCGCGCGGGTGCGGCGTGATGCGCCGATCATCGAGGCCGGATCGGAAGAAAAAGCCGTGGCGCCCCTGCCGCTTGGCACAGCGCTGCGCTTGCCGGGGGGCATGTTGGAAGACCTCGCCCGGCTTGGGCTGCGCGTCATTGGCGATGTGCTGCGCCAGCCCCGCGCGCCACTCGCCCGGCGCTTTGGCGCGCCCTTGCTGGATGCTTTGGATGCCGCCACGGGCCGTCGCGCGCCGCCCATCACCCCCATCGCCGCGCCGCCGGATCTGGCGGTGACCCGTGCCTTGCCGGAACCGATCCTGACCGCCGAGGCCATTGCCGCCTTGCTTGACCGGCTGCTGGCAGCGCTGTGCGCGCGGCTGGGGCGGGCTGGGCTTGGCGCAAGGCGGCTTGGCCTGGCGGCCTGGCGCGTGGATGGCACGGAACAGCGCCTGGTGATCGGCACCGGCGCGCCCAATCGCGACCCTGCCCATCTGGCGCGGCTTTTTGCCGAGCCCCTCACCAGCCTGGCGCCGGAACTGGGCTTTGAGCGTTTCACCCTGCATGCTCTGGCCACCGACCCGATGGGTGCGGAAGGGCAGGGCGCCCTGCCCATGGGCGCCGCGCCGCGCCCGGATGGGGTTTTGGCGCAGCTGCTGGATCGCCTCGGCCAAAGGCTGCGCCTTGCCCGCCCCGCACCACTGCCGAGCCATTGGCCAGAGCGGCAATGGCGCGCTGCCGCCCCGCATGAAGCACCCCCCGCCACCCCGCCCGGTTGGGGCGCGCGCGCCGCGCCGGTGCTGCTGCGCCGCCGGCCTGAGGCTGTGCAGGTCACGGCCTTTGCCGAAGGCGCGCCCGCTGCGCTCCGCTGGCGCGGGCGGCATTACGCGCTGACCCGCGCTGAAGGCCCGCTGCGGCTGGAAGCGGAATGGTGGCATGGCGGCGCGCTGCCGCCGGCGCGGGATTATCACCGGGTGCAACTCGCTTCCGGTGAAAGGCTTTGGCTTTGCCATGCCGATGGGCGCTGGGTGGTGCAGGGCGATTTGCCATGAAAGCGCCCGGCTATGCGGAAGTGGCGGCGCGGTCCAATTTTTCCTTTCTGGACGGCGCTTCGCATCCCGAAGAATTGGTGGAACAGGCCGCCGCGCTGGGCCATGCCGGCTTTGGGCTTTGCGATACCAATGGCTTGGCAGGCGTGGTGCGCGCGCATGGTGCGGCCAAGGCGGCGGGGCTCGCCTTCGCGCCGGGCTGCCGACTGCGGCTGGAAGATGGCGTGGAATGGCTGGCTTGGCCCGCGGATCGCGCGGCCTATGGCAGGTTGACCGCCTTGCTCTCCGCCGGGCGCATGGCCGCGCCCAAGGGCGAATGCCGGCTGGATTTCGCCATGCTGTGTGACGCGGCCGAGGGCATGGCGCTGGCCGCCATCCCGCCTGTCGCACCCGCTGCCTTGCGCCGCTTGGGCGGGTTACGCCTTGCCCTGCCGCCGCTGATCGCGGTCGCCTGCCCCTTATTGGGCGATGATGCGGAGGTGCTTGCCTGCCACGCGGCGCTGGCGGAAGCAAGTGGCGCGCGGCTGCTCGCCACCAACAACGTGCGTTATCACGTGCCATCGCGGCGGCGCTTGGCGGATGTGCTGAGTGCCATTCGCCTGCGCTGCACCGTGGAAGCCTTGGGCCAGGCGGCGGAACCCAATGCCGAACGCCATTTGAAATCATCCGCCGAAATGGCGCGGCTTTTCGCGCGCTACCCGGATGCCTTGCAGGCCAGCCTTGATGTGCTGGCGACAACGCGCGGCTTTTCGCTGGATCATTTGCGTTACGAATACCCGGATGAAGTGCTGGACCCGGGCCTTACTGCGCAGCAAAGCCTGGAAGCGCGTGTGGCGGCGGCGTTGGCCGCGCGCTGGCCGGTGCAGGTGCCGGATGCCATCACCACGCGCATCGCGCATGAAATGAAGCTGATCAATGATCTTGGCTATGCGCCTTATTTCCTGACAGTGCATGAGATTATTCGCTTCGCCCGCACGCGCGGCATTTTGTGCCAGGGGCGTGGATCGGCGGCGAATTCCACGGTTTGCTACGTGCTTGGCATCACCGCCGTTGATCCCGAAAAGCATGATTTGCTGTTTGAGCGTTTCGTTTCCGCCAGCCGAGGTGAGCCGCCCGATATAGACATTGATTTCGAACATGACCGGCGAGAGGAGGTGATCCAGCATCTTTACGAACGCTATGGCCGCGACCGCGCGGCGATTTGCGCCACCCTGATCCGCTATCGCCCACGCAGCGCCATTCGCGAAGTGGGCAAGGCCATGGGGTTGAGCGAGGACATCACCGCGCGTCTGGCCAAGGCCGGCTGGGGGCCGGGGCGGGAGATGAGCCTCACGGAATTGGCCGCGGATGAGGGCTTTGACATCAGCGATCCGCGTTTGGCAATGACGCTTGATCTGGCTGAGGAATTGCAGGATTTCCCCCGCCATACCGCAACCCATGTCGGTGGCTTTGTCATCACGCGCGGCAAGCTCACGGAATTGGCGGTGGTGACGCAGGCGGCGATGGAAGACCGCACCGTGCTGGAATGGGACAAGGATGATATTGATGCACTTGGCATCATGAAGGTGGATGTGCTGGGGCTTGGCATGCTGTCCTGCCTCAGGCGCAGTTTTGATTTGCTGGGGCAGCATCGGCGTTTGGCGCTGGCTTTGGAAAACCTGCCGCGCGATTGCGCCGAGACCTATGCCATGCTGCGGCGCGCGGATTCCGTTGGCGTGTTTCAGGTGGAAAGCCGCGCGCAGATGAATATGCTGCCACGCCTCAAGCCCCGCGCCTTTTATGATCTGGTGGTGCAGGTGGCGATTGTGCGCCCCGGCCCCATTCAGGGCGATATGGTGCATCCCTATTTGCGCCGGCGGCAGGGGTTGGAAGCGGTGGACTATCCCGCGCCCGATCCCGCCTTTGGCCCGCCTGATGAATTAAAGCAGGTGTTGGGGCGCACGCTTGGCGTGCCGCTGTTTCAGGAACAGGCGATGCGCTTGGCCATCGTCGCCGCCGGCTTCACGCCGGAAGAAGCCGATCAATTGCGCCGCGCCATGGCAACCTTTCGCCAACAGGGCTTGGTCACGCGCCATAAGGACAAGCTGGTGGCCGGCATGACACGGCGCGGTTACGCGCAGGAATTGGCGGAACGGGTGTTTGCGCAAATCGAAGGCTTTGGCAGCTATGGTTTTCCTGAAAGCCATGCGGCGAGCTTCGCGCATCTGGTCTATGCCTCGGCCTGGTTGAAATGCCATCACCCGGCGGCTTTTGCTTGTGCGCTGCTGAACAGTCAGCCCATGGGGTTTTACGCGCCGGCGCAAATCATGCGCGATGCGCGGGACCACGGCGTGGTGGTGCGCGCGGTGGATGTGAATGCCAGCGATTGGGATAGCAGCCTGGAAGAAGCCCCCGAAAGCACGGGCGGCCTGGCGCTGCGCCTGGGGCTGCGTCTGGTGGCCGGGCTGGCGCAACGTGATGCCGAGGCGCTGCTTATGGCGCGCGCCGCGCGCAATGGCGCGCCCTTTGTGAGTGTGGAGGATTTGGCTTGGCGCGCAGGATTTTCTCAAGGCGCCTTGAGTGCGCTTGCTGCCGCCAATGCCTTTCCCGGCGCGCTCCGCCGCGATGCCGCCTGGGCGGCGCGCGGTGCGCGGGGCACGCCGCGCGACCTGCCGCTTTTCGCCCCGCGTGATGGCGTGGATGCCGCGCTGGCTAATGAGGCGCCCATCCTGCCGGAAGCGAAGCCTGTGTTGCCGCTGGAACATGAGGGTGAGCATATCGTGCATGATTACGCGGCGCTTGGCCTGACGCTTGGGCGGCATCCCTTGGCGCTGTTGCGCGCGCAACTCCACGCCGAAGGGCTGCGTGACACGCGCGATTTGCAATGCTGGAAATCAGGCCGCTTGCTGCGCCTGGCAGGGCTGGTGCTGATGCGCCAGCGCCCCGGTTCCGCCAAGGGCGTGATTTTCATCACCATCGAAGATGAGCACGGCACCGCCAATCTGGTGGTCTATACTGATGTTGCCGCGCGCGATCGGCGTGCCTTGCGTGGCGCGCGGCTATTGCAAGTGGAAGGCCGGGTGGAGCGTGAGGATCGCCACGCCGAAGTGCCGATCATTCACGTGATTGCGCGCCGTCTGGTGGATCGTTCCGATCTACTGGAGGGGCTGTTGCGCGAAGCAGGCAGCGGCTGGGCAGAAGCAGCGCTTGGTCGCGCCGATGAAATTCGCCGCCCGCAGGATGATCGCCGCCCGCCGCAGGCCAAGCTGCCCGCGAGCCGGGATTTCAGGTAGCACCGCTTCAGCCTCTCGCCCGCGGCACCTTGAAGGGCAGCATCAGCGCCTGCACCGCCAGATTGTCAAAGCGGTTCAGCGCCAGGCTTTCATGCACGGCAACAGCGTTCTGCCCCAAAAGTCGCGTGCGGATTTCGGATCGGGTGTAGAACGGTGCATCCACCAGCGCGCGCACCAGCTCTGCCTTGCCATCCTCAGACCGTGTCGGGCGCGGCACGCGCCAAAACCCAGGCGGCATGGTGGCGGGCGCGGGAATTGGCATATCCGCGACTTCTCCGGCGCGGTTCACCTGCAATGCCAGGGATTGCGCTGATCCATCGCGCCGCGATGCATTGTATAAAATCGCTGTCGCTTCCGGCATGGGCGCGCGGCACCAATCCCAAAAAATGAAATCCTCTTCCAGCGGCGCAGTCCCGGTATTGGTGTCGAAGTATGAAAAGCCGGACCAACGCAATGCAGGATTGTCAAACGCCACTTCCACCCGGGAACGGGGCGCAATCGGCTGCCAATGATGCCGCCCCGCGCCATCCAACTGAAAGTGGCGATGCGATAGCGCTTCGGGGTAAAGCGTCACGCGCCCGCGCAAGCGGCCAGGGATAGGTGCGGTGATCTCCGCCAATTCCACCGTAAGTTTGCTGCCATCCCATCGCATAGCACTCGGCCCGATCTGCAAAAAATCCGCACCGCGGCTGAGCGCACCCCGCCGGCGATCCGTCATCGCCCAGCGTGCCGGCTTGCCGTAGAGCGCCACATGCATGCAGCAATGGTTCAGCGGATCACCGCCACCACCGCGCCGCGCAAAGGCATACCAGGGGGAAAAGACAGTACCCAGAAAGGCAATGATGGTGATGCCATGCGCGCCATCATCGGATAGCGCATCCAAATACCACCAACGATAACCGCGCTCAGCCACGGGCAAGGTGAAATCCAAGCCCGTCGCGCTTAAACCTTCATTCATTGCAAAAGCCGCCTTATCACGCGGCCATTTCCGTCCGCATCGCGCTCTGGGTCAAGCCGGGCGGCATGCACCGCCCGGCGATGGCCCTCAGGCCTTGCCCTTATAGACCTCAATCATCTGGCCCAGCAGCTTCAGCGCCTCATCCTTCGGGCGCTGGAAGGCATTGCGGCCAACGATGGACCCATTGCCGCCACCCGCATGAATGGCGCGCGCTTCCGCGAGCAGCGCATCCGTGCCCTTCGCCTCACCGCCCGAGAACACAACAAGACGCCGACCATTGAAGCAGGCCTGCACCACATGGCTGATGCGCTTGGCAAGATCGCTGCCGTCAATCTTGCGGTCAATATAAACCTTCTTTGCCGCATCCAGGCTCAGCACATCCGTGGGCGGCTTCACCTTGATGATATGCGCCCCCATCAGCGCGGCCATGTGCGCGGCATAGGCGCAGATGTCGAAGGCGGTTTCGCCATTCTTATCCAACATCGGCCCGCGCGGATAGGACCACACAACCACGGCAAGCCCCGCCGCCTTGGCTTCTTCCGCCAATTCGCGGAGTTCTTCCATCATCTCAAACTGATATTCGGATGAAGGATAGATGGTGAAGCCAATCGCTGAACAGCCAAGGCGGAGCGCATCGGCAACGCTGCCGGTCACAGCCTGATCCTTGGTGGTGGAAAGGCTATTGGATGAATTGACCTTCAGGATGGTCGGGATGGCACCTGCGAAAGTGGCGGCGCCGGCTTCAATCATGCCAAGCGGCGCGGCGTAGGCGTTGAGGCCCGCTTCAATCGCCAATTCGAAATGATAATGCGGATCATAGGCCGCCGGGTTGGGCGCGAAGGACCGCGCCGGGCCGTGCTCAAAGCCCTGATCCACCGGCAGGATCACCATGCGCCCCGTGCCACCAAGCTTCCCTTCCATCAGGATGCGGGCGAGATTCGCCTTGGTGCCGGGTGTGTCGCTTTCATACCAGGAGAGGATTTCCTTCACGCGGCGTGTCAGCTTCATCTTGGGTTCCTTTTCGTTGCTCTACGGGCGGGGGCGGCGATAGCGCAGCCGCCATTCCCTGTCACGAGTGCGTTATCTCGGCTGATCCTGTGGCGGTACTGTGGCGAAAAGCGCGGCAATGCGCCTTTCATCATCCCGCCGGCGCGGATCAAGCGTACCCAGATCCAGCGCTTCCGGTCTGGCGCCCAGAACTTCGGCCCCCGCTTCGGCGGCAGCGCCCAGCACGCTGGCCGCAGAAGGGTGCCCCAGATCGAAAACCACCAGCTTGAACCCCGCGCGCAAAGCCGCCAGCGCGGCCCCAGGGGCGCCAGCGCAATCCAGCGCGGCGGTGAAGCGCGCGCCGGGATGCGCCGCCGCCGCCTGGTCCAGCACTGCCTTGAACCAGCCTGGCCCCACGTTCAGCGCGGCCCCGGGCGCCGAGAGCAGCAGTACGGGCCGCCCGGCCGCAACCCGCAACGCCCAAGCGGCGTGTCCGCGCCCATGCACCACCACCGCCGGCAGCTTCAGAAACGCCTTTACCATTGACCCAGAGGCCTTTGCATGCCAAGCATTTCGGTAGTTCCTTAGCCGCAAGAACCTTTGGCGCCAAGGCATTTGGAAAAGCATGAGCGAGCAGCAAGCTGACACAATGGGGGCGGCGATGGTCCGGCTGGAAGCAGCGCTGGATCGTCTCAGCCGTGCCGTGGAAGCCCGCCGCGCTGCCACCCCGCCCATTGAAGGCGATATGGTGCCCAAGGCGGCTGTAGCGGCCCTTGCCACTCGGCTCGATGCCACCATCGCCAAGCTGCGCAGCCTTGAGGATCAGGGCTGATGGCGCAGGTCACGGTGCGCGTCGGCGGCTATGCCCATCCGGTGGCCTGCCAGGATGGTCAGGAAAAGCACCTGACGAATATGGCAGCCGAGGTTGATCAACGCATCTCCGCCCTCAAGGCCATGGGCATCCAATTCGGCGAAACCCGCATGTTGCTGCTGGCAGCTTTGCAATTGGCCGATGAGGCGGTGGATTTGAAGGCGGAAAATGATGCGCTGAAGGCCGGCGGCGCCATTGTCGCCGAAGCCCCTGCGCCGGACCCTGCACTCGCTGATGGCTTGGTGCGGCTTGCGGAAAAGCTTGAGGCCATTGCCGCACGGCTTGAGGAAGCCTAATTAGAAGCTGCGGGGCTGCCAGGTGCGCCAGGCAATTCATCCCCGGGGCCAATGCACATCCTCCGGGAACTGGCTCTGTCCGGACCGTGGTTCGGGTATCTGGTGCCCACCTGCTGACGCAGGCCTTGGGAGGATGATAGGCCAGCGGCCATGGTGGCTCCGCACCCTTTTTGCCATCAGGAACCCCGCGTGACCGAGGCCCAAGCCGCCGCATCGGATGTTGTTTTGCAGGCAGCGAAGGCGGCGGCACGCAAGCTGGCGCGGGCCAGGCGGGCCGGGCTTGCCAATGCCTCAGCGCCGGAGCGTTTGGCGGAGGCCATGCTGGCGCAGCACGCTCCGCCCAAGGGCGCCATCATCGCTGGCTATTGGCCAATGGGGGATGAGATGGACCCGCGCCCCTTGATGCTGGCCTTGGCTTCATGTGGTCACGCTATTGCCTTGCCGGTCACGCCGCCGCGCGGTGAACCTCTGGCCTTTCGCGCCTGGGCGCCAGGCGCGGCTTTACGCCCTGGCCCCATGGGTACCTCGGAACCGGTTGCTGGCGAGGAACTGCGCCCTGAGGTGCTGCTCGTGCCGCTTCTGGCTTTTGACCGTACCGGGCGGCGGCTTGGCTATGGCGGGGGGTATTATGACCGGACGCTCGCCGCGCTGCCGGGTGCAAAAGCCATCGGCATCGCCTATGCGGGACAGGAAATGGCTGAAGTGCCGGCAGGGCCGCAGGATTTCCGCCTGCCCCTGATCGCCACCGAAGCGGGCATCATTGTTTGTGGAGACCCCGCGTGAGGCTGCTTTTCCTTGGCGATATTGTCGGCCGCGCCGGGCGTGATGCTGTCACCGCAACCTTGCCAGGCTTGCGCGAAAAACTCCGACTCGATCTTGTGGTGGTGAATGCGGAAAACGCCTCTCACGGGTTTGGCCTGGCGCCGGAGATGGCGCGCGCGCTGTTCATCGCGGGCGCTGATGTGCTGACGCTTGGCAATCACGCCTGGGATCGCAAGGAAATCATCCCCTATATTGAGGGCGAACCGCGCCTGATCCGCCCGCTGAATTACCCGCCCGGCACGCCCGGTAAGGGCGCGGTGGTGGCGGTGCTGGCCGATGGCCGGCGCGCCTTGGTGCTGCAGGCCATGGGGCGGCTCTTCATGGAACCTTTGGATGATCCCTTCCGCGCCATTCAGGCGGAATTGGCGCAACATAGCCTTGGCCCCCAAGGCACGGTGCAGGCCATCATCATTGATTTCCATGCCGAAGCTTCATCGGAAAAACAGGCCATGGGCCATAGTTTCGATGGCCGCGTGAGCCTTGTGATCGGCACCCATACCCATGTGCCAACCGCTGATCATCGCATCCTGCCTGGCGGCACGGCGTTTCAGACCGATGCCGGCATGTGCGGCGATTATGATAGCGTGATCGGCATGCAAAAGGCCGGCGCTTCCATCCGCTTTTGGCGCAAGGTGCCGGCGGAACGGCTTGCGCCGGCGGAAAACGAGGCGACGATGTGCGGGCTGTTTGTGGAAACGGATGACGCAACGGGGCTTGCGCGCCGTGTCGCCCCCTTGCGTATTGGTGGCGGGTTGGAGCCGGTTATGCCTCTGGTCTGAACAGCTTGGCGCGCCCCTGCCGGACGGATATAAGCTGCGCAAGGTTCCCCCTTACCTGAATGAGAGTTACGGCAATGGCCGGCCATTCCCACGCGAAAAACGTCATGCACCGCAAGGCTGCCCAAGGTGCGAAAAAGGCGCAGGCCTTTGGCAAGCTTATTCGCGAAATCACTGTCTCCGCCAAAATCGGGCTGCCTGATCCAGCGGCCAATCCGCGCTTGCGCGCTGCCGTGAAGGCTGCGCTGACCGCGAATATGACGCGCGACACAATTGACCGTGCCATCAAGCGCGCGGTGACGGCCGGGCAGGGGGAAGATTACGAGGAAGTGCGCTATGAAGGCTATGGCCCGCATGGCATTGCCATCATTGCCGAAGCGCTGACGGATAATCGCAACCGTACCGGCGGTGATTTGCGGTCCATGTTCGCCAAGAATGGCGGCGCGCTTGGGGAGACAAATTCCGTCGCCTTCCAATTCGAAAGGAAGGGCGTGCTGCGCTACAAGCCTGATATCGCCTCGGCCGATGTCATGCTGGAAGCGGCGATCGAAGCCGGTGCCGAGGATGTGGAAAGCACCGAAGACGGGCACGAGATCTCCACCAGCGTGGAAGACTTCGCCGCGGTGCGTGATGCTTTGGAAGCGCGCTTCGGCACGGCGGAAGCAGCCAAGCTTGAATGGTGGTCCACCAATGACATCAAGCTGGATGAAGAACGCGCCAAGGATGTGGTGAAGCTGCTCGATATGCTTGATGATCACGATGACATCCAGAATATCTACGCCAATCTTGAGGTCGAATAGGCGCCATTAGCATGGTGGAAAATCGCCTCCGCACCAGCTTCGCCAAGCAAGGGCTGATGCGGCTTTTCGGCGCAGAGATGACGCGCATCGCGCCGGGTCAGGTGGAAATCTCGCTCACGCCAAAGCCGGAGCTTTCGCAACAACACGGCTTTGTCCATGGCGGCGCTTTGACCGCCATTGCCGATAGCGCGGCGGGTTATGCTGCGCTTAGTCTCATGCCTCCCAATCGCGGCGTCCTTACCACCGAAATGAAAATCAATTTCCTTGCGCCGGCAGGGGGTGATCTCATCATCGCACGCGGCAAGGTGCTGAAGGCCGGGCGCACGCTGAGCCTGGTGCAGACTGAAATCTTCGCCGTGACGGCTGATCAGGAAAGGCTGATTGCCTTCCTGACCGCGACTTTCATGACCATCGAAAACCGCGATGGCATCGAAGACTAACTCGGATTACCTCATCGCACCCTTCAGTACGATAGCGATCTCATCCAAGATTGCCGGATCATCAATGGTGGGCGGCACCGTATAAGGTTCTGCATCCGCGATCTTGCGCATGGTAGCGCGCAGGATCTTTCCGCTGCGTGTCTTGGGCAGCCGCGCCACCACCTTCGCATCCTTGAAGGCCGCAACAGGCCCGATCTTGTCGCGCACCAGGCCGATCAATTCCCGCGCCAGCGTGTCTTCTGGCTTGTTCACGCCGGATTTCACCACCACCAAACCAAGCGGCACTTGCCCCTTCAGCGTATCGCGCACACCAACCACGGCACATTCGGCGATATCGGGGTGTGCGGCCAGCACTTCTTCCATTGCGCCGGTGGAAAGCCGATGCCCCGCGACATTGATGATGTCATCCGTCCGACTCATCACCGAAACATAGCCTTCCGCGTCAATCATCCCGGCATCGGCGGTGCTGTAATGGCCCGCGAAATGCGACAGATAGGCTTCCTTGAAGCGCTCATCGGCGTTGTAGAGTGTCGGCAAGGCTGAAGGCGGCAAGGGCAGCTTCACCGCAAGACTGCCGATCTGCCCGCGCGGCACGGGCAGCCCCGCCTCATCCAACACCACCACATCATAGCCGGGCGCGGGCTTGCCACCGGAACCGGCGCGTGTTGGGAATAGTCCCAAGCCACGGAAATTGCCGGTGATGGTCCAGCCAGTTTCCGTCTGCCACCAATGATCCACCACGGGCTTTTGCAACAGGCGTTCCGACCAGGTGATGGTGTCGGGATCGCAGCGCTCACCGGCCAGATAAAGCGCCTCCAGCTTCGACAAATCATACTTCTTCAGGAAAACCCCGTCCGGGTCTTCCTTCTTGATGGCGCGAATGGCGGTGGGGGCGGTGAATAGCAGCTTCACACCGTGATCCGCGCATACGCGCCAGAAGGTTCCGGGATCAGGCGTGCCGACAGGCTTGCCTTCAAACAACACCGTGGTGCAGCCGGCCAGCAGCGGCGCATAAACAATGTAGGAATGCCCGACCACCCAGCCGACATCGGAAGCCGCCCAATACACATCGCCGGGCTTCATGCCATAGACCAGTTCCATGGAATGATGCAGCGCCACCGCATGCCCGCCATTGTCGCGCAAAATCCCCTTGGGCTGGCCCGTAGTGCCTGAGGTATACAGGATATAAAGCGGATCGGTGGCGGCGACGGATACGCAAGGATGCGGCGCGGCGGCTGCTTCGGCCACCAGCAAATCCTCATCTCGGCCCGCTATCATTTCACACGGCGCTTCTGGCCTTTGCAGGATCAGCACGCAGGATGGCTTATGCGGCGAAAGCGTAATCGCTTCATCGATCAGCGGCTTGTATTTCACCACGCGCCCCGGCTCCAACCCGCAAGACGCGCTGATGATGGCGTTGGGCTTGGCATCGGCAATGCGGGAAGCCAATTCGGCGGCGGCGAAGCCGCCAAACACCACCGAATGCACGGCGCCGAGGCGCGCCGCGGCCAGCATGGCAATCGCCGCTTCCGGCACCATGGGCATATAGATCACCACGCGGTCGCCCTTGGTGACGCCGCGCGCCGCCAAGGCCCCCGCCAGCTTCGCCACGCGGTTTTGCAATTCGGCATAGGTGATGCGCTGCACCCGCCCGGTCATGGGGCTGTCATAGATGATCGCTATCTGCTCCCCGCGCCCAGCCGCAACATGGCGGTCCACGGCATTGTGGCAGGTATTCAAAGCCGCGTCGGGAAACCAGCGGCCATAAACCCCCATCGAGCCATCAAAGATGCGCTGCGGCGCGCGGTCCCAATCAATGCCCCGCGCGGCTTCCGCCCAATAGGCTTCCGGGTCGCGCCGCCAGCGCGCATGGGTCGCGTCATATTGCGAAGCCTCGGACATGGTTTCCCCCTTTTGTGACAGCGCCGAACTGGACTTAGCGTGCCGCCTTGGCGGGGCGCAGCGCAAGCCCTGGCGCAAGCGATCCGACGCAATGTGTGGAAAGCCGCCGCCAAACCATGCGAGACTGTGTCCATGGCCCTGCCTCACCCGCCCCTTAGCCGGAACACCCGCCTATGAGCGGCTTTCTCCGCCGTGCCTTGGGCGCACTCGGCAATGGGCTGAAACCATCCTTGCGCGAATTTCTTCGCGCCCGGGCGCATTTCCACGCGGCCCTTCCCGCCGGCCCGCTGATCGCCCAGCGCTATGTGGTGTTTGATCTGGAATCGACGGGGCTTGATGTCAGCGGCGGCGACCGGCTGCTGTCCATCGGCGCGGTCCGGCTGCGCGATGGCGAGGTGCGCGAAAGCTTCACCACCCTGGTCAACCCCGCCCGCAGCATCCCGCCTGGTTCCATCCGCTATCACGGCATTACCGACGCCATGGTGGCCGACGCACCGCCCGCCGCTGAAGCGCTTGCGCAGTTTCAGGAATTTATCGGTGATGATGTGCTGGTGGCGCATAATGCTGGCTTCGATCGCGCCCTGATCTTTGCTGAGGAATTTCGCGGCGCGCCCGCCATCGGCAATCCCTTCCTGTGCAGTGTTGCGACCTCTCGCTGGCTGGATCCCGAGGAAGCGGATCATTCGCTCGATGGCTTATGTGGCCGGGCGGGGATTGTGATTGCCGGGCGGCATCAGGCGCTGGGTGATGCGGAAGCAACCGCGGCGCTTTGGGTCAGCCTTCTGGCGCGCGCCGCCGCGCGCGGTGTGGATGATTTGGCGGAATTGGCACGGCGCAGCCGCATGACCGCCGCCATGGCCGCGACGGCAGAACATTTCTGAGCAGGCCGCCTACCAGACCTCACCAGTGAAGCCCGCGAAGCTGCTGCGGGAGAAACTCCGCACTGCCTTCAATGCCTCCCGCAATGCCTGCCGCGCTTCCTTGGGCATGGCTTCTGTATCCACCAGATTACCGGGGCGGCGGCCGGCGGCGTGATCGGCCAATTGCTGGCGCAGCAGCACTTCCAGCAGCAGGGCAAAGCCAGCCTGCAAAGTGCTTGCTTCCCGCGCCGCGATGCTGCCGCGCGCGGCCAAAGCCGCAATGCGCTGAGAGGTCCCAGTTTCGGTAATACCATCACGCAAAGCCAAAAGCCGGGTGGCGGCGACCAGCGGCATCAGCCCATGCAGCTTCAAATCCGTCCGGCTGCCAGGGCCGGGTTCATCATCGGCAAAGCCACCGAATAGCGTGAGCCCCACCTGCAGGCTGCTGTTTTGCGCTGCCATGGCCGCCAACCAGGCGGGGCGCGAGGCCAATAGCGCGGCCAGATGTTGCCTGAGCGAAGCCGCCTCTGCCTCGCCCCCCTGCGCGGGGCGGAAATCAAACACGATATCGCCGAACAGCAGGGCAGCACCTGCGCGACGATTGGCCCAGACGCCCATCTGATCGCACCATTGCCGCGCGGTTTTCCGCCAAAGCGGATTGCGCGCCATGATCCCACCAGGACACAGCGGAAAGCCCGCCTGATCCAGGCGCTGGTTGAAATCCTCGGTAAAGGGGCGGAACCAGGCATCCACGGTGCCGTGATCCTGATCCGGGTAGTCTTCCAATATCAGCCCATTATCCTGATCTGGCGTCAGCAGGCTTTCACCCCGCCCCAGGCTGCCCATGACCAGCAGCGTGAAGGGCACCGGCGCTGCGCCGTGATCGGCCAGTGTCTCCGCCAGGATCCGCCGATGCAAATCCAGATTGATGCCATTGACCAACCGCACCACGGCTTCGGCACCAAGGCCTTCCGCCAGCAGGGCACGGGCAATGCCGGCCTGGGCGGCCTTGATGGCAGCGACATCGCCCGACAGCGCTTCAAGATGGGCAAGCAACCCGCCGGAGACAGCCGCAAGCGCCTCGGCCCGATGCAGCATGCCAAGGCAGCGCCCCGCCGCATCCAGCACCGGCAAATGCCTGAGGCCATGTTGGCGCAGCAGCGCAATGGCGCGCCAGAGCCCTTCTTCCGGGGCGCAGGCGATCAGCGGCGCGGTCATGGCGGCGGCAAGCGGTGCCTCGGGGCCAAGGCGGAAGACCACGCGGCGCGCGATGTCCTGTTCTGTCAGAATGCCAATGGCGCAGCCCGCATCATCCAGGGCGAGCAAGGCCGAAGCGCGCGCCGCCGCCATGGCGGCGATGGCTTGGCCCAAGGGCGTTTCAGCCGGTAGTGCTGGTGGCGCCGCACCCATGGCGGCACTGGCCGGGCCAGTCAGCACGGCGATGGGGGCATGGCCGGGTTCAGTGGTGGGCATACCCCAATCTATGCCAAATCGGGCCGGCCAAGGCATGAAAAAAGCGACGCCGTCATCCGGCGCCGCTTTCAGTCTCCCAGCAGGGCAGGGCGGCAGCGCCGCCCCAACCAATGCTTACTTGTCGTCTTCCGCGTAAATGTCGCGGTCCTTGGTTTCCGGTACGAAGAAGGTGCCGATCACCACCGTCATCAGCGCAATGACGATCGGGTACCAAAGCCCGTAATAGACATCCCCCGTCTGCGCGATCATGGCGAAGCTTGTCGCCGGCAGCAGCCCGCCGAACCAGCCATTGCCGATGTGATAGGGCAGCGACATGGAAGTATAGCGAATGCGCGTCGGGAACAGCTCCACCAGCGCCGCCGCGATCGGCCCATAAACCATGGTGACATAGATCACGAGCAGCGTGAGCACCCCGATCAACACCGCCGGCTGTTCCCGGAAAACATCAAAAGGCGAGGACATTTTGACGACCGAGGGGTTGGACGCTGCCGGATAGCCCGCCGCGGTCAGCGCTGCCCCCAAATCCCGCGCGAAGGTCGCGCTATTGGCCGGGAGTGGCTGCTGGCCCTGGATATGCACCGTGGCGACCGTGCCGGCCGGGGCGTGTTCAACGGTGTAATTCACCGAAGCCCGTGCCAGCGCTGCCTTGGCGATATCGCAAGGCTGGGTGAAGCGCGCCGTGCCGGTCGGGTTGAACTGGAAGGAACAGCCCGCTGGGTCGGTCACAACCCGCACCGCAATGGTCTGATGCGCCTTATGCAGATCGGGGTTGGCTTCCGCACTCAGCAGCTTGAACAGCGGGAAGTAGGTGAGTGCGGCGATCAGGCAGCCGCCCAGGATGATTGGCTTGCGGCCGATCCTGTCCGAAAGCCAGCCAAACAGCACGAAGCCACCCGAGCCCAGCACCAGCGACCAGGCAATGAGCATATTGGTGGTGAAGCTATCCACCTTGAGCACCTGGCCCAGGAAGAATAGCGCGTAGAACTGGCCCGTGTACCAAACCACCGCCTGACCAGCGACCAGGCCGAGCAGCGCGAAAAGCGCCACCTTGGCGTTCTTCCACTGGAAGAAGGCTTCGGAAATTGGCGCCTTGGAATGCTTGCCTTCCGCCTTCATCTTTTGGAAGGCCGGGCTTTCTTCCATCTGCAAGCGGATCCAGACGGAAATGCCGAGCAACACAATGGAGAGCAGGAAGGGCACGCGCCAGCCCCAGGCCTTGAAGGCATCCGGGCCGACCGCAAGCTGCGTGAACAGAATCACGAGCAGCGACAGGAAAAGCCCCGCCGTCGCAGTGATCTGAATGAAGCTGGTGTAAAAGCCGCGCCGTCCATGCGGCGCGTGTTCGGCCACATAGGTCGCCGCACCACCATATTCGCCACCAAGCGCCAAGCCTTGCAGCAGGCGCAGGATGATGAGGACCACCGGGGCGATAATGCCGATCTGATCCGATGTGGGCAGGATGCCGACCACGAAGGTGGAAGCGCCCATGATCAGGATGGTGATCAGGAAGGTATATTTGCGCCCAACCAAGTCGCCCAGGCGGCCGAAGACCAGCGCGCCGAAGGGGCGCACCAGGAAGCCAGCGGCAAAGGCGATCAGCGCGAAGATATTGCGGGTGGTCTCAGGGTATTGGCTGAAGAAATTCGCGCCGATAACGGCCGCGAGCGACCCGTAGAGGTAGAAATCATACCATTCGAATACGGTACCGAGGGAGGAGGCAAGGATGACCTTCCTTTCCTCCCGCGTCATGGGCCGCGGTTCAGCCCCGCCGCCCGCTGTTGTTGCACTCATAACCGACGCCTTCCTTCTCATCTTTCGTTATCGGCGCGCCGCAGGCTTGGCCTCGGTCGCCGGTTGGCAGGACGCGCCCCCCAAGCGCGGTTTTGGCGACCGGCGCGCGCAATGGGGCCGGCGCCATGCCGCAGGGCAGGCGCAGGTTTGATGCGCGGGAATTGAGCATTTCGCAACAAAAAATTAGGCTTTGAAGATATTTCTTACGAAAATTTCCGGAAAATTACGATAATGTCAGAGAAAAAATGAAAATTCTGTCACGAAAATGCGTCTCTATAATAGGTGAAAATTCCTATAAACGCATCTGCAAAGGCGCAAATGACCAATGCGACGCTGGGTTAGGATGCGGTATCGTCCACGGCTGCAAGCCGCGCCGAAAGCCCGGCTGGGTCGAAGCCGCGTTCTATTTCCTGCTGGCAGGAGAGAATGTGAAACCGAAGCGCGCCGCGGATGGAGGGGCCTTCGCCCTTGCGCTGGTCAGGGTGGATCGGAAGGGTCGCGAAAAGCGGTGCCTCCGCCATGAGGGGCAGGGTTCTGGCGTCATGCGGCGCGGCCAATTGCAGGCGCGCTAGATGCCCCGGCAGGGCGATCAGGCTTGCTTCGAAGGCGTGTTTTTCGTCTTCCGGCGGCGTTTCCGTCGCCATAAAATCGGTGTGCAGCGAAACAAGGCATTCCAGCAAAAGCTGCTCCTGCCTTGGCCAGAGAGGCCTGAGCCAGGCTTCGGCAAGGGCCATCACATCGCTTTGCGCGGCCAGGAAAACCTGCCAACGACAATGGTTTAGCGCGGCCACGAATTCAGCATTGCCGAAAAAATCCTTCTCATTCCGCCCGATCTTGACCCGGCAATAATCAAGCACGGTCTTCTGTGCGACAAAGGCGCCCTGGCGGTGCAGGAAGGCCCCGAAATCCCGGGGCTCCTGTGATGGCGGGCTGCCCAGCAAGCGGCGTAGAAAGCGCATCAGAGGCCGGATTCCTTAAAAAAAGCTTGTTGCGACTGAATTAACAGCATGTTATCGCCGCTAGAGAATCGGGCTGTCAAATGCCCGAATCAGGTCACGCGGAGTTGTGACCAGGGCAGGTCAACAGGTCGCTCCCCTGGGGCGATCATCGGAGGAGGCAAGTTAATGCCATTGGTTGAATCTGGGGGTGCGCCGTCCAATACGGAAGCCCCCGCGGTGGATAAGGCCACCGCCAAGGCCCATTGGGCCAAAACTTCCAGCCTGATGCTGCTGGTTCTGGGCATTTGGTTTTTCTTCAGCTTTGTGGTGCATATTTTTGCTCCCTCGCTCAACGGCATTCGCATTCTTGGCTTTCCCTTTGGCTTTTACATGGCCGCGCAGGGCAGCCTGATCATCTTCGTCGTCGCACTCTTCTGGTTCGGCAAGCGCCAGAACCAGATCGACGAAGAATTCGGCGTGCAGGAGGATTGATCCCATGAGCGGTGCTTCCAAGGAAAAAGACCCCTTTATCGCCTCGCTCGGCAAGATTTATGCGGGCTATACGGGCGGTTTCGCGGCCTTCGTCGTCATCATCGCCATCCTTGAACAGATGGGCGTGCCGGATCGCATTCTCGGCTATTTGTTCGTGGGCCTTACCATCGGCGTTTACGCTTACATCGGCATCATTAGCCGTACCCAGGCCGTTGCTGAATACTACGTCGCCGGTCGGCGCGTTCCCGCCATTTACAACGGTATGGCCACCGGTTCCGACTGGATGTCGGCCGCAAGCTTCATCGGCATGGCGGGCAGCCTTTACGCCCTTGGCTATGGAGGCTTGGCCTTCATCCTGGGCTGGACCGGCGGTTACATGCTGGTCGCCATTCTGCTGGCGCCGTATCTGCGCAAATTCGGCCAATATACCGTGCCGGACTTCCTGGGCGCACGGTTCGGCGGCAATGCGGCCCGCCTGATCGGCGTTATTGTCCTGATCACCGCGTCCTTCGTTTACGTTGTGGCGCAGATCGTGGGCGTTGGCATCATCACCCAGCGCTTCCTGGATGTGTCCTTCGGTGTTGCGGTCTTCGTCGGCCTCGCGGGCATTCTGGTCTGCTCCATGCTGGGTGGCATGCGTGCCGTTACCTGGACGCAGGTGGCGCAGTATATCGTGCTGATCATCGCCTACCTGATCCCGGCCTTCCTGATGTCCGCCAAGGTCACCGGCGTCCCACTGCCGCAGCTGATGTATGGCTTCGCGCTGGAACGCATTGCGGAGCTGGAAAACGGCTTCCGTGCTGCGGGCATGACCCCGCCGCCCGGTGTGACCGGCTGGCATAGCGCGCCGTTCATCGGGGCGAATGGGCAATTCTCGGTGCCGGCGGCAATCAATTGGTTCGCGCTGGTCTTCTGCCTCATGGTCGGTACGGCTTCCTTGCCGCACATCCTGATGCGTTACTTCACCACGCCTTCGGTGAAGGAAGCGCGCCAATCCGTGGCCTGGTCGCTGTTCTTCATCTTCCTGCTGTACTTCACGGCGCCGGCCTATGCCGCTTTCGCGAAGGTGGAAATCTACCAGAACATTATCGGCCAACCGATCGCGAGCCTGCCGGACTGGATCAAGAACTGGCAGATCGTATCCCCCTATGGCGTGCCGTGGATCAATATTGTTGACGTGAACCGAGACGGCATCCTGCAATGGAATGAATTCCGCATTCACCCTGACGTGGTCGTTCTCGCCACGCCGGAAATCGCAGGCTTGCCTTATGTGATCGCGGGTCTGGTGGCGGCGGGTGGTTTGGCCGCGGCGCTTTCCACCGCCGATGGTCTGTTGCTCGCGCTTGCGAACGCGTTGTCGCATGATGTGTATTACAAGATGATTGACCGCAACGCGCCGACCGCGCGCCGGCTGATTGTCTCACGCGTGCTGCTGTTGACCGTGGCTTTTGCCGCGGCCTGGACAGCAGGCAATGCCGGGGCGGATATTCTGTTCCTGGTCGCCTGGGCCTTCTCTATCGCTGCCGCCGGCCTTTTTGCGGCGCTAGTGATGGGCGTGTGGTACAAGAAAACCACCAATACGGCCGCCGTTTTGGGCATGGCCGTCGGCTATGTGGCCACTTTCGGCTACATGATCCATTCGGAATGGTTCGGGCTGGATTTCATCCAGCTGTTCGGATCAAAGGATGCGATCATCGCCGCCGCGCGTCAGGTGGGCAGCATCAACCAGAACTTCACCTCGCCTGAATTGCGGGCGGAAGCGGCGGCGATCCTCGCCAATACCGCAGCGGTGAAGGATGGTGCGCTGGCCTGGATCGGTAACATCTGGGGCAGCCCAATGACGACCGATACCATCGTGCTGCGCAACCGAGTGACCGGGCGCATGTGGGGGATTGGCAGCATTTCCGCTGGCATCTTCGGCGTGCCGATTTCCTTCCTGGTCATTTATGTGGTGTCGCAATTCACCACGGCGCCAAGCCAGGCGATGCAGGATTTCATTGACGATATCCGCATTCCGAAGGGTGGTGTGCGTCTTGCTGACAAGCGCGACGCGGTGGAATAACCAAAGCGCCGCTTTGGCGTGATGTTTTGGGGCGGTTGCGGTAACGCAGCCGCCCCATCAATTAGGGCCTCATGGAAAGCAATTTCATCCTTGGCTATCTGCCCTTTTGGGTGGTGACCTATTTCCTGGCGCTGACAGCCTGGGGCTGCCTGGGCCGCTTCATGATGCAATTCTTCATGACGCCGGCGAACAGCAATTACATCTGGCGCGGCTTTCAGATGCTGACCGGTTGGGCGGTCTGGACCGCTGAACGGCTTGTGCCTTCCTATGTCGCGCCGCACTTCCTGCCCTTGGTTGCGGCCTTTTGGCTTTTCGCGCTGCGGATGATTTTTGGCTTGCTGATGGTGGGTCTTGGCTATGCGCCGCGCATCAGCCCACCAGGGGCGGGGTAGCCGGCATGATGACCCCGCAGAACCTTTTCGTGGCGACCGTCGCGACCTGCCTGCTGAATGGCATGATAAGCCCAACCCTGCCGGTGGTCTGGCATCTGTACCCCGTCTGGCTGCCAGAGCTTCTGCCGCCGACGAAGGAGGTTGTGTATTACGGCGCCTCGCTCATTGTCTCAACGGCGACCCTGCTGCTCTCGGCCGTGCCGGCCGCGATTTCTGAGCGGCTGGGGCTCAGCCTGGAACGGGCGATGATGGTCTGGTTCGGTTCCGCGCTTTTACTGGTACTGATGGGCTTGGGCTGAGCGCCGCTTCACGCAATTGCGTGTTTCCCAGTGCGCGTATTTGGGCCTAGGCTCTCCTTCATGGTGCCCGGCTATCCTGGGCGCCCCGCATGAGGGCCATACCTTGGAGCGGCTTGAAGCAATGGCGGATCTGGTTATCCGGCGCGCGGTTGGCTTCGCGAGCCTTGCCATTGCGCTGGTGGTACTGTCGCTTTCCTTCCAATTGGCGCTGGCGCTGCGTTCCGGTGCCATGCTGGTCACGCTGCTGTGGCTTATTGTGCTGCTGAAACTTGTTTACGTGCCAAGCCAGGATATGCGCCATAGCGAGATCTGGCTGATGGTCGCTGAGCGTCATTCCCCGGATGCGCTGCCCATGCAGGCGGCGATGCGCACGGCCTTCGCAAACCGGCTGCGCTGGCATGCGGATAGGATCGGGGTCGTTGCTCTGACGCTCTGGGGATTTTACCTGGTGGTGAGCATCGTCACGTGAAGGCCGGCGCGCCTATTCCACCTTAATCCCGGTCGCCGCCACCACGCGCTGCCATTGCGGCACATCACTCTCCAACAACGCCGCCAATTCCGCCGGGCCGGTCAGCAGCGGCGTGGTGCCAGCGGCGGCGAAGCGCGCGCGCACATCGGGCAGGTCGCGAATGCTGCCCAAGGTCTCCGCCATGCGGGCGATGATGGCAGGTGGCGTCGCGCGTGGGGCAGCAATGCCATACCAATTCAGCGCGACATAACCTGGCACGATTTCATTGATGGCAGGTATGTCGGGCAGGGCTGGCAGGCGCCTCGGCCCCGCCACGCCCAATAGTCGTGCGCGGCCGCCCTGCACATGCGGCAGGGTTTCCACCGTGCTCGCGAACACCATGTCTATTTCGCCGGCATAAAGCGCTGTCATGGCCGGTGCCGCGCCGCGATAGGACACATGCGTGAGGTCCAGATTGGCCGCGAGCGCAAACAACGCGCCGGAAAGATGGTTGGAAGACCCAACCCCGCCGCTGCCATAGGTCAGCCGCCCCGGGTCAGCCCGTGCAGCTTTCACCACATCCTGTACGCTTTGGTAGGGAGATGCCGCGCGCACCACCATGGCGGTTGGAATATCCGCAACCAGGCTGACCGGTGCCAAGGCTATGCGCGGGTCAAGCCCGCGATTGGGGTAGAGCGCCGGCACGCTGGCAAGCGATGCGCTGGTCAGCACAAAGGCGGTCCCATCGGGCGGCGATTGCACCACGGTATGAATGCCAATGCTGCCGCCCGCACCTGGGCGGTTTTCAATGATGAAGGGCTGGCCGAGCCTTTCCTTCAAATGTTCCGCCAGCAGGCGGCCCACCAGATCAATCGGCCCGCCCGCACCAAAGGGGATGATGATGCGCACCGGCCGATCCGGCCAGGCAGGCTGCGCGGTGGCGCGTGTGATGAAGGGCAGGGCAAGCGCTGAACCCAGCAGCCACCGGCGTGAGGCATTCTTCATGGCGGTTCTTCCTCCGCCAACATTAAAGGCTGAAGCTTGGCGCTTGGGAATAAGGGAGCGCGATCAGACGTGCGGCAGATGCGGCGGGATCACCATGCCCAGGCGCAGCGGCACCGGCCAGACTTCCTCGATCACGCGGAGCTTACGGAACCCCGCCGCCAAATAGCCCGGCAGGGCACGCGGATGATCCGCGTTGCAGGTATTCACCGTGACCGCCGGCAAGCCAATCTGCCAGGCGGCATCCACCGCATGGCGTAGAAAGGCGGCGCCGAGCCCGGTGCCGATAGCCCAGGGCATCAGTCCGAAATAGGAAAGGTTCACCGTCTGCCCGCTACGATAATCCAGCTCATAAAACCCATTTGGTTCGCCGTCCCGCATCAGTACATGCACGCTGACCGAGGGATGACCGAGCAGGCCCGCCAATTCGGCATCGGACGCAATGCGCCGCATCCACCAGAGCCAGGGTGCCCCCACTGTATCGTAAAGATAGCGATAGAAGGGAACGGAGCAGTGCAGCACCCTTTCTACCCGCGCATCACCGGGCATAGGCGGGGCGGGGCTGGCGGGCGGCGCATCCATGCGCAGGAAAGTCACCTGCACCTTCAAGCGCGCAACGGGTTCGGTGGGCACCATGGAAAGGGTCACTAGCGCAGAATGCGCGCTGATGGAAACGGCTGGGGGCCCATAAAAAAACACGCGCCCTGGAAGGGACGCGTGCCTTTGCTCACTGCGCTTCAGAAGCGCTTAGTGCTTAACATCAGCCCAGATCTTGCGCTTCACCGCATAGGTCAGCCCGGCAAGGATCGTCAGGAAGATGATGATCTTCACCCCAAGGGCACGGCGCTGTTCAAGCTCCGGCTCCGCAGCCCATTGCAGGAAGGTGCTGACATCATGCGCCATCTGCTCAACGGTCGCCTTGGCGCCATCGGCGTATTCAACCTGATCCGGGTTCAATACCGGACCCATGGCAATCTGATTGCCCGGGAAGTACTTGTTATAGTGCATCCCATCCATCACGGTCACGCCGGGCGGCGGGTCCACATAACCGGTCAGCAGCGCAAAAAGGTAATCCGCACCGCCAGCCCGCGCCTTCGTCATGACTGAAAGATCGGGTGGTAGAGCGCCGTTATTGGCCGCACGTGCCGCCGCGTCATTCGGGAAGGGGCCGCGGAAGCGATCCGCTGGGCGGCCGGGCCGTTCGAACATCTGGCCCTCATCATTCGGGCCATCCTTGATTTCAAACTGCGCCGCAATCGCCGCAACTTGCGCTTCGGTCAGCCCCAATTCGCGCAGATTGCGATAGGATAGCAAACGCAAGCCGTGGCAGGCCGCGCAAACTTCCTTATAGACCTGGAAGCCACGCTGCGCGCTGGCGCGATCATAGGTGCCGAAAACTCCATCGAAGGAGAATTTCCGATCCGGGATGGCAATGTCCCCGCCCGCCGCATGTGCGGGGACGGCGGCAAAGAGGCCAATGGCCAGGGCGAAGGCCTTGAAGGAAAAACGAAGCATGGTCAGGCCTTCTCCATCGGCTTGGCAGCCGCGCCCATGGGCAACGGCCCCCCACCCAGAACGGCGCGGGATATACTTTCTGGCAATGGCAAGGGACGCTCAAACTTCGCCAGCAGTGGCAGCACCACCAGGAAATAGGCGAAGTAATAGGCGGTCGCGATGCGGGCGATCAGCACATAGGTGCCTTCCGCCGGCTTGGCGCCAACCCAAAGCAGAACCAGGAAGTTTACCGTCCACAGCAGAAAGAAGGCGCGCGCCAGGGGGCGGAACCGCATGGACCGCACCGGGGAACGGTCCAGCCAAGGCAGCACGAACCAGATCAGGATCGAGCCAAACATCAGCAACACACCGCCCAGCTTGTCCGGCACCGCGCGCAGAATGGCGTAATAGGGCAGGAAGTACCATTCCGGCACGATATGCGGCGGCGTCACCAGCGGATTGGCCGGGATATAGTTATCCGGATGGCCAAGATAATTCGGCGCAAAGAACACCAGCACCGCGAAGACGATGAAATAGACCACCAGACCAACACTATCCTTCGCCGTGTAATACGGATGGAAGGGCAGCGTATCCTGCGGACCCTTGGGCTCAATGCCGAGCGGATTATTGGACCCCGTGATGTGCAGCGCGGCGACATGCAGGAAGACCACGCCCAGGATCACGAAGGGCAGCAGATAATGCAGGCTGAAAAAGCGATTGAGCGTAGGATTATCCACGCTGAAACCACCCCATAGCAATTCCACGATGAAATTACCCACCACCGGGAAGGCACTGAACAGGTTGGTGATGACGGTGGCCCCCCAGAAGGACATCTGACCCCAGGGCAGCACATAGCCCATGAAGGCGGTTGCCATCATCAGTAGGAAGATCACCACGCCCAGCATCCACAGCAATTCGCGCGGTGCCTTGTAGGAACCGTAATACATGCCGCGGAAGATGTGGATATAGACCACAATGAAGAACATGCTGGCGCCGTTCATGTGAACATAGCGGATCAGCCAGCCGTAATTCACATCCCGCATGATGCGTTCGACACTGTCGAAGGCAAGGCTGGTATGCGCGGCATAGTTCATGGAAAGGAAAATACCCGTCGCGATCATGATCATCAGCGTGACCATGGCCAGCGCGCCGAAATTCCAGAAATAGTTGAAATTCTTCGGCGTCGGGAAGGTTCCGTATTCCTTCTGCATCATGGTGAAAACGGGCATACGCTGGTCTATCCAGCGCACCACCGGATTCTTGAATTCGCTATTGTGCAACCCGATTGACATGTTTTTCTATCCTCAACCGATTCTGATCTTGGTGTCGGATGTGAAGGCGTATTGCGGAACGTCAAGGTTCCGAGGCGCCGGACCTTTACGAATTCTGCCTGACGTATCGTAATGGCTGCCATGGCAGGGGCAGAACCACCCGCCGTAATCGCCGCGCGTATCGGTGGCCCTTTGGCCTGTCGGCACGCAGCCCAGATGGGTGCAAATGCCGATCAGGATCAGCCATTGATCCTTCTGCACGCGGGACTGGTCGGTCGCCGGATCGGGCAGGGAATTGGTCGCTACGGCGCGCGCTTCCTGGACTTCCTTGGCCGTGCGGTTGCGCACAAAAACCGGTTTGCCGCGCCACATCACGGTCACCGCCTGGCCTTCTGCAATCGGCGCCAGATCCACATCCGTGGTTGCCAGTGCCAGCGTATCCTTCGCGGGCTGCAGGGAGGCGATGAAGGGCCAAGCAATGGCGCCAACACCGACTGCCGCGAAAGCGCCGGTCACGAGTTTCAAAAAATCACGCCGCGGCGCGCCATCGGTCGCCGCATGAGCGGTATCAGCCATCCTCACCATCCCTTTACGACGGGGAACCCTCTTGCCGAGGGCCTCACTTCGCCGCACGATTTAGGCCCGCACCCCTGGGGTGCCAAGATCACAACGAAATGGTGGCGCCGAAGCACCGGCCCCGCCACTTGCGGGGTCTTATAGTAGGACGATTTGCAAGGTGTAAATGCGCCCCGTTGTAACATTGGAAGGCCAACATGGAAAAAACTGCCGCCGGCCCTCAGGGTCATCCCTTTGTGGCCCCCGCCCGTGCCTGGTTCGAGGAATTGCGGGACCGGCTTTGCACCGCCTTTGAAGCGATTGAGGATGATTTGGCCCAGGGCCCGCATACCGGCCTGCCGCCCGGGCGCTTCAACCGCACCGCCTGGGAAAGGCCCGAAGGCGGCGGGGGGGTCATGTCCGTCATGAAAGGTCGGGTGTTTGAGAAGGTGGGGGTCAATGTCTCCACCGTGTTTGGCGAATTTTCCCCCGAATTCCGCAAGCAGATCCCGGGGGCCGAGGAGGACCCGCGCTTTCTGGCGACGGGTGTGTCTCTGGTGGCACATATGCAAAGCCCGCGCGTGCCGGCGGCGCATATGAATACGCGTTTCATCGTGACGCGGAATGCCTGGTTTGGCGGTGGGGGGGATATCACGCCCATGAAGCCCGAAGCGGCCGAGTCGCAGGAAGATGCGGCCGATTTCCACACTGCCTTCAAGGGCGCATGCGACAAGCATGACGCCACCTATTACCCGCGCTTCAAGAAATGGTGCGATGAGTATTTCTTTCTGCCCCATCGCGGGGAACCACGCGGGCTCGGTGGGATTTTCTATGATTGGCTGGGGGATCGCACGCCGGGCAAGGGGATTGATGCCGATTTCACCTTTACCCGCGATGTCGGCCTGGCTTTCCTGCAAGCCTATCCCGCCATTATCCGCAAGCGCATGCATGAAACCTGGACCGAGGCCGAGCGGGAACATCAGTTGATCCGCCGTGGTCGCTATGTGGAATTCAACCTGCTGCATGACCG
>Ga0315907_10001349_pt1 | contig 33252 bp, 49 predicted proteins | sample LakEriMetagenome_3_FD_203525 | JGI IMG/M metagenome (GOLD analysis project Ga0315907, IMG submission 203525) | Freshwater fungal communities from buoy surface, Lake Erie, Ohio, United States - Buoy 12 MA123 | ecosystem: Environmental > Aquatic > Freshwater > Lake > Lake biofilm | place: USA...
GGTTGATAGTTCTTTGAACGGGGCAACAACCAATTATGGATTTTATAGTGATATTGCAAGTGGCACTAATCGTTGGAATCTCTATATGAACGGCACTGCACTGAATTATTTCAATGGAAATACTCTCATCGGTAGCACAACCGATTCAGGCGAGAAGCTACAAGTGACGGGGACAATGAAGGTGACGGGCAACTTTTCTGGCGGTGGTATTGTTAGTGGTACTGAATTTAGGTTAAATAATAATTCTTTCCAAAGAATTGCATTAGGTGATGCTGGTGGTGGTTTTGCTGGTGGTTATAACTTAGACTATTCTTCTGGTTCTGTTGTTAGTCACGCTGCAACTGGTGGTATTGCTGGTTATAGATATGCGTCTAATGGTAATATGTTTTTCTTTACTGGCACATCACAAACTGCTGGTACTACTGCAACAGTGAGAATGACTCTTGACAATACTGGTAATCTTGGTCTGGGTACTGCAAGTCCATCAACTAAATTAGAAGTATCTGATACAGTAACTACACAATTACGAGTTCGTATGTCTGGTCAAGCAGATATGCGTATAATATCAGATACTGGTTATGGTGCATTGAGTTTAGAAAGCAATATGCCACTTGTATTTAGGACTAATGCAACCGAACGTATGCGTCTTGATGGCTCTGGCAATCTCGGTCTGGGTACTGCAAGTCCATCTCGTAGATTATCAGTTGTTGGAACTACTGATATAATTAGTTATTCAAACGGAACAACTACGGGTTTTTTATATTCGGATAACAATGGTGTAGGTTTGTTCAATGGTGCTACCGCAACGGGTACTGGTATATATGCAAGAACATCAAACATATTAGACTTATATTATAATGGTAGTATTGGATTACGTTTAAATAATCTTGGTAGGGTTTTAATAGGAAGTACAACCGATAGCGGAGAACAACTCCAAGTCACTGGCACTGCGAAGATAACGGGGGCGAGTACGTTTGGGGGGAATGTTGTAATATCACTAAATCAAAATGCTTCAACAAACTTTAATGTAACAAATACCGATGTTGGTGTCAACACAAAATCAGAGTATGTATTAGTATCAAGAAACGGAGGAACTACTAAATTTGGTAGATATAGTAACCTAACAACTGCATATAAATTTATAAATGCAAGTGATAGTTATGTTTTAAATGAAACATTAGGCGATTTTGCAATACTTAACGATGTAGCATCTGGCAACATTAAATTTGCTGCTGGTGGTTCATCAACGGCACATTTAACAATAGCGTCAACGGGTAAAGTTTTATATGCAGCAGCAACAACCGCAAAAGCACAAATTAATCTTGCATCGGGTACTGCACCAACAACTCCCGTAGATGGAGATATTTGGTTTGATGGTACAAACTTAAAAATGCAAATAGGTGGAGTAACAAAAACATTTACATTAATATAAAATAAAATAAAAATGGGAGTACAAATTCAACCAGTATCTATCTGGTACAACGGACAAAGCAAGAGTGCATCTGAACTTGATGCAAGGATTATTTATGATGACTTAGCGACAAGTGCTACTTTCTACTACGAGTTAAAAGAAGCGGTAGTAGTAGATGAGGAAGGTGCATCAAGTGGTGGAGCAGTTCTATCGGTAGGCAACGTGGCTATGGATGGTCAAGATTACATTGATTGGGATAATTCTAACGAACAAGCCTATGTTTACATAGCTGGTAAGTTAAATTTGGTAATTATCTAAGAATTTTATATAACTTTACAATAAATTTAAAACTATGGACATTAAAGAACTAAAGGCTCAAGCCTACGATCTACTCGCACAAATGGAGTACATCCAAAAACAATTAGCAGAAACAAATCAGAAAATCGCTGAGGCAATGCAGAAAGATGCTGAACAAACTGCACAATAAAATCCCCATACAAGTCCTTAATGAGTTAGGTGATGTGATGAAGCAATTTGGCATCACCAACTCGTTTAGGCTTACTCACTTTTTGGCTCAAGTTGCTCACGAGAGTGGGAACTTTAGATGGGTGAGGGAAAACCTTAATTATAGTGCTGAAGGATTATTAAAAGTCTTTCCAAAATACTTCGATAAAAATACTGCTCCACTATACGCTCGTAAGCCTGAGCAAATAGCCAACATAGTGTACGAGTCAAGAATGGGCAATGGCAACCGCAATAGTGGAGATGGGTGGAGGTTCAGAGGCAGAGGTTATGTAATGATTACGGGTAAGACCAATTATAAGGCTTTCGGAGAATATATAGGAGTAGATTTGCTAAAAGACCCAGATTTAATTGCAACAAAATACCCACTAACTTCCGCTGCTTGGTTCTTTGAAAAGAGAGGACTATGGGCAATTTGCGATGAGGGTGTAGACCAAAGTATAGTCAAGAAAGTTACCTTAAAAGTGAACGGAGGTTACAATGGCATCGCAGACCGCCTCTCCAAAACCAATGTCCTATTTAATATATTAGTATGAGATATTTAATGATTTTAGTATTACTTACGTCTTGCGTAACTACTAAACGGATTGAAAGGTATTTAGAAAAAAACCCTCAAGAAATTGAGAAGGTTTTTATTACCAATGATGTACACGATACCATTCGAGTTGTCAAGGATTCCTTGACAGTTGAACGGATTACCGACTCATTCTACACCTGGTTTGCTGATACGCATTACATAGATAGAGTGCGCATCCAAAAAGTATTAGAGCCTTGCAAGGATAGTATATTAATCGTATCTAAGCGGATATTTACGGATAGGTATAAGGATGTGTACTTAAAGGCGAAGCGTGATAGCGAACTCAACGACAAGGCTCTTAAATGGTGGAGGAAGGGTCTCCTTCTTACTTGGGCGTGGATAGCACTTATTCTTTTGGTCGTTTACCTAATAAAGCGTAAATGAGTGAAAAGGGCATAATAGCGAAAGATTATTGTGCAAAATTCAAGAATGTAAAAACGTACACCTTGGCAGTCAAGATGTATAAGGAAAATATACCACTATTCCACTCGTTAGAAAACGCAAGGTCAATGCTCCTATATTATCGTGGGTTAAATGGTAATAGAAAACGAGCCAAAATAAAAGACAAATCCAATTTTATGCCAAAGACCTACGATACTACCAACTCAAAACCAGAGCCAGTTAACACATCCGCAAAGGTGTTGATCTTAGATATTGAGACCGCACCTATTATGGCTTATGTGTGGGGAATATGGCAACAAAATGTAGGGACACATCAGATACAATCGGATTGGTTTTGTTTGACCTGGTCGGCAAAATGGCTATTTGAGGACAAAGTATATAGTGGGAAGTTAAAGCCAAAAGAGGTAGCCGAGCAAGATGATAAGCGCATCATACAAGGGATATGGCGGCTCGTTAACGATGCAGATATCGTGGTGGCGCATAATGGTGCAAAATTCGACATCCCACGACTTAACTCAAGATTTATCATAAATGGGTTAAATCCTCCTCTCCCATACCAAATTATTGATACTTTGGTGCATATCCGTAGGCAGTTTGGGTTCACGAGTAACAAGCTGGACTATGTCAACAAACTACTTAATCTTGAACGCAAGAAGGACACAAACTTTGAGTTGTGGGAGAGATGTATGAAAGGCGAGAGTGCTGCGCTAAAAGAGATGGAGGATTATAACATACAAGATGTGCGCATCCTTGAGGAGACATATCTTGTTATAAGACCTTGGATAAAACCACATCCTAACATGGGTTTATTTATTTTGGATGAAACCGAGCATAGGTGTCCAAGTTGTGGGAGTAGTGAACTGCAAGACCAAGGCAAATGTTATAACACGAGTGCTAACATTTATGAGTTATTTAGGTGTGGGAATTGCAATAGCATATCTCGTAAAAGGCTAGGAGCTGCTACAATAAAACAAAAACGACACTTACTAATTCCAACTGCAAAGTGAGAAGAATTAAAGTACAATATAGCAAACTTGGTAAGCAAAAGGCTTGGGGGTTGGCTCACTCGGATGAGCTGATTGAGATTGATATTCGGCTCAAAGGTCGTAAGGCAATGGAGATATTAATCCACGAGATTTGTCACATATTAGCCCCAGAGGATGATGAGGAAGAGGTGATAAGAAAAAGTGTGATTCTCACGAAAACCTTATGGCACGAGGGTTACAGAAGAATAGACAACACGGAAGATATACCATTGCAGAATGGTGAGACATAATAAAGTATTCATTACTGATATAAATATCAGCAATTCATATTTGTTTTTGTGATTAAATACGGTATGGTCAAATTCGCCCTTCGTTTCTACGAGGGGCTTCTTTTTGCATGAAACTTCATTGAAAATTCATGCAAATTTGCAATATTTTAACATTTTATTTTTGGTAAGTAAAATAATTGTCTTAACTTTGATGTCATAACAAATAAACACACAATGACTGAAATTTTAATTAAAGAAAAACTAAGAGCATTACGAGAATCGAAAGGATTATCTCGTGAAACATTATCTAAGATGGCTAATGTAACAATGCAGACTATTTTTAGAGCAGAGACGGGTGGTAACATTAACCTTAACAACTATCTCAAAATCATCCAAACTTTACAATCCTATGGAGTACATAGCAATACTGGTGATAATGTTAATTACATTTAGTGTAATTTTCATCCCTAATCAATGGGACATCCCAATCAAACCTAAACGCAAACACACCAATACAAAGTTTATCATCCCAGCAGAGTTTTGGGTGGAGTACAACGAGATGTTAAGAGAAATAAATGATATGACCGAAGGCAATGCAAGAGTGGTGTTTCAAAGATTAAACCAATTAAATGAGAAGTATTGTAGGTTATTTATGAACTATACCTACGATGAGAAAATGACTCAATTAATTGAGAAGTACAACGCAAAGATTAATTATTTTCATAACCAAAAAACCAAGTAAAAATGGGACTAAATCAAAGTCAGAACAAAGGAGTGTTTTTAAGCATTACAAATGGTAAACTTGTGCGCCAGTTCTCTGCGCCAACAGACAAGTCAGTATCTCGTGTCAACAAAATGGGTCGTGAAGTCCACGAGGAGTTTTATGACTCACTTAGTGGATGGCTAATGGAAATCAAGACCAAAGAGTCTGAGTATGGTAAGTTTTGGGTCATTACCATCAAAGATGAGAATGTATATTACAACTTAGAGTGTAAGTACGATAGCGGTTATGCTATGTCATTTTTGAAAGCATTACCAAATGCTGACCTATCTGAAGTCATTACCTTATCTCCAAAGCTAATCGTGGATGGTGATAAGAAGCAATCTGTACTTTTCATTTCGCAAAATGGGAACGGACTCAAGCATTACTGGACTAAGGCTGATCCGAAAGAATTACCTGACTTGCAAAAGATAAAAGTAAAAGGTAAGGAGACCTGGGATTCTACCAATAGGTTAGAATATTTGGAAGATTATGTGAAATTATCTATCTTACCTAAGATTAAACCTACCCTCTCAGATGTAACCGAGGGAGACGATACACCATTTTAGTGTTGGGTTGTATACGGGGGTTGCGCAAGTGCGCATTTAGGGAGCGTTCCCACCCCATTTTTTTTACTAATTAATAATATTTTATGGAACTAAACGAAAACAGTTTAACTTTTCATTTAAAAGAAAATTCAGAACTTACAGAAGTTATTAAAATAACTAAAGACGGCTTTTTTTATAGAGGAGAAAGAATTGATGATATATACAATGTATATGATAGGTTTAATGAATGGTTGTCTGGGGCAATGGTAGAAAATCCGAATTAAGAAAATAATTTTACTATTTCTCAATAAGATTTAGCAAATGTGTTTCATTAGTGTAGCATACGACCTAATGTTTCTACATTGGGTCTCTTTTTAACTAATTAAATTATGCCTAATATTGTCACTGCGGTGACTAAATTATGCCTAAAATTGTAACTTAGTCAGGTGGCGGAAGGAGGGTGGTGTCCATCCTCGTGGTAGACGCATCAAGAACTTGGTTCGCCAATAAAACATCATCAGGTTCTTGATTATACAACGGCGGTAGGCTATGTTCCTATAAGCGATGTTTGTTGGTTCGAATCCAACCCTGACTGCTAGATGGGACTGTTACTAATTGATAAAATCAGAATTATATAATATTTTTTAACAAAAAATGTTATAAAATATACAACAACTCGGATTATCTTTATTTTATAAACTTTTTAACTATGAACAATTATACTATCGACTTAAACAAAAACAGAATTGAGTTTCTCGACTCAAGATTTTATGCCACACCATCTGGTGGTTACGTCCCATCAGTTACAACAATCTTAGAATGCTTCCCAAAGGGAGCGCAATTTTACCAATGGCTAAAGGAGAATGGAGGCGATGCCGACACCATTCGCGATGAAGCTGGTAGGAGAGGATCAACCGTCCACGAATTGACCGAGCGTTATGATATGGGTGAGGAGGTTAGCTATCTTGATGCTAATGGCTTCCCAACTTATAAGAACCTTGAGTGGGCGATGTTTGAAAGGTATGTTGACTTCTCAGTCACTCACAAGCCACAAATCGAAATGATGGAGGCGCACTTTGTGAGTGAGAAGCTTGGTTTTGCTGGTACGCTGGATAGGGTAGTTACTTTAAATGGCAAACGCATTCTACTTGACATCAAAACATCCAACTCCGTGCAAGATAGCTATTGGTTGCAGTTGTCAGCATATTACGAATTGCTTAGTGAGATTGCAACGGATGTCAAAAGCATTGATGAGGTAGGTATCTTATGGTTAAATGCCAAGACCCGTACAACTGGCAAAGGTGGAGCAATACAAGGAGTAGGTTGGCAGCTAATCACCAAGCCGATTAGTGAGGTGTTAAGCTATTGGACACTATTTCAAGCAACACACCAGCTATGGCTATATATGAACGAAACAACTAAGCCAAGGCAATTATCTTACACTTTAAAACATAAGAAATAATGGACTTCGTAACCATCGACAACAAAGACACCGTAGTGTATCGCATCGCATCACTACTCCGCTCACGCTCCGAGACTGGCATTCGAAAGTATGGCACAACAATGGACAGAACAGACTTAGAGATTAAGCAATGGATAGATCACGCAATAGAAGAGAGTTTGGATCACGCATTGTATCTTATGAAACTAAAGGATGAATTGAAATGAATAACAACTTAAAAGAAGCCTACAACACCATTATCAAAATGATAGATGAGAAAATGAATAGTACAAATATTAATGATTTGTATTATATTAAAGGGTTATTAGATGCTTTAAAAATTATAAATGATAAGAGATATGAATAAGTTAATAGCTTGGACAATTATTGTCATTCTTTGCTTAGTAGTTTGGTTTTTTTTCTTTTATGGAATTATTAAATTCTTCCAAGAATGCAGTTGCGAGATTATCAAGTAGAGTTGTCCGATAAGGCAACTCAGATATTAAATGACTATGGACTGGTCTATCTTGCAATGGAGGTAAGGACTGGCAAGACATTAACCGCATTTGCAACGGCTCATAAGTTTGGTGCTAAGAAGATATTGTTTGTGACCAAGAAGAAAGCCAAGGCAGATGTAATGGCTCAAGTAATTGATGCGAACTTTGGGTTCGAGAAGATTGACGTAGATAATTTTGAGCAGTTGCATAATGTTGATAGTGATTATGACCTTGTAATAATTGATGAAGCGCATAGCCTTGGAGCATTCCCGACACCATCACTTAGAGCAAAAGAATTAAAACGTATTTGTAATGGAAAGCCAATTATCTATCTATCAGGGACACCTACGCCAGAAAGTTACTCGCAGTTATTCCATCAAATGTGGGTATCGTCTTATGGTCCTTTTAAAGATTACAAAAATTTCTATGGGTGGGCAAGAGATTACGTTGAAATACTCAAAAAGTATTTGTATGGTAAGGCGATTAATGATTATAGCCTCGCAAAAAAAGACCTCATCCAGGAAAAAACGAACCATCTATTCCTTGCCTTTACCCAAAAAGAAGCGGGGTTCACGGAGTTAGTGAAGGAGAATATTTTGTATGTGAAGATGGAGGAGAACACCTATAAGTTTGCTGAGAGGCTGCGTATAGACAAAGTGATTACGAATAAAGAAGGAAGGTCGGTCCTTGGTGATACTGCGGTCAAGCTAATGAACAAGCTGCATCAGATTTATAGTGGGACTGTGATTATAGATGCACCAGAGCGAGAGGGTAAGGTGTTTGACTATACAAAGGCAGAATTTATCAAGCAATATTTCGCTGGGAAGAAAATGGCTATTTTTTATAAATTCGCAGCCGAGCAAATGGCCATTAAATGGGTGATGGGCAAGTGCTATGAAGACCCTACCGAGTTTAATAATGCAAATGATGGATGCTTTATATCTCAGATAGTTAGTGGTAGGGAAGGGGTAAACCTAAGCACGGCTGATGCTCTTGTGTTTTATAATATCGACTTTAGTGCAACATCTTACTGGCAAAGTAGAGCAAGGATACAAACCAAGGATAGAACCAAAGAGGCGCAGATATATTGGATATTTAGTGAGGGTGGGATAGAGGATAAGATATACAAGGCAGTGATGGATAAGAGAGACTTCACATTATCGCATTTCAAAAAGTGTTATAATATTATTTAATTGATTATATTTGTATTGCTTAAATGACTAAAATTATAAAAATATTTACCTATTATAGGGGAGTGTGGTATTCCACAAGGTTTTAGTCGACCTTAGCAACTCCTCTATAATAGGTTTTTTTTATTATGGAAAGCAGATTGATAAAAAATTATGAAAATTATCTTATTTATGAAGATGGTAGTATTATTAACACTAAAACTAATAAGAAATTAAAAAATGTTTTAGCAGAAAGGTATCAAGTGGTTTTGCTTTATAAAAATGGAATTAGAAAAATGTATTATGTTCATAGATTAGTCGCAGAAGCATTTTGCAATAAGAAGGAAAATGCAAATCAAGTTAATCATATTGACTCAAATAAGACTAATAATCATTATTCTAATTTAGAATGGGTAACATCTAAGGAAAATGTAAACCATTATATTAAATCTCCAGTTTATAAAAAAAGGAATTTAAGTGATTATCAAAAATTAAGGATTAAAGAAACAAAATATAAAAAAGTAAAATGTTTAAATACTGGTAAAATATATAAATGTATTACAGATTTTGCATTAGATCGTAAAATATCAATGCCTCAAGCATCTGCTAAACTTAATGGTAAATTGGAAAATAATCTTAATGCAGTTTTATTAACTTGTTTGTAACATTTGCCTTCCTATATTTGTCTAAACAAACTCAAACACTATGTCACAACAACAACACTTAACTAAGAGACTTGATTGCACAATTGCTTACCTACCAAAGTATTTAGGATTATCAGATGACTCTTATGAAATTAGAACCGAAGTAGAGGATTTAAGATGCTTTTGGTATAGCGACTACCAACACAACCACCAACAAGCATATTTTGAAGTAGGTCACATCAGAACGGATTTTTTCGTAAATTTTCAAATACCTTTGGATGAACTCACCCAAGATGAGATTGCAATGTTAAGTGTGCGATGGGTGTGTTACACGGACAATGACACGTTGTATGGCTCAGTGCCATTCACAACCGACAACGACACAATACCTCAAGTTGATTTTGATGTGGAGGTGAAAGGTGGTTTAATCCAACCAATAGAACTAATTTTTCACGTTGACCAAGGATGGTTGCAAATCAAATAATTATGACCAGAGAAGAATTTATTGATAAATATGCAGATTATTTAGAAGATGATAACCTTTTATTTGCAGATGGATTTGATGATGCCTTAGTTGGACTTGATATGGTAAATGTAAAGGTGATTTATGATTATAATAAAATGCTTGACATATTAGTTGATGATGGTATGTCAATAATAGACGCAATAGAGCATTTAGATTATAATGTTATAAATGCTTATGTAGGAGAAAAAACCCCAATCTATTTTATATGAAAGAATCACAACTGCAAACACAAATTAAAAACCGCCTAACCAAGCACGGATGGTTGGTGGTAAAGATTATTAGTTCGTCAATGAACGGCATCCCCGACCTAATGTGCATTCGCAAGGGTGTTGTAATGTTCCTTGAAGTTAAGACCGATGTAGGTGTCGTTGCACCATTACAAGAGTATGTAATGAAAGTGCTTAATAGCCATCAGGTACATAGTAGAGTAGTTAGGTCAGTAGAAGATATTGATGTTTATTGTCATAAAACTTATTAATTAATGCACACGAAATACTTAGACTTTGGAGTTAATGTTATTGCGGTTAATGATAAGAAACAAGCGATTTTCCCTTGGAAAGAATATCAAAGCCGAGCAATAACGAAAGATGAATTAGAGAAGCAAATGGCTGACCCTCGAGCCAAAGGCATTGCAGTAATTTGCGGAGCAGTTAGTGGTGGGCTTGAGGTGATTGACATAGATACCAAGTATGAGACATTCCCACTTTGGGAGCAGATTAAGGTAAAGATACCCCAAGATATTTTTGCCAAGCTGCACATTGTAAATACTAAGAGCAATGGCTATCATCTATATTATAAATGCGAAGAGATTGAAGGCAATCAGAAGTTAGCACAAAGGCTGCCAACTGCTGAAGAGCTGCATAACAACCCACAAATCAAAACCTATTGCATCATCGAGACAAGAGGTGAAGCTGGGTATGTGGTTGCGCCTCCATCGGAAGGGTACACCATCGTGCAAAAAGGTATTAACATTATTACCATTGAAGAGAGGTCGACACTATTTGAAGTGATGCGATCGTTCAATGAAATAATAGAAGAGCAAATCATTGAAGCGCATCAGCGACCAAGCACGAAGGATTATGGGGTATCGCCATTTGAGGATTATAATAAGCGTGGAGATATTAGTGGACTTTTGCAGTCACACGGATGGACAATCGTTAAGGAGAATAGCGAAAGGGTTTATTACTTGCGACCTGGTAGCAAGGCTGAGCATAGCGGATCGTATAATAAGTCACTTGGCTTGTTCTCTGTCTTTTCAGTTAACACACCATTTACTCCTCAGAAGGGTTATAGACCAGCTATTGTTTACGCTATACTTGAACACAATGCAGACTACAAAAAAGCAGCCAAAGCCCTCCTTGAGCAAGGCTACGGAGAAAAAAAAACCTCAGACCGACTCGAACGAACTCTTTTTAATAAAAAGCAAAATGGAGCTACAAAGGACGAATTGGTATCGCTCCTCGTCCAGTCCCATCGGAAATCTGTCTCGGATGCAACGGAAATGGTAGACAACCTCGAGCAAAGGTGGGGTGAGCAGATATGCACGTTTTGGGATGTGTCAGAGCAAGATAGGCTTACCATCAATCGCTATAAGCTGCAAGTATTTCTAACCACAGTAGGAGGCTTTAGGCTTTATTTTTACGACCAAAATAGCACCATTTATCGACTTGTAAGGATAAAGGATGGTTTTGTAGAAGAGTCCTCCACAGAGCAGATAAAACGTTTTATAAAAAATTATATTGATAGGCTACCAGATAGTTTTGATGGTGGAATTACGCCACAAGATCTACTTGAACACATCTATCGTGGTGCTTCGGCTTTATTTAGCGATGCTTTTTTTGAGTTTTTCGATAGGGCAGATATAAATTTTCTACAAGACGCACAAGATACTTCCTACTTCCCATTTAAAAATGGTGTGGTATGTGTGAGTAAGAATAAGATAGAACTCAAGACGTATGGTGAATTAAATAAATTTGTCTGGAAAACACAAATCATTGACCATCATATCTATGTTGATGATGGCTCTATTAAATTAGAAGAGATTGAATATTATAAATTTTTATTTTATATCAGTGGTGAAGATAATGAGAGGCTGATGTATGCCATCACGCTGATTGGTTACTTATTACATACCTATAAAGACCCCTCACGCCCATTCTCGGTCATCCTTGCGGAAGAGACTGAGAATGAGGCTAACGGAGGAGGCACTGGTAAGGGGATTTTTGTAAAGGCTCTTGGTCATCTTAGTAACCTTGTCCGTGTTGATGGTAAGAACTTTAAGGTAGATAAGAACTTTGCTTTTCAGAGGGTAGATCTTGATACTCGTATATTGGCGATAGAAGATACTCGTAGGAATGTGGATTTTGAGGGTTTTTATTCTATTATCACAGAAGGCATAACTGTCGAAAAGAAAAACAAGGATGAGCTTTTTATCCCTTATAAAGACTCACCAAAGGTGATGTTCACCACCAATTATACCATCCCTAATATGGGCAACCACGCTAAGAGGAGGCAAAAGGTGTTTGAATTTTCGCCATATTTTGGAGCTAGTAAGACCCCTGAGGATGTATTTGGACATAAATTATTTGAGGATTGGGATAAGGATGAATGGAATAGGTTCTTTAATTTGATGTTTAACTGCGTTCAGATTTACCTTGAGAGTGGGGTTTTGGCAGTAGAAAATAGTGAAAAGTTGCATAGAAAACAAGTCCGCGTCCAGTTCGGAGAAGAGTTTTTGGAGTTTCTTATGGCACAAAAGGAGGAGAAGGAAGTGTGGATAACTATGGAGTTTTTGTACAATGAATTTCTAAAAATGACGGGTTTTGAGAAGAAAGAATACTCAATGAAAAGGTTTTCTAAGGCGATTGACGAATCGTGTACTATTTTGAAAATCGCGTACTCGAGTACGCGATCTAAGGAGCACTCGAACCGAAAATGTATTAAGTTTGTTGAAACTAATTTAGTTGAACAAATATTGTAGTGGTTTTTTGCCATTTTAGTACGCGATTTTGGTGTTTGGTACGCGATTGGTACGCGATTAGTACGCGATTAAAGTGCTGATAATGAGGTCGGTACGCGATTTACACGATTTTTCTATGTTTTTTCTATGCCCACCTTTTTTTTGGCAAAAAAATATAGGAGTGGGTGGAGTAAGGAAAATGCCGTAAATCGCGTAATCGCGTACTGGAATAATCGCAGATATTCCATTTTCGCTCGTTAGTGTGTAACTTATGTTTAAGGATTTTTGTTAGGTTTTTATTGATAGTTGTCAACAATGTTAAATTTTATAATATGATTAGTTTGTCGAATGTTTTGGAGTCAGTAGTTGAGGTTAGTGGTGTACCATCTTACCAGGTTATTGGTAAGAGTAGAATAAAAGAAATCGCAATGGCCAGGCATTTGTTTTGCTATATGGCTCGTTTGCATACCAATGCTTCACTTTTGGTTATTGGAGAGTTTTTGTCGGGTAGGGATCACGCAACAGTGATGAACTCAGTCAAAGTTGCTAATGATATGATTGACACGGATTATGGGGTTTTTGTCGAGATGGTGAATGAATGCTCGAACCATATTACCAAGAATTGGAAACAAGATTTCACTTTCAGCGTAACAATACCTTATGGGGTAGAGTTTACCAAAGTCAAAGCTGCCCTGGAGGTTTTTGGGGTTGAGATAAAATAATTTTATGGGGTTTTTGTCTCAGTTCACTGCGTTAACTGAGGTTTTTGGCAGGTTTTTGTTGCATAGGGTTTTTGGCTGTGTTCAGTGCCTTCACTGAGGTTTTTGGCACTACCTAAGTACACCTAAGTAGGTACAAATAGGTATGCAATACCTTTGCAACATATTGCTAAAATATATAAATTGATTTTAACGCTATTTTAAGGCGTTTTACGGGCTTTTATTTCTTAGGTATATCAACATATTACTTTTGGTTTAAATTGGCTAGAATTGGCTGAAAATAGGGTTTAAATAAATTAATACTTATTCAATGATATAAATTTATCAAAATAGGCATCTTCCTGAGCCTGAATATATTGCTTAATGTTTTGCGCTTCAGTTTCTGCATCCTGGAACTGTTTAAACTCCTTAGAGTGGATTGAATACGCTTTACCACTGTTTAAATAGATCAATTCACCTGGCATAATTACGCGCAATGTACTTGCACATTTAGTTTTGAACTTGTTTCGAATAATAGGCATAAAATTGAAATTTAGTAGCGACCAATGACAGTAACGAACTGTCCGCGCTCATTGCTATTGGTCGTAAAAAAATAGCCTAATTTCTCAGGCTATTACATTGCTATTTCTTATCGAAAATTTCAATGATCTGTTCTAACATACTTTTTTCTTTTTTCATGGCTTTAATGTTGTAATGATTAAATGACTTTTGATCCACTCCTTTGAAACGTTTTTTTCAATTAACTTTTTCTCAATTGCTTTTTTTACGTCTTTAATCTCAATAGGCTTTTTTTCTTGCTTTTTCATGTCTTTAATGTTTAATTTATTACAAAATTAGAAATTTGCTTTTTTGCTTTACCTTTCGCAATTAACCCGACAATACAATTTTTTGGATCGAATATCCTAAGATCTGACAAATCGCCGTTAATTACTTTGCGTCCTTTGTAAGTTGCGGGTAATTGGTCGCGGAATACCACTGCAATATTGGCGCCTAAATTTATTGCCTGTTCTACTTGTTGATCATTGCACTCAGAGCGGGAAAAAGTAAGGTGATAATTGCTGTTCTTGTATTTTTTTACGTGATTGATATTTTTGGTATAGTCATAAAAAATTAGATCGGAATAAAATTGATCGAGAAAGTTAATACCCGTATACCTAAGTAAAAGACCTAAATGGTCAATATCGGACGTGCCATTTAAACGAATAGCAATATTTTTGTTTTGCTTAATTGCGCTATCATGTATTTTCAATAATTCATTGCCCAATTGGATATAAAAGTTTTCTCGATTATCCCTGAAAAACTCAGTTTTTTTAATTCGAGATAATTGGACGTTAGAGAATACACCCCTACCGGCAGTATTTAAACAAAGTGCAATACACTCAGGTGATGCAAACGGGCACATGTTAACACCGTCTACCATGGTAGCGGGTGCCATGTACATGATATAGGTTTCTAGTTCGTTTTTGGCTGTTTTTGCGTTAGTGGATCCCTTAGACAATAAGTTTGCAATTTTTTTTGTTTCTGTAGTTTGTAGCATAATTGTAAGTATTAAAGATTTTCAACAATATTTATAATTTTGAGCGCTGTAATTAATACAACAAAAAATAAAATTAGGGTTAGTGTACTTTTACGAATTTTCATTAGTAGTTTATTTTAATTGTTTCAGTTGTTTCTGTAGATCTTGCCTCAATCTTTGCAAAGGACGGATCTATACCTTTGTAGGTTTCAGTTAATTTGCCTAAATTCTCTTTGGGCACTAAGGTTGCATAAATTAAATTTATAACGGGTTTACCTGTACTGCAGTCAATTGGTTTAAAATTGTTTTCGCCGTTAAACTTTGCATATACGCGGAAATAGCTAGTTAATTGTTTCATTTGTGTAGTTTTTAGATGTGATTAAATTAAATTCCAATTGATTAAAGTAATTAGTGCAATGATTGAGTAAAAGGCAAGGGTGAAAAATAGTGCTTGTTTCATTGTGTGTAGTTTTAATTGTTTTCTATTTTGTTAAGTGTTTCATTTTGTATATCTATTAACTGATTGACTAATTCAGTAGGCAAATACTTTGAAACGTGTTTATAGTCTTTCATTGTTTGCTTAATTTCCTGAAGCATTGTAAAAAGTTCGATTAATTCAGTTTGTAATAATTGTTTCATGTTGTTATTGTTTAGACAATAAAAGTACTATTGTTAATTATACTAACCAAATATTTTTATACTATTTTTATATATTTCTTTAATTAATTCCTAATTAGTTAGTTTTCAACATAATATTAATAAATATATTATCCATTTATTTTGGTTTATTCCTAATTTTAGGTTAATTCAATGAATAAAAAAGGTTTCTATATTAGTAAACAAAGGAAAGGTGAAATTATCCTTAATGTGTTTGCGGATGACTTTTGCGAATACCTGGCGCAATGCAATAAAGTTAACGGGTGGGTAAAGTTCAGAATATATGAAAGGGAAAAGGCGGCTAGTAATGGGTTAACCCATAATATGGAATTAATACAATTTAAGGAAGATAATAAGGAAAGTATTTAAACAGTAACTGTTTATTCAGATTATTTCAGTTTATGGAAGTAAAGCAAGATGAACCAATAAAGAAGAAAAATGGCGGCGCAAGACCTGGAGCGGGAAGAAAGCGCAAGATGGAAGAACACGAATTGATCGAGCGCCTTTACCCAATGGCGGACACTGCTTTCCGTGTACTTAATGAGAAGATAGCTCAAGGTGATATGAAAGCAATTCAGATATTTTGCAGCTACTTTATTGGTCTACCTACCCAGAAGATAGAGAACAAGATTGAGGGGCAACTAAATCAGGTGAGCGTTGAGGTTGTGCGACCCGAACTGGTGAAAGAAGAAGTTTTGGCAAATTGAATAGGGTAGGGGAGGGGTTGAAAATCAGCCACTTATGTGGCTACTTAACATAATGTAAATTATATACGAAAAGTGGGATAGGTTGACTGGATAGGGTCGGGATACGATGAGGGGGTACATAAGGATCTACTTTTTGACTGGCAGTGGGTAAAGCTAAGTTTTTGATAGCCAACTTTTGACCATCTAACTTTTGTATATACGATGACCCCTATTTATACCATACTTTTCAAACTGATAAACTAATACTCAAATTTTATTTTTTCTATGGATGCAACATTAAAGACTAACAAGATATTTGAGATACTAACGGAGTCTGACAAGAGGATAACGGTAATGCAAGGAGGCTCTCGTAGTGGTAAGACTTATAATATCTTAATTTGGTTCATTGTTAAATTGTTACAAGAGAATGGCAAGACCTTAACAATTGTGAGGCAATCGCTTCCGAGCATTAAGGGTACTGTGTTAAGGGATTTTATAGATATACTTTCTCGTCTTGGTATTTATAGTGAGGATAATCACAACAAGACGGACCAGATTTATTCTTTGAATGGCAATATTGTGGAGTTTGTATCGGCAGATCAACCTCAAAAGATTCGTGGTCGTGCGAGGCAGTATTTATTCTGCAATGAGGCGAACGAGTTGACTTATGAGGCTTGGATGCAGTTGATTATGAGAACTGAGGGTAAGATAGTGATTGACTACAACCCTTCTGATTTATCTTCTTGGATTTACGATTCAGTTATTCCGAGAGATGATGCGGATTTTCATATTACAACTTTCCGTGATAACCCATTTCTCCCAGCGGAGTTGATAACCGAGCTTGAGAGGTTAAAGGATGCTGACCCTAACTATTGGACTATCTATGGCTTGGGTGAGAGAGGACTTAGTCAAGACTTGATATACTCGCATTGGAAAACAACGGAGAATATGCCAGAGGGCGGAGAGGTGGTATACGGATTGGACTTCGGGTTTAACGTACCAACTGCATTGGTGAAGGTTGTGTTCCACGAAGATGCTGCGTATTGTCAGGAGTTGATATATGAGCCGAAGATGACAACTGACGATGTGATAGATAGACTAAAGACATTAGGCATAGAAAAGTGGGATGATTTGTATTGTGATGCTGCCGAGCCGAAAACGATAGAGAGTATAGTGAGGGGAGGGTTTAATGCCAAACCGGCTAACAAGGATGTGACGGAGGGAATAAAGACTGTAAAAGCTACACCATTGTTTATTCACCAAGATAGTGTAAATTTGTTAAAGGAAATAAAAAACTATCGTTGGAAAACTGACCGCAATGGAAACAAACTTGATGCTCCCGTAAAATTCAATGACCACATACTTGATGCGCTTAGATATGGCATATTTAGTAAATTAACTATCCCAAGTGTGACTTGGGGTGCAATATAAAAATAGATGGGTTTATTAGACATATTCAAAAAGAAAGCGTTAAATCCTAACGAGAATCTTACTACAACGATTAGAGGCATCAATGGTGCTACATTGCAAGACTACGAGAACGGGAAGTATGTATATGAAGGATATTTAGGTAATGCAGATGTTTATAGCATCGTGTCATTCCTTGCACGTAAGGCGGCATCTATTCCGTGGTACGTTTACAAAACAAATAATACAGAGAAGGGAAGAACATCACTTGTTCGCTACAAGCAATTAACAAAAGGTTTAGGCAATCAAGGTGCGTTTGAGAGAGCGGTGATAGAGAGGAAGAACGCATATAGTGAGAATATTGTGATGAACTCTGCACTTGCAAACTTATTAGAAAGACCTAATGAATACCAGGCACAAGACCAATTCCTCGAAAACTTATTTGGCTATCGATTTTTGTCAGGAGAAGGTAATATTTACGGCAATGATGGAAAGGTGGGCGGAAAGTTCGTTGAACTTAACGTGCTTCCAACCCATTTCTTGGACATCTACCCCGACCCTAACGACCTCTATGGAATCAGTGGGTATAGACTTATGGTGGACAGAGGAATAGATATTCCTAAAGAGCAAGTATGTGCTTGGAAAACTTGGAATCCAGATTTCAATGCAACAACAAGAACTCACTTGCGTGGCTTGTCACCATTAAGAGCTGCATACAAAACACTTCGTATGAGCAACAATGCTGCTGATGCGAGTGCGATGATGGCAGCAAATGGCGGAGCGAAGGGTGCAATCACACCGAAGCCATTAGGAACGGTGGTGCCAAACTTCACAATAGAGCAAGCAAACATAATTAAAAGAGCAGTGAATGAGGACATCAACACTGTGGACAATAAAGGCAAGGTTGCGGTGCTTCAAACTCCGTGGGACTATTTAAACTTTGGGTTGTCAAGTGTGGATATGGAGCTTGTTAAGACAATGCAGATGAGCCTTCATCAGTGGTGTAGGGTATTTGGTATGCCAGCGGTGTTGTTTGATGTTGATACATCATCATACAACAACTACCAAAATGCAATGCGTGATTTGATTACAAACACGATAATGCCAATGTGCTGCTCATTAAGAGATGAGTTGAACAAATGGTTAGTACCGAGATTTGGTGAGGATGTATTTATTGATTTTGATATTACTGCATTACCCGAGATGCAACAAGATATGGAGAGGATGGTTCGTTCTCTTCGTGATGCGAACTGGCTAACGATGGATGAGAAGAGAGTAGCAATGAATTATTCTAAGAAAGAGGGTGCGTGGGATATGAGTTATATCAATCAGGGGCTTGTGCCAATTACACAAGTAATGATGGACCTAAGCATAGCAGATGATAATAGCAACGACAACAGACAAAGAGATATGGGCGATCGTGATGACGAGATTTCCGAAGATCCCTACGGAAATGACGTGCCTAACGGAGAGGACGATGAGGATGCAAGTGAGGATGTCGTATAAAATAAAACTGACTGATGAACGCAACGCAGCGAGGGACATATTGGCTGAAGGTGGAGAGGCTGCGAAGAACTCTTGATAAGAAATATAGTTCTTTGTTTTTTGGAGTATTAAAAGGTGAGTTAGAGAACTTTGCAAGAAGTGTGAGAAGATATGGTGCAAGTGCTGCGGTGAGTGGTCTTGGTGCAGTTGCTTGGGATGAGAAGCTGATGCCTATAATTAGGCAGATGTACCGAGAGGTGGCAACAACATTCGGCAACGCAACATTTAGAGCAGTGAGTGTGGATAGCAAGAAGGCTGCCAATCCATTTGGGTTGAATGATGAGTTTTTGAACGAGATAACATCATTTTTAATTCAATGGGGTTTTTTATTAGCATCACTAATGACTAAGACAACCAAAGATAGGTTGATAGTGATAGTGAACGATGCGATGGCACAAGGATTGAGCAATGAGGAGATAGCAAAGTTAATACTTAGCGACCCACAGATACAATATGCGAAGTATAGAAGCGTGATGATAGCAAGAACGGAGGTGATGAGGTCGAGCAACTATGCAGCATTAAAAGGTGCAGAGAAGTTGCCATTCCAAGTTGATAAGATTTGGATAAGCACAAGAGATGCGAGAACAAGGCGCATACCTAAAGACTTCTTTGATCATTGGAATATGGATGGGCAGATTGTAGCATACAACGAGCCATTCATAAGTGCGGATAAAGTTGGGAGACCTATTGTGGTGGATGCACCTGGCGACCCAACGGCACCAAAAGGATTTACAATTAATTGCAGATGCGCAGTAGGATTCATTCCGAAGCGTGATGCAAACGGACAACTAATAATGAAATGATATGCCAGTATATTATTGCGAAAATAACGGAAAATATAAAATAGGTGAAAATGGTGAATGTATTTACACTTCGAGGGACAATGCCGAATCGGCTTATAGGGCTTATTTGGCAGAGGAGGGACAGAAGGAAGAGACAATTAAAAACGATAATACAACGAATAAAAATATGATATACAATTACAAGTCTTTTGGTCTTGAGGTCAAAGATGTTGATGCAAAAAGTGGGGTAGTAAGTGGTTACTTCTCTGCCTTTGGTATGGTGGATAGTGATGGCGACATTATGATGCCAGGTGCATTTAAGCGTTCTATCCAAGATTGGGGTGTTGAAGGTAAGCAAAGGATTAAGCACTTACTAAACCACGACCCATCTAAACCTTTAGGTAAGTTGTTGAGTCTAAAAGAAGATAGCTACGGACTCTATTACGAGTCCAAGGTTGGCATACACCAACTTGGTAAGGACTTTATTAAGATGGTGGAGTCTGGACTCATTGGTGAGCATTCTATTGGCTTTAGGACACTAAGAGAGCAAAAGAGTGGCGAGGCTAATGAGATACACGAGGTCATGTTATTTGAAGGCTCAAGTTTAACCGCTTGGGGTGCAAATGAGAATACACCATTATTAGGATTGAAAAATATGGGTAACGTAGAACAGGTTAAGGATCAAATCAAAGCATTCGAGAAGTTTATTCGTGATAGTGATGTCACTGATGAGACAATCGACCTATGCTTAATAAAAGTAAAACAACTCGCACAAGCAATAGAGATGATGAGTAGCACTGCTCCAGTCATTGCGACAGAGCCGCAGCAAAAAGAAGCTGAATTGCCAGTGGGTTCATTTATATCAATAATTAATAAAATCTAAAAAATGAGCGATTTAAAAGCATTCGAATCTGCCCTCGAATCAAAATTGGCAGAACAAAAAGCTGAGGTTGCAAGTGTAACCGAGAAGGCTGCAAAGGCATTTGACTCTAAGGTAGAGCAAATCAACGAGCAAATGGAGAAGTCTAACAAATCTCTTGCTGAAGCAATCAATGAAGTAAAAGAAGCTAAGGCTGCTTTTGGTAAGTTGAGCGCAAACGCTGAGAAGAAAGTTGCAACTTCTTACGCTGAACACGTAAACAACATCAAGGCTGAGATTGGTTCTGCAATCGAAAAAGGCTGGAACGAAATCAAAGCTGCTGCACGTAGCAATGGTAAAGGTTTCTCTGCTGACATCGATTTAAAAGCAGTAGGTGTAATGACCATCGGTAACAACTTGACTGGTTCTGTTTACACATCTTATGTTGACAACCCAGCTCTTCGTAGCTTCGTTAACCCACACCTTAGAAGTGTGTTTAACATCATCCCAGTATCAACTGGTTCAGTATCTTTCCCAAGAGGTAACACTCCAGTTGGTGAAGGTTCTTTCGGTAAGCAAACAGAAGGTTCTGCAAAGCCACAAGTTGATTACGATGTAACAGTTGTAAACACTGCGTTGTCTTTCATCGCTGGTTATGCTAAGGTATCTCGTCAAATGATTGATGATTTGCCATTCTTACAAGCATACCTTCAGCAGTCATTGATTGAAGATTTCCAAAAGGCTGAAGATACTTATTATCTTAACGCTATCGCATCTTCTGCAACTGCTGGTTCTTCTTCTGGTGCTAACACCGCTGAAAAGTTCATCGACTACGTTGCACAACTTGGTGCATTGAACTGGACTCCAAACCTTGCTTTGACCACTCACGCTGGTTGGGCATCATTGTTGAAAACCAAGCCAAGTGACTATTCACTTCCTGGTGGAATGGTTATCGACAACAATGGTAACGTAAGAATCGTAGGTGTACCAGTTATACCTCACTCTTTGGTTACTGCTTCTAAGATCTACGTTATGGACACTACTAAGTTCGCTATTGCTCAGCAAAGCGGTCTTGCAGTTCGTTCTACCGAGTTCGATCAAGATGATTTCATCAAGAACCTTATCACTTTCAGAGCAGAAGCTCGTTGCGAACTATTGCAGTTCCAGCCTTCAGCTGCTATCTATGGTGCTATCTAAGGTTTATAAATATAGGGGAGGGGGTTTTCTCTCCCCTTATTTTAACTTATGAATTATATTATCATAGGGGCAATGGATGGAGTTAGCTTTGACAATATATTTGACAAGCTAACAAAAGATGATGTTGCATTATTTGTGGAGCCAATACCACATCAGTTTAAGAAACTGCAAGAAAACGTAGAGAAACTACCTTGTAAGGTATTTCTTGAGAACTCAGTTGTTAGTGATAGGATAGAGGACATTGTTATGGCATATTTGCCTGATGCTGAGGATTTTTTGGGAGGGTGTAGTAGTGTAGTTAAATTTGGCACACCACTCAATAGATATTTGGCTAAGATAGATGAGTTGACTTACCACGAAGCGAAGGCAGTAACATTTGATATGTTGTGCGAGAAATATGGGTTTGATAAAGTGGATTACGTGCAAGTGGATTGTGAGGGTTACGACCAAGTAATTGTTGATAGCATTGATATTGACAAATACAAAATAAAACAATTAAAATTTGAACTTCATTACGTAAGTAATGAATTTTTAGAATATTTTGAGAAGAAAACTAATCCAACTAATATTATTAACTTAAATTCGGATATTATATATGAATATACTTTTTAGTATTCATCTTTATCCTCCACAACATTTATGCCTCTTGGGGGTGTGTCTTAACTGATGCACCCTCAAGAGGTAAAAAACTGCGGAGCGGAGATGATGGCTCATAGAATAATAAAAAGTTTGCAGAGCAAAGGACATAACGTAAGAGTATTATTGCATCAAGCTAATTATTATAGAATAAATAATACTTACAATTATGATGGGGTGGATGTATTTCCACCAAATCCGAATGTAATAGAGAATTTATTTAGATGGAGCCAATGTGTTTTTACACATTTAGATTATACAAGATGGACAATAGGAATGGCTGGGTTATACAAAAAGCCAGTGTTTCATCTTATCCATAATACTCATAAATACCCCGAAATTGAGAATGCAAATAGTTCTCAACATATAGTGTATAACTCTTTATGGGGAAAGGACAAATTGGGGTACAAATGGAGTAACTTTATACTCACACCACCTACTGATTATCGTGATTTTGAAATAGGGGTTGATAGTGCTGATAATGAGTACATTACGCTTATCAATCTTAATGAAAACAAGGGTGGTGAGATATTTTATCAGATTGCGAAGGCTATGCCTCACAAGAAGTTCTTAGGTGTAAAAGGGTCTTATGACGAACAAATTATTAAAGACTTGCCTAATATAACTTATATTGACAAAACAACTAATATACTTTCGGTTTATCAAAAGACTCGCATACTTCTTATGCCAAGCAAATATGAGAGTTGGGGTATAACTGCTACTGAGGCGATGTGTTGTGGGATTCCAGTTATAAGTAGTGAGGCAGAAGGTTTGAAGGAGAATTGTGGGAAGGCTGGCATATATATAAAGGATAGAGATGATATTGAAAGCTGGGTTAAAGAGATTAATAAATTGGATGATGCCAAAGCATACGCAGCAGCATCAAAAAAAGCAAAAACAAGAGCAAGAGAACACGACCCAAGAAAAGCACTTGATGAATTTGAGCAATGGCTCAGAGAAGAAGTTAATAAATACAACGGATAAGTATGGCGATTTATATAGATAGTATCATAGTCACCGCTGATGCAAGTGTAGAGCCAGTGAGCCGCACACAAGCTAAAGATTGGATGAGAATTAGCTATAATACTGACGATACTTTGATCGATGAACTTATCACAAGTGCAAGAAAGCATTTGGAGAAATTGACTGGCTTATCACTTGTAAATAAGACAATTAAGAGTTATATTGAACTAACTGGGGAAGTACCAGCAGTTTGGATGGTGGATTTGCCTTATGGACCACTTGGATGCATAGACTTGGTTAGATACAAGACTGGCATCAATATGTGGGACACATTAGATATAAATGAGGACTACGAGAAGATTGGCAATAAGTTGTGGTTCTATATGGCTGGCACTTATGAGGTTACTTACCAAGCTGGTTATGGTAGCATCCCAGCAGATTTGGAGAACGACATCTTAACCCTTGTGGCTTGGATGTACGAGAACAGAGGTAAGAAGATGAACGCTGATCCTAAAGGAATTATTTCACAATACCCATATTGGGATGGTCTTAACTATCATCAATATAAAAAAGTAGTTATATAGTGGCGAGAAAGGCACTAAATATAAGAGGACTAAATAATTCTTTGAAACAACTGGATGACGTTTTTATTCAAAGACTTGATAAAATTGAAAAAGAATTTCGCAAGTCTATGTCTAAAATAGCACAAGATGCTAAAAGAGATGCACCAATAGGTGTTACTGGTTCTACACCAGGTGCTTTAGCTGATAGCATAAGTTGGGATGAGCCAAGTAAATTATCCTATGAATTAAGAGCTGATGTGCCTTATGCAGCTTATGTAGAGTTTGGAACTGGTTCTTACGCAAGAAAACAATTAAATAGCTTAGAAGATGCTGATTACTTCAAAGCTATTGCTATAAAGTTTAAAGGTAAAAAAGATGGTAACACAAGAGCGCAACCATTTTTTTATCCAAATATCAGAAAAGAGATACCAAAGTTAGTAGAAAGAATATCAAAAATACTAAGCAAAAATGCTTGATTGTAGTAACAACGTGAGAGTGATTTATGTAACTGCTTTGAATGGCAACTTGTCTTACAATGGCAAAGATGTGCCAGTGTATGGACAGACTCCATTTGATACTACACCACAAAACTACGTAGTTATTGGTAATATAACTGAGACAAGCGATAATACCAACCATTCATTTGGTAACAATGTAGAAGTAGTTATTGATATTTTCAGTGAGCAATATAGAGTCAATGACTTAGGAGTGGTTGATAATATTGCATCACAAATTTTAAATATACTTATACCTGATACTCAGGTGGACGGATTTGATGATGCTGATTTTGAGGTTTTTCCAATTGGCAGATCAAGTTCAAGATACTTGCCATTGCAAGATGGCGATAATTATGTAGCAAGAAAAATTATAACAATAAACAATTTAGTTAACCAAAAATAAAAAGTAAAAATGGGACAAGTATTAGGATCATTACAAAACATTGAAATCGATATTACCAATGTTGGTACAACTGGTTTCAAAAACCTTGTTTGCTTGAGAACATCTTCAGTTAATACAACTATGGATGCAACAACTGAGCAAACTAACTGCGGAGTATTAACAAGTGTTGCAGAACCTCTTATGAGCTTAGACTTCGATGCAATTTGCGAAGTTTCTCCATCTGCATCACAAATCTCTTATGAAGATTTATTGTCTTGTGTAAAGAACAAAACTATTGTTATGGTTAGAGTTCAAAACCCAACCGTAACTGGCTCAAGTGAAGGCGCTGCTTACTATCACAGATTTAGCGGTTACATCACTGATTTGACTTGGAACCAATCAACTACTGAATTTATAAACTTTTCTGGAACAATCCAATCAACTGGTGCTTTGGATGTTGACCCAGCTGCTTAATATAACTTATGAATTATACTACTATTACTATTAACGACCAAAAGGTTGGACTTAAATTCGGGATGGCTTCGTTTAGGTACTTATCTGATAAGTTTGTAGAAGGGATTGCATTTAATAATGGAGAGCTAAATGAAATAGGCATAGCACATTTAATTTATGCTGGATATTATAATAACTGCCTTGTAAAAGAAGTTTTAGCAACTTATAAATTTGAATATTTTGTAGACTATATTGAGGGTAATTTAAAAAATGAAGATTTTTTGAACGAACTTAAAGAAGTTCTTAAAGTTTGGACAGAAAATGAAATTATAAAAAGCACCCAAGTAGAAGATACTGCAAAAAAAAAGACATCTCGTGGGAAGAAATAGAGGCATTCGCATTTGGTGAGTTGCAGCTTCTCCCACGCGATTTCTTTGGGATGAGCGCAAGACATTATTTCTTAATGATGACTGGCTATCAAGAAAAAAAAATTGATAGTTATAGGCAGACAAGATTATTAATGTTTACAATGGTGAGACTTATGGGAGATCCTAAGACTGCACCAAAAACACCAGAGGCTTTGTGGGAATTACCAGGTGATGAAAAAGAAAAGCCAAAAGACGAAGAGTATAGAGAAATTTTTAATAGGTTAACACAATGGCAGAAAACATAAATGCTTTAATATTACCCATTGGTGCTGATGTTAGTCAGTTTAAAAAATCTATTGATGATGTAAAAGGTGCAATAAAAACTCTATCTACAACAATAGCTTCAACTCCTTTTAATTTAGTTAGCGATGCACAAAAGTTACAGTTAAATGCATTAAAAGAAACACTAAAAGAATTAGAAGGTGATGTAAAGAATTTTGGAAAAGCAGTAGAGGAATATCCAGCAAATTCTATATTAGGGTTAAGAAAAAGAATAGATGAGTTAAATCAGAAAAAAATTGTATTAGACCCATCTAAAAGTGCAACACAAATTGCTAAATTAACTCAAGAAATACAAAAACTTGAGTCAAGATTAGAAAATGTAAATAATTTAGGTAGGAGTTTTACACAAACAAGTGGAGGTTTCACAAAAGGAGCTACAAAAATTGTTGACTCTTCTAAAGGAGCAAGAACTGCTTTAACAAGTTTATCTCTTGTCGCACAAGATTTGCCATTTGGATTTATAGGTATTCAGAATAACTTACCAGGCGTTATTTCATCATTTGGTGAATTAACAAAAACAAGTGGTGGTGTAACTGGTGCTTTAGGTCAATTAGGGCAATCATTAAAAGGTCCAGCTGGTATATTCTTAGGATTTAGTGTTGTTACGGCAGCCGTTACATTTTTGATACAAAAGTATGGCAGCTTTGGTGAAGCGATAGATGCCATAACTGGTAGAAATAAATTACTAACAGAATCTCAGAAAGCATTAAACGAAGCAGTAGCATCAACAACTGGTAATTTAACAGTCGAGGATGGCAAAGCTCAAGCATTAATATCTACATTAAAGAATTTAAAAATACCACAAGACCAAAGACTTGCGGCATATAATGAATTATTAACTGTACAACCAGATGTACTATCAGGTATAAGTGAGGAGAATGCATTAACTGCTGATGGCATAGCATTACTTAATGCGAACAATGAATCTTTAAAAGAAAGAACAAGATTAAAGATTACAGAGGCTGGTATAACAAGTGCATTAAATAAAGCAGCAACTACATTAGCTGAAAAAAGATTAGAGGAGGCTAAATTATTAGCACAAGAAAAAGTTGAGTTAGATAAATATAATAAGTCATTAAGAGATCAACCAGCTGCTGCTAAAGTAGCAGAGCAAGGTATAAATACATATAAATTACAATTAGATAATACTCGTAGTTCTTTAAAAGAAGTACAAGGAGAAATTAAAAACTTAGAGACTGAGCAAGAAACGTATTTGAATCAGTTATCACCAATTACAAATGGAATAGCTGGTATAAACTATCAGTTGCAATTAAAGGCTCAAAATTTAAAAAAGGAGCAACAAGAACTACAAAACAGCATTGACTTTAATAAAAAGTGGGCTGAACAAAGTAGAAAGTCATTTGAGAATCAGCCAGTAATTGATAGCGCAGCAAATTTTAGCAAGTTTGTAGAAGGTGCAACAAGGTTAAATGTAAAGTCAGTTCAAGAATTAGTTAAGGCAAATAGAGAAGGAAGATTATTAATAACAAAGGAATTGCAAACAATTCCAAAAATAAATATTAATCAACAATTTATTGACCAACAACAAATACTTGCATCATTTGCTTTAGCTAAAGAAACAATAGATAATGTATTTTTTAATCCATTGTCAAGCGCATTTGAAAAGTTTTTGAATACTGGAAGAATATCATTTGCTGAATTTGGTAAAATAGTATTATCAAATTTAAAAAGACTTGTTGCACAAATAGCCGCAACTAAAATTATTGAAATATTAGCTGGATTAGCTGGAGGACCAATAGCTGGTGCTTTTAGTCAAGGTGGTTCATTTTTATCAAATATAGGTGGCTTGTTACCATCTTTAAGGCAAAGGTCAAGGTTTGATAATATAAGACCATCCCCTTTTACAAATCCAGGTGGTACAGTTAATTTTGTAATTAGAGGCACTGAATTAGTTGGGGTATTGAATAGAGGTAATCAAGAAATCAATAGAATAGGTTAATGGCGTATAATACTAAATATGAGATTAAATTTTATAGCAAAGAAGGAGATTTTTGCAAAGTGCAAATGTCTTTTGATGGCTATTCTGGTGATATTATACAATTAAATCCAGCAAGTAGACCATTTATACTTAGGGAGTTTAATACTGATGAAGATATATACAAGCCACTAAGACCACAACAAGCAGAAATAAATTTTATATCTGAGACAACTGTATCAATAGATGACTTTTTAGGAAATAATGATGTTTACTGTTTAGTAAAATTTTATTATGGTGGCGAGCTTGGTCCAAATGTTTATTGGAGTGGGTATTTATTACAAGATGAGTTTCAAGAATTTTGGGAAGATACTAAGCATATTATAACATTAAGAGCAAGTGAAAACTTAGGTTCTTTAAAAACTATACCATTGACTGATGATGATGGTTTAGAAATATCATCTATCGAATATATTACTAATTATATTCGTTATTGTGTTAAGGACTTAGTACAAGTAGGTAGTGCTAAATATCAAACATTATGGATATTAAATAATTTATTTAATACTTATATGGATGATACTTACCCATCACTTGACCAAGTTTACGTTGACCCAAGAACATTCTCAATAGGTGATGGAGAGTATTTAGATGAATATAGTGTTCTTGAAAGAATTAATAGGGCTTTTTCACAAACATTATTTCAATATAATAACGCTTGGTACATAGTTAGAATTGAAGAATATTATATACCAGACACAGATAATTTAAGACTATTTCAATATAAATTTTTGCAATTCCCAGTACCTTGGGATATTTATACAAAAAGATTTGATATAAATGTAGGTGTAAATGAGTCTGTAAAGCCTATTGCTCCTACAATGTTGAGGTTTATAAAAAGACCTACAAAGGTAGATCAGATTAATATAAATTATGACTACCCATCTGAGTTACTTTGTAATGAGAATTTTAAAAGAGGTTCTTTATTATCAAGTACATCAACAACTAAAACATATAGCATACTTGATTGGAATGCATATAAAGGATTGAGAGAAAGTCCAACACCCATAACTGCATCATATTATAGAAAAGATAAATTAGATGCTTTTGGTAATGTTATAGATAGCTTTGCGTATTTACCTTTTGAAACTACCGGGACTGCAAGTGGTGCTGATTGGTTGCAAAGTTGCGACATTAAAGTTACTAAAGGTGATGTATTAGACATATCATTTTTATGGAGATGGAATGAGACTGGTGTGCTTACTGCACCTACTCCAACATTTAATGTTGCTCAAGTCTTATTTAAGGCAGATGCATCACCTCAGTTTAGAGCTGGTATGGATAGCAATGGTGTTTGGAAGATTGCACCATCAACTTGGGATTCTTGGAGTGTAGCAAATATACCTTATATTAAATTTACTCCTCCCGAAACTGCAACAAACGAAAACGGATATTATGAAATAAGTGCATTATCTAAGCCTATGCCAGCAAATGGCATCGTTAGATTATTGCTACATAATACATCAAATTTAAGTTATAGCGGTAACTTCTCACAGTTGCAACTAAGGTTACAAGCATCCTTAAATGGGTTGACTACTTTAAACATTGCTGGTGATTTAGATAGATTTACCAAGCCTCAGGATATTAGAGCTAACTTCTATGATACAATTTATTTGGCAGATATGCCTAACCCTAAATTTATGGGTTCATTGTATGATAGTGCTGGTGAGCTTACTGACCCAACTTGGTATAGATATAGATATAATACGGAAGAGTTTAGTTTTAAAAAGCAAAATCTTATTGCTCAATGGGAGCAAAATAGGTTTTTTAGAAATAAGATAGATGCTAATTTTTTTGGTTTGAAATGGGATGATGGTGGTACAGATAGGGTTATTGGTTTAATTAATACAATTAAGTTTGTAGATGATGACCCTAATAAAACTTATGTTATATCAAATCTTAAAGAGATAGATTTTGCTAATTCTACTTGGAGTGCTACACTACAAGAAATTTATGATCAAGATAGAGATTTTGAGAATGAGACAGACTATCCAACATATTTAAAAGATTATATATATAAATAATGGCAGATATAGTAAAAACGGAAGGTCTTGTTTTAGCCATTACTGATGGTAGTGGTAACGTATATCCATTTGCTTGTGCAAGTAGCTCAAGTATATCTATTACAAAGGATTTGATTGAACTTGCACCAAAAACAAATACAAATTATAGAGAATATATAAATGGTAGGCAAACTGCTACCATTAATGGGTCTGGTCTTGTCAAAATTGTCCAATCAAATATGCAACCAATTACCTTTTTTGATAGCTTCATTGAGGCTACCGATACATCGTATATTGGATATTTAGATTTGATAGATCCACAAAATAATTATAAATTGTATAAATTTTCTTGTATACTTCAGAGCTTGTCACTTGAGTCAAGCTACTCAGGAACACCTACTTATAACTTTACACTACAAGTAAGTGGAAATTTTACAGAATTAACTGTTGTTGATACTTACACCGTTGCAAGTGGTACAATAACTGCTCGTAGCACTTCTACTCATAAACTTGTGGCGGTTGGATATGGCGGTAAATGGTATTATAACTATACCGTTAGTGCTGGTCCCGTAATTAATTTAGGTTCATCGCTTAATGGCACAAGTGTCGTGGCGGCATATATAGCAATATAAAAATCAATAATATGAAACAAATGATGGAAAATGTAAAGACAAGCCTTTTCGGAGCAGTAGCTGGTTTACCAGTAATTTGGGAAGGTGCAATGGCTAATGATTGGAAAATGGTCTTAGCTGGTCTTGGAATGCTTTTAGTGGGCATTTTTGCAAGTGACGCTAAAAAGTAAGAGATGGAGCAAGGGGTGATTGTGACGATAATTATTCAGACTATTGCATTTGCAATGGCTTTGTCGAAAATGTTTACGGATATGAAGATTAAGTTGAGAGAACTTGATCTTCGTGTCCGCACCCTTGAAAAGAAGGAAGATGAGATTGGTGAGAAATTGGGGAAGATTTTTGACGCTTTGCAAGACATAAAATTGGAATTAAAAGATAAAGCAGATAGATTATGATACCAGAATTTAATTTAATGCCCATTCGCCAAGGAGATACATACGTTCTCCCTTTGTCATTTTGGGAGGATGAGTGCGAGACCACCGCTTTGGATGTCACCACTGATGTATTTAAGCTAATGGCTAAAAATAGTGCTGGTGTCACACAATTTACTTGGGATAACGGAGCATTTGTAGTTGGGCAACCAAATGAGCGAACTGTTACTTTAACTGCTGCTACAACGGCTGGTTACACCGCTGGGGAGTATAAGTACGACCTACAAGTAACTACCGCAACGGGAACTTATACTTGGATGCAAGGATATATTCAAGTGCAATCGCAAATAACATCATAATGGTTATTAAGGTTAGTTATACAACAACGCAGCCTATTATTAGGGTTACGGACACATCAAGCAACATAGTTGTGAAGGTGGTGCCTCCGAGTCCTATTTACATTAAGTCAGGAAGTAATGTAGGAGGAGGAGCAGTTGACTCGGCTCTTACTCTTTTGCAATATGTAAGGAATCAAACGGGTGCAACAGTAACCAAAGGCACTGTGGTGTATATAAGTGGTGCGACTGGTAATACCGCAACGATTAGCAAGGCTATTGCTACTGGTGATGCGACAAGTGCGCAGACTCTCGGAGTAGTGAAAGATGATATTACAAACAACGGCTTCGGCTATGTTGTTGTGTTTGGTAAAGTGAGTGGGTTAGATACAAGCATATACAACGAAGGGCAACAATTATATTTGTCACCAAGTGTGGCTGGTGGTGTGACAACAACAAAGCCTTATGCTCCTAATCATTTGGTATATGTGGCTATTGTAACGAGATCGCATCCCAATCAAGGAACGTGGGAGGTGAGGGTGCAAAATGGTTATGAGATGGATGAGTTGCACGATGTTGCTGCTCAAAACCCTTCTGATGGTGATGTGATACAATATGTGGCAAGTACGGGACTATGGACAAAGACTTCATCAATTAATTTTGGTACCTGGTAATATATGTCAAGATTTGTAAAAGAGGTAGGAAGAAATTTTAATCAAGAGCCACCGACTGCTGGTCCAGGTAGTGGTACGGTCACCTCTGTGGCATTAACTGCTCCATCAATATTTGGTGTGACTGGTTCGCCTATTACTTCAAGTGGTACTATTTCCATAAGTCTTGTCAATCAATTAGCTAACACAATATGGGCTGGTCCTACAAGCGGTGCGGAGAGTGTGCCTACATTTAGATTATTAGTAAGCGATGATATACCTAACCTAAATGCAAGTAAAATCACAAGTGGCACTTTAGGAGTAGATAGAGGTGGCACGGGTGCAAGTACATTAACTGGTGTATTATTTGGCAATGGCACAAGTGCATTTACGGGTATTGCCTCGACAACGGCTAATCAAATGCTAAGGGTCAATAGTGCTGGGACTGGGTACGAATGGTTCACACCTGACTACCTTAGTAACGTAATGACCTCACTTGGCGATATGATATATGGCAATGCAGTAGGATTGCCAGTAAGAAGGAGTGGGAATGTAACCACAACAAAAATGTTTCTATCACAAACGGGTGATGGGACAAGTAGTGCTGCTCCGCAATGGAGTGTAGTTACGGCAAGTGATGTGGGAGGTGTGCCAACAACTCGCACAATCACAATCAATGATGTGGTGTTTGATTTGTCGGCAAATAGATCGTGGAGTGTGGGGGATTTTGGAACCTGGTAGGACGCATAGAGTTAAAATAAGATAATACAAGATATATGGCAAATACATTAAGATTTAAAAGGGGTTTAGCGAGTGGGATTCCTACGGCATTAGCTGGTGAGCCACTATTCACAACAGACACCTTTGATTTATACATAGGCAACGGAACGACTAACACTCGCTTCCAGAAGTACATTGCTTCGGGTGCGACTACGCAAATCCTTCGTGGTGATGGTAGTCTTTATACATTCCCTTTGGCGAT
>Ga0315907_10001351_pt1 | contig 33223 bp, 31 predicted proteins | sample LakEriMetagenome_3_FD_203525 | JGI IMG/M metagenome (GOLD analysis project Ga0315907, IMG submission 203525) | Freshwater fungal communities from buoy surface, Lake Erie, Ohio, United States - Buoy 12 MA123 | ecosystem: Environmental > Aquatic > Freshwater > Lake > Lake biofilm | place: USA...
ACTTCAAACTCACGGCGCGCACTGCCCACCCACAAATAGCCGGTGCTGGGCAGCATGTCGGGCAAATCAGACAGTTCACGAAACTGGTCGCCATCGATGTGGAAGATGCGCATGTGAAATTTTGGCGTTCAGGCTTTTAAGAGCCGGGCGGCGTCCCGTGCAAAGTAGGTGAGGATGCCGTCGGCACCGGCGCGCTTGAACGCCAGCAGGCTTTCCATCATCACCGCGTCGTGGTCCAACCAGCCGTTGGCGGCAGCGGCTTTGAGCATGGCGTACTCGCCGCTGACTTGGTAGGCGAAGGTGGGCACGCGGAATTCATCTTTCACACGGCGAACAATGTCCAGGTAGGGCATGCCGGGTTTGACCATGACCATGTCTGCGCCCTCGGCAATGTCCAGCGCCACTTCGCGCAGCGCTTCGTCACTGTTGGCCGGGTCCATTTGATAAACCTTTTTATCGCTTTTCCCGAGGTTGGCCGCCGAGCCCACCGCGTCACGAAAGGGGCCATAAAAGCTGCTGGCGTACTTGGCGCTGTAGGCCATGATGCGGGTGTGGATCAGTCCCTTGGATTCCAGCGCGGATCGAATGGCACCCACCCGGCCATCCATCATGTCGCTGGGTGCCACGATGTCGACACCCGCCTGCGCTTGCACCACCGCTTGCTGCGCCAGCACGGCGACGGTGGCGTCGTTCAGGACATAACCGCTGCCGTCAATCAACCCGTCCTGACCGTGGCTGGTATAGGGGTCCAGCGCCACGTCGGTCATGATCCCAAGGCCGGGAAATTGCCGTTTCAGTTCGCGCACCACGGTGGGCACGAGGCCGTCGGGGTTGAGGGCTTCGCGGCCGTCTTCGGTTTTTAGATTGGTGCTCACCACCGGGAACAGCGCCATGACCGGAATGCCGAGCTCTACACAGTCTTGTGCGACAGGCAGCAGTTGATCCAGGCTCAGCCGCACAACCCCTGGCATGGATGCCACGGGCTCTTGCCGCTGGTGTCCTTCCAGCACAAAGACGGGGAGGATGAGGTCACTGCATGTGAGTTGATGTTCACGAACCAAGGCACGGGTGAACGTGTCGCGGCGCAGCCGACGTGGGCGATTGGCGGGGAAAGATGCAAAAGAATGCACGTTGATTTGTCTCCATAAAAGGGGCAGAACAGTCTTGGAATGCCATCCGCCACTCGCCCGCCAGTGTGACGCAATTCAGGCAAACCCCAGCCCAAATCGGGGGTAGGCGGCGTTTACGTTCTGCAACATCTGCTAACATTTGAGTTGAGCGCTGACTGTAACGTCGGTACTCCCTGCTTTTCCTCCCTGAGCAGGTGCCTTGCCGTGATGACAGCGTTAAGGCATTCATGCCCTGGTCCGAAACGACCAGGGCTTTTTTTTGGCCGTTTCGTCGCCCAGGGACAACTGGACAAGAACCTCGTGGAACGAATCATTCGGCACCTCGAGGGCTTTGCAAAGGATCTGAGAGCTGCCCAGGGATAATGAATCATGCTCTGGATCAAAGCCCTTCACATCATTTTCGTGGCCAGCTGGTTTGCTGGTTTGTTTTACCTGCCGCGTATCTTCGTCAACCTGGCTTCTGTGCCCGCTGACAGTCATGCTGAGCGAGAACGCCTGCTGCTCATGGCGCGTAAGTTGTACCGATTTTCCAGTTTGCTGATGCTGCCCGCCTTGGGTTTTGGGCTGTGGTTGTGGCTCGCCTACTGGGGCAATGTTCATGCGCTGTGGCTGTATGCGAAGTTGGTGTTGGTGATCTTGGCCGTGGGTTACCACCACGCTTGCCGTTCCTTGCTGCGCAAGTTCGAGCAGTTCACCAACCGCCGTAGCCACCGCTGGTTTCGGGTATTCAATGAAGTGGCCGTGCTGATTTTTGCTGCCATTGTGGTTTTGGTGGTGGTCAAGCCGTTCTAAGAGTCCATCCGTGCATCAGACAGCCCTGCGTGTTGACAAAAAAGCGGACGACCAAGCGATGGATGCAAGGCCGAGCCCGGGCACAAACCGTCCCTGCGGACTGTTTGTGCCTGGCTTGTGCCACGGCCTGTGGTCGTGGCGCAAGCCGCAGCCCAGAGTCTCCACCTGGGCAAGGGTTGCAATGCCACAGACGCGCTTTGCCGTCACAACCCTGCGGGCCGGGGTCCCACAGGCCGCAGGCGGTTGTCGCAACCCGCTTGTTGTGATGGACACCACGGCGCCGCCAGCTCCTACCCCTGTGGTCCGTGGAACCCCGGCACAGGGCCGTCTTATTCACGGATAGGTTCTATAGCCATGAAACACCGCAGCGCCGCCGTTCCCTTGAGTCTGCTGGCTGCGGCGGTGGTGGTTTACGCAAGTCTCTACCCCTTCGAAGGATGGCGCTGGCCCCTGGGCACGTGGTGGTCATTCCTCATCTCACCTTGGCCCCGTTACTGGACAGGCTTTGACCTGGCCTTCAACCTGGTGGGTTACATGCCGCTGGGTTTTTTGTTGTGTTTTGCAACCGTGCGCACTGGTGCAAGCCCTTTCGGCGGATGGTGGCTGGCCGTGGTTCTGGGCAGCGCTTTGTCCATGCTGCTGGAATTACTCCAAAACTTTCTTCCCAGCCGCGTGCCATCGAATGTGGATTGGGCACTGAACGCGGCTGGTGCGGCGCTGGGCGCGTTGCTGGCTGTCGTCGTGTTCCGTTTTGGTGGTGCGACACGTTGGCAAAGCTGGCGTGACCGCTGGTTCGTCGCGCACAGCGGCGGTGGTTTGACATTGCTTCTTTTGTGGCCGCTGGCTCTGCTGTTTCCCTTGCCTGTTCCTTTGGGTGTGGGCCAAGTGGCTGATCGGCTTCGGGTGCTCATCACTGAGTGGGTGGCGGGTACGCCAGCCCAAACCTGGTTGGCGTCGTGGTTCGCTCACGACGCGTTGGCAACGCCGCTGGCTGCAGCGACCGAGTTCGGGGTGGTATTGATCGGACAACTGCTGCCCTGTCTGGTGCTTTATGCGATCTCCGCACCCGGCTGGCGGCGGGTGGTCTTGACCTCGGGCGCGGCCTCACTCGGGCTGGCCACCACCACCTTGTCAACCGCATTGAATTTTGGCCCCGAACATGGGCTGACTTGGCTGACTCCCCTGACCTTGACCGCCTGGGGTGCTGGCACATTGCTCGCGCTGCTGTTGTGTTGGATCTCCAGCCGTGCGGCTGCTGCATTGGGTTTGGTGGCTGCCACGGCCTTGGTGGTGTGGATCAACCAAGCGCCACCCGACCCTTATTTTGCGCAAAGCCTGGCTGCCTGGGAGCAGGGCCGATTTGTGCAATTCCATGGTGCGGCGCAGTGGGTGGGCTGGTTATGGCCCTATGCGGCAATGCTGCATTTGTGGGTCATGGCGGTGGGGCGTTTCAAGCCCTGACGGTCTTTGTCGGTTTCCCTTCAAAACAATGGGCGAAACGCGGGTCTCTAAAATGCAGTGATGAGTTACTACGAACGCCACATTTTTTTCTGTCTGAATCAGCGCGAGAACGGTGAAGACTGCTGCGCCAACCACGGTGCCAAAGCCGGGTTCGAGCACTGTAAAAACCGGATCAAGAAAGAAAATCTTTCCAAGCCCGGCGGCGTGCGCGTCAACAAAGCGGGCTGTTTGGACCGCTGTGCCGGTGGCCCTGTGGCCGTGGTGTACCCCGAAGGTGTCTGGTACACCTTTGTCGACGAGGCCGACATTGACGACATCGTGGACCAACACCTCAAAGGCGGTCAGGTGGTAGAGCGCCTCGTGTTGCCCCCCGACGTGGGACGCTGATTCGCACATGAACCCCAGAACTGTCAAACAAACTGTCGCTGGTACCGCGGGCCTGCTGGAATGCGCCATCGACATGCCGGGCGATGGCAGCCCTGATGTTGTCCCGAGAGGTTGGGCTTTGATTTGCCACCCCCATCCTCAACATGGCGGCAGCATGGACAACAAAGTGGTGCAAACCGTGGCGCGTGCCTTGCTGCAATTGGGGTACCAAACTGTGCGTTTCAATTACCGTGGTGTTGGCGCGTCACAAGGTGAATGGGACCAAGGCCGCGGCGAATTGGACGATGTGATGTCGGTGCTGACTGCACATCGCCAACCCGGTTTGCCCTTCGTTTTGGCCGGCTTCTCTTTCGGTGCCTACATGGCGTCTCAAGCCCTTCAGCAGTTAAGCGCCGATGAGCAGCCGCAGCAACTGGTGTTGGTGGGGCCGTCGACCCAGCGCCAGGTGATGCCCCCTGTGCCCCCGCACTCGGTGGTCATACACGGGGAATCTGACGATGTGGTGCCTCTGACAGCGACCCTGGACTGGGCCCGGCCACAGGCACTGCCCGTCATCGTGTTTCCCGGCGTGGGGCATTTTTTCCACGGCCAGTTGGCTTTGCTCAGAAGCACCGTTGTTCAACAACTCCAAGCGCGGGGCGTTTGACGCTTTTAGATTGAACGAGCGACGACGTTTACTGTCACGCCCCTTTTTTTGAACCTATAAAGAAAATTTCATGAAATCACTAATCGTTGCGGTCCTGATGTCCACCGCGTCGCTTTTGAGCTGGGCCCAAGCGCCGCAACCGCCCGAAGTGGCTGCCAAAAGTTATTTGCTGCTCGACATGACCACCCAGCAAGTGCTGGCCGAGCGCAATGCTGACCTGCCTGCTGACCCCGCCTCGTTGACCAAACTCATGACCGCCTATGTGGTGTTCGGTGCCATTCGTGACAAAAAACTGTCGCTGGAGCAACCCATCTCCGTCTCCAAGCGCGCTTGGGAAGAGCGCAAAGGTGGTGGCTCCTTGATGTTCATCGACACCACGATGACACCGAAAGTCGACGAGTTGCTGCGCGGCATGATCGTGCAGTCTGGCAACGATGCGTCGGTGGCATTGGCCGAGGCGGTGGGCGGTACCCTGGATCAATTTGTGGCGATGATGAACCGTCAGGCGCTGGCCTTTGGACTCAAAAACACACAGTTTAAAAATGTCACAGGGCTGACAGAAATAGGTCACCAAAGCACCGCCCGAGATCTGGCGGTGATCGCGTCGCGCATCATTCGCGACTTTCCCGACTTCTATACCTACTACTCCATCCGCGAGTACAAATACAACAACATCAATCAACCCAACCGCAACCTCTTGCTGCGCCGCGACCCGACGGTGGATGGCATGAAAACCGGCTATACCGAAGCCGCCGGTTACTGCCTGATTGCCAGCAGCGCGCGCGAATTTCCCAATCTGGGGGCAACGGGCTCCGCGACTGGGAAGCGCCGCTTGCTCAGTGTGGTCCTCAACACCTCGTCAATGGAAGCGCGTGCCAGTGAAAGTCAAAAGCTGTTGAACTGGGGCTTCCAGGCTTTTGACGTGGTGCGTGCCTTTGAAGATGGCCAAGCCGCTGCTACCGTTGAGGTGTGGAAAGGCAAAAACAAAGAGGTCAAACTCGGAGCCGCCGGCCCGGTGTTCCTGAATTTGCCCAAAGGTGAGTCGGGTAAATTACAAACGCAAATCGAACGTACGGACCCTTTGGTCGCGCCCTTGGCGTCTGGCCAGCGGGTGGGCACGCTCAAAGTCAAAAGTGCCACAGGCACGGTGCTGGCCGATTTGCCGCTGGTGGTTTTGCAACCGGTGGAAGAAGCGGGGTTCTTGGGACGCGCTTGGGACGCGCTGCGTCTTTGGATCAAATAAGCTCAAACCACGCTTGAACCGCCACCATGAACCACCTGCCTTCCACCCCCTGTTACCTCAACGGTGATTTCACGCCCTTGAACGAGGCCAAGGTTTCCGTGCTAGACCGCGGGTTTATCTTTGGCGATGGCATTTACGAGGTGGTGCCGGTTTACGGGCGCAAACTGTTTTGTTTCGACCAGCACATGGCCCGGCTTGCGCGCAGCCTGTCGAAACTTCGCATTCACAATCCCCACAGCCGCGAGCAATGGTTGGATTTGACGCGCCAGTTGGTAGCGGCCCAACCGGCGTCCGACCAACTGCTTTACATCCAAATCACCCGTGGCGTCGCGCTTCGTGACCATGCCATGCCCGAAGGCATCACGCCCACGGTGTTCATGATGACCAGTCCCATGAAGGGCCTGTCGCCCGAACAGCGGCACCGAGGCGTGTCTTGCGTGACCGCACGGGACTTCCGCTGGGAGCGTGGCGACATCAAAAGCACCTCGCTGCTCGGCAATGTGCTGGCTCGGCAACTTTCGGCCGACCATGGCGCGGTCGAAACCATCATGTTCCGAGACGGGTTTCTGACGGAGGCCTCGTCCAGCAACGTGTGGGTCGTGAAGGAGGGTGCCGTGCTGGGGCCGCCCAAAAGCGATCTGGTACTGGAGGGCATACGCTACGACCTGCTGCGCAGTTTGTGTGAAGAAGTGGGTGTGGCCTACCACCTGCGGCCCATCGCGGAAGCCGAAGTTTTGGCAGCCGATGAATTGCTGCTGAGTTCCGCCACCAAAGAAGTTCTCGCCGTCACCCACCTGGATGGGCAAGCTGTGGGCCACGGAGCCCTCCACGGCAAACCCGGTCCCGTCTACGCCAAACTCTACGAGGCCTACCAGCGCGCTAAATTGACATTGATCATTTGAACTCGTCATGCACGACATCCCGCCCGAACAATCCCTGATCGAATACCCCAGCCGCTTCCCCATCAAAGTGATGGGCTTGAATGTGGATGGCTTTGCTGATGCAGTGGTGCAAATCGCCAAAAGTTTCGATCCCGGCTTTGAGCCAGATTCTGTCGAGACGCGTCCCAGCAGCGGCAACAAATACCTCGGGGTCACCATCACCATCACGGCCACCAGCCGCGAGCAATTGGATGAGATTTACCGCACCCTCACCACGCACCCGATGGTGAAGATGGTGTTGTAGGCGGACGTGATGTCGGCTCCTGTTTTGCGCGGCTTGGGGGGTGTGGATTTGCAGTCCACCATCACGGCCATGCAGTCATTCACCGAAACCCGCACGGCCGAAACACCGGACGAAATTTGGCTCTGCGAGCACCCGCCGGTTTACACCCAGGGCCTGGCAGGCAGGGCCGAGCACCTGCTGCAACCCGGCGATATCCCTGTGGTGCAGACCAATCGAGGCGGACAGGTGACCTACCATGGCCCGGGCCAGGTGGTGGCCTATCCGCTGATCGACCTCAAGCGCCTGGGCATCTATGTCAAAGAGTACGTCTACCGTTTGGAGCATTGCGTGCTCAAGACTTTGGAGCAATATGGTGTGACCGGTCACCGTGTTCCCGGCGCACCCGGTATTTATGTTCGGATCGCAGACCCCTTCGGCCACGCGCCGCTGGAAGCGGCTGCACCCAAGGACCGCCTGGGTATCAAGGCCGCAGATCCCTTTGTGGGCCTGGGCAAGATAGCAGCGCTGGGCATCAAAGTCAGCCGCCACTGCAGCTACCACGGGCTGGCGCTGAACGTGGCCATGGATTTACGCCCATTTGGTCACATCAACCCCTGTGGTTATGAGGGGCTGCAAACGGTGGACTTGGCTACACTTGGGGTCTCTACGAGTTGGGCCGATGTGGCCCGGGCTTTGGGTGACAGGCTGCAGTCCCACTTGAGTCCTTAGAGCCCCAAACACGGCACAGAAAGCCCCCCATGGCCACCGAGAACGTTACCCGCGAAACCCAAACAGGCGCCGACTACGACGCCACCGCCAAACAAAAGTCGCAAGCCAAGACGGCGCGCATTCCGATCAAGATTGTTCCGGCAGAAACGCTGAAAAAGCCAGACTGGATTCGCGTCAAGGCTGGCTCGCCCACCACGCGTTTTTACGAAATCAAAAACATCCTGCGCGAGCACAAGCTGCATACGGTGTGCGAAGAAGCCTCTTGCCCCAATATTGGCGAGTGTTTCGGCAAAGGCACCGCCACCTTCATGATCATGGGCGACAAGTGCACGCGCCGCTGCCCGTTCTGTGATGTGGGCCATGGCCGCCCTGATCCGCTGGATGCCGATGAACCGCTGAACCTCGCCAAAACCATCGCCGCCCTCAAATTGAACTACGTCGTCATCACCAGCGTTGATCGGGATGATCTGCGCGACGGTGGCGCGGGTCATTTCGTTGAATGCATCAGGCAAACACGGGCGCTGTCGCCCAACACCACCATCGAAGTGCTGGTGCCCGACTTCCGTGGTCGCGATGACCGCGCACTCGAAATTTTGAAGGCCGCACCGCCCGATGTGATGAACCACAACATGGAAACCGTGCCCCGCCTCTATAAAGAAGCACGTCCCGGCAGCGATTACGCCTTCAGCCTGAACCTGCTCAAAAAATTCAAAGCCTTGTTTCCTGACGTGCCGACCAAAAGTGGCTTGATGGTGGGCCTGGGAGAAACCGACGAGGAAATTTTGCAGGTGATGCGTGACATGCGCGAGCACCACATCGACATGCTCACCATCGGCCAATACCTGGCCCCCAGTGGCCACCACCTGCCGGTGCGCCGGTATGTGCACCCCGACACCTTCAAGATGTTCGAGGCCGAGGCCACCAGGATGGGTTTCACCCACGCTGCGGTAGGTGCCATGGTGCGCTCGAGCTACCACGCCGATCAGCAAGCCCATGCGGCGGGCGTGGCTGTCAACAGCTCGAAGTAGATGAGAAAATAGCGAAGAGGCTGCGAAAATAGCGAAGTGATGCGAAAACTTTGACAACGAGTTTGCGGTCGCTCAACACGCTGCCCCAGTCTCTTGTAAACCCCAGTCAGCCCAATCCTGCTTGCCTGGCGTACCACGCTGACAGCGTTCAGTGTTCTCTGTTCTTTGTGTGGATGCTCGAAGCCCGCTCCCGCTTCTTGCCGCGCAGCCTCAGCAACTCATAGGGGCTGATTGGCGGCGGCTTGACAAGTTCGTCTAGCTCATTGAGGCCACCGAGGGCACGCAGTACCTTGACGTAATTGCCCATTGAACCTTCGCCCGTGGTTTCGAGGCGGCTAAGTGCCGAGTAAGACACACCACTGAGTGTTGCCAGTTCCTCCCGCGTCCAGTTGCAGTCCAAACGCATGCGTTTGATCTTTCTGCCTATCCGGGAGAGGATTTCCTGGTCTGATTTGATTGCCAACATCAGCTGCGTAGCGGACTGAAATACCGCGTGCCTGTCAATCGGACGGTGACGTCCAGAGTAATCGAAATAGGTTTAAAGGTTTCAGAGGACTACGAGAGCGCACGGCGCTTCGGTAGCGTCTCAATTTGAAAGTTGGTTCATGATGTCGCTCAAGCATTGAGCGAGTATGAATTCTACTTGCATTTTTGTTTAATGCAAGTATTATCTTGCATTGTCACTCAACGCAAGTAAGGGAAAGCCATGGAGCCTATCGGAAGAGCAAAAGGTGGGGCAGCTAGGGCTGCAAAGTTGACGCCAGAGGAACGCAAAAGCATCGCCATGAAGGGCGTTGCCGCCAAAAAAGAAAGGGCTCTGCTGCCGAAAGCAACGCACGGGTCATCCGACAAGCCATTAAAAATTGGCGACATTGAAATCCCCTGCTACGTCCTGGAGGACGGAACTCGTGTGCTCTCTCAGCGAGGTTTGATTGCCGGAATCGGAATGTCCTCCGGATCAACAAAAAGCGGTGATGCGCGGCAGGTGGCTTTTTTCGACCTTGAGGCAATAAAACCTTTTGTAGTCAACGACTTAGCGGTGGTGCTGAAATCGCCAATAAAGTTCACGCCCCCGCATGGCGGAAAGCCTGCAAACGGGTACCCCGCGACCATCCTGGCAGATATTTGTGAGACTGTTCTTGCCGCTCGGCAGGCGGGTGCATTGCCGCCAAGACAATCTGGCATTGCCGATCAATGCGAAATTCTTGTGCGTGGGTTTGCACGCGTCGGCATCATTGCTCTTGTTGATGAGGCTACCGGGTATCAAAGGGATCGTGCACGCGACTCTTTGGCAAAAATCCTGGAAGCCTTTGTCGCAAAGGAGCTTCAGCCATACGTCAAGAAATTCCCCGCCGAGTTCTACGAAGAGATGTTTCGTTTGCGCGGGCTACCGTTTGACCCCAAATCAGTGAAACGCCCTTTGTACTTTGGACACCTAACCAACGACATCGTTTATCGCAGGCTTGCCCCTGGAGTGTGGAGAGAGTTGAAGGCCAAAGCAAAGAAAAATGCCGAAGGAAAGCCAACCCATCATCTTCACCGACTTCTGACGCCAGATGTTGGCGACCCAAGGCTAAAGGACATGGTGGTGAAAGTTATCACCGTTATGCAACTGAGCGACAAGTGGGGAGACTTCAAATCGAAACTAGACAGGGTTGCCCCAGCTTTTGACGAAACTCTGGAGTTGCCGTTTGAGTTGGAAAACGATACGGGTACTGGCCTCTAATTTTTGTTCCAACGTACCTGCGCCGCCTTTTTTGCAATAGCTGACCGGTCTTCTAGCGTCAGCTTGGTAGCCCTAGCAGCGCCGCCCTTTTGCCCGCCCAGCTTGCCCAATGCAACCGCCGCCGCGTTCTTCACGGGTGGCGGTTCGTCTTTGGGTGCGTGCCCGTAGTTTGTTCAAGAATGTGCTTCGCCATTTGGCTGGCGTCGCGATGGGGCTTGCTTGAGCGTGTAGGCATGGTCTTACGGTGCCCGTTGGGTACATTTATGCACTAGGCTGCAGACCTGAAATTTAACTGAGACACTACCCGCGCAGCGTGCAAGTAGAGTTCGTGAGCCATGACGCCCGCAAGCTGCGCATTGCAGCTTTTCCCCCAGGCCGTAGCATCTGGCGCATTGACTGGTTTGGCCCCATTGCTTTCCCCGACCGGATGTTGCGCAGGAGGCACCCTTCGGTGCTGGTCTACCTGTCCAAGGTGGTTCACCCGCAGGCGCTGGCCAACCCATCCGTGCTGCTACAGCCCGACTGCACGCTGCCCACCGACCAACAGATTAAACGCTGGGTATCCGTCGGCACCACCCTGCTGCTACGAATTGGCGACCTTTGGCAAGACCAAACCTTGCTGGCCAGGCCCACGTATGAACAGTTCTTGGCCGACGACCTCCAGGTGGACCGCGACACCGTCACCATCGTCAAAGCCGGTTCCAGTTTTGACGATGGCAGCTTTCTGCTGCCCTTGACCAACCATCCCTGGCACCGTGCCAACACCCACTCGTACTGCGTGCGCCTGACCTTGCCAGGTAACCGCTTTCTGGTGGTGCCCTGCATGGAAATGGCGCGCTTCTACTTTGGCTCGTCCAGCGAACTGTTATCCCGCTTGTTCCAGCCGCCCCTCACCAAAGACAAGCTGTTCACCAAAGTTTCCACCGATGCCAGAGGCCGCATGTGGCTCGACCTGGCTGAGCACCTGCCACGCGCCAGCGCTGAAGACATCGCGCGCATTGCAGGTAGCGATACCGCGTGGAAAGCAGCAGCACTGATCTCCGTGTCCTGTCTCAAGGCATCCACGGCAGGTAAAGAAGTCTTCCCGCAGGCCGTGTTTCCCTTCGAGGGCATTACGAGCCTGCAGGCCATTGGCAAATGGCTGCCGGGTGGCCAAGAGCATGCGGGAACGTTTCTGGCCTACCACCTGCAAACCTGCTCGCATGTTTTCCCGTTCAAGTGGTTGCGAGTGAAAGTTCCCGGTGGCAGCGTTCAACGGATAAAGCCGAAGGATGGTGCTGAGGTGCTGGAAACGCCAGTGTTGAAGGCGGTGGCCGCGGCACCCAAAAATCCTGCTTTGCAGGAGCGAGATCCATCAGCACACCTCGCCGCCACGGCTCAAACGGTACATGGCAGGCGACGTTTCCCCGATCTGGAGCGCAAGCCGGTCACGATGACTCGGTTGTTTGCCAAGCCTGCGGCAGTTGGGGGAGGGAGAACGGTGCCCGCAGTCGAAGATATGGCGATTGGTGATGCCGGTTCCGAACAGCGCATTCGGTCTATGGGCTTGGTGGAAAGTCGTGGAGCGGATGAGCCTTTGGCTCCGCCAGATTTTCTGCGCCCGGTGGTCGATGCCATTCGGCAACTGGATGGTGTCAACGTTCAGCTACTCACCGCCAGTGCCGAGGATGGCTGGACTGTGCCGGTGGAGCTGATCGCTGATGATGATGGAGTGATCGAGGACGCGTTGTTCGTTTCGGAAGAAAATAATCGCCGCCGCAGGGTAGCGATCTTCTCTCTGAGCTTTTTGGCAACCCCTATGTTGTTCGTGGTGTTTGAGTCGGAAATGCTCGTCCCGTTGCTGTATTGCGGCGATGTTGGTGTTCGAGATCTTGAGACGTCATTGCTGAGGGATGCAGCCAAGGAGTTCGCCGCGAGGATGAGAGCCCCTCGTCAGTTTGAATGGATGGCGCGCTCTGCAGAGCCTCAGGTCGCGGAACATTTGAGACATTGGTTGGTTGAACAGTTAGTTCGAGTTAGTCGCGAAGTTCGGAAATGACGGTCAGGAAAACGAGAGTTTTCGAGAGCGAGTCGTGATTTGCGATAGCGATACTGTACAAAAGTACAGTATTATTTGCGATGTGTGCCCAATTCCAAAGAGCACAGAGCGCTCAGCCTTAAGGCGATCCTCGGTAGACTGGTGACTTCGTCCAGTTCACAAGAGTTAACATCGGGGGATGTTGCAAATGCCCGTTGGAACTCGGCCCCAATTCTCCGGCCATGAAACCTTTCCGCTGCGTCAACTTTGGCTCCGAAAAGCCTATGACGCGGTCTCCGACCGCGGTTCTGAAGATCCTAAGTCCATCTTCAGTGATGACGAGGCTATCGTCCGCTTCGGCGTCGGTAAAAACATGGTGACGTCAATTCGCTTTTGGGCAACCGCCTGTAAAGTGATTGAAGAAAGCGGCGGCAATTATGTTGCAAGTAATCTTGCAGAGATGCTCTTCAATCCGCAGACCGGACTTGATCCGTACTGTGAGAAGCCGGCCACCACTTGGCTCATGCATTGGATGCTGGCGAGCACGCCTGAAAAAACCACGACGTGGTACTACCTATTCAACCATGTGGTACGGCAGGTGTTTGACCGGGAGAGCGTGGTGGAAGCGCTGACCGGAATGATTGCTGAGCACGGCCTTCGAATTTCGCTTGCAACGCTGAAGCGCGATGTCGAATGCTGCATTCGGAGCTATGTGCCACGCCTCGGGGGCGAAACTCCAGAGGAGATGAGCGAACCACTGCTCGGAGAGCTTGGGCTTTTACAACAAAACGCGAAAGGGTCATTCGAGTTTCGTCGAGGCTACAAACGAACACTGCCGGATGGCGTTTTTGCATACGCCTTGCTCGATTATTGGCAACGCCTTGAGCACGCCGGTTCCGTTATGGGGTTTGACCGCGTTGCGCACGACTATGGTTCACCTGGTCGCGTATTTAAGCTTGATGAGAACGCTGTGGCCGATCGCCTCATGGCCCTAGAAAGGCTCAGCCACTCGCAGATCCAATGGACAGAGCAGGCGGGCATTCGTCAGGTGACGCGAACCGGTGCGGCTCTTCACGACATCAAGGGCACCATGAACAAGCTATTGAGAGCGGCATATGGCAAAGCCTAAGCGTACCGACACCTCGGAACATGGACGACTTTCCGATGTTGTAACGATCTCCAGGCAGTTTTTGCGATCGGTGCGGATTGATGCTGATTTCGGGCGTGAAGATGCGCTGTTGGGGTACGTGTGCCAGGGAACTGCCCGTGCATTGTTGGAGAGCATGGCTCGGCAGTTAATCGAAACCAAGCAGCGTGCTTTCACCTGGACTGGTCCTTATGGTGGGGGCAAGTCTTCTCTTGCTCTGATGCTGTGCTCTTTGGTCGGCCCGAGTGGAAAGCTGCGCAGCCGAGCCAAGGACATCCTGGACTTGCCGGAGACTAGCAACGTGCATCGTGCTTTCGAAGCCCGCGGTGCTGGCTGGCTTGTTGTTCCAGTGGTTGGCAAGCGTGCAAGTGCCATGGCGGAGATCTCACATGCCGTTTCTCTGGCCAAAGGTGAGGTTCAAACTCGAAGAAAGTCTTTTGACGCTGTCGGTGAGTTAGTTGCCGCAGCCGAACAACATAAGCAAGGCGTGCTTGTGGTGGTGGATGAGCTGGGCAAGTTCTTGGAGGCATCCGCGCAGGAAGGCGATGACATTTACTTCTTTCAGGAGTTGGCCGAGGCGGCGAGCCGTGCCAACGGCAAGCTCGTAGTAGTCGGCATCCTCCACCAAGCATTCGAGGCCTACGCGCATCGACTAGGCCGCGCAGCGCGCGACGACTGGGCGAAAGTGCAGGGCCGATTCGTCGACATTCCGCTTGTATCCGCAACCGACGAGGTGATCGAGCTGATTGGCCGTGCCATCAACGTCGCGCCGTCTATCGATAGAGGTAAAGCGACCGGTTTCGTTGAGGTGGTGGCGCGTGCAATCCGCGCGCGTCGGCCGGGCACGCCGCCTGGTCTAGCTGCGGGATTGGCCCGCTGTTGGCCCCTCCATCCAGTTACCGCTGCATTGTTGGGGCCAATTTCTAAGCGTCGTTTTGGTCAGAACGAGCGCAGCACGTTTGGTTTCCTGGCCTCACGCGAGCCCATTGGTTTTATCGAGTTCCTGGACGAAAAAAAAGGTGCTTGGTGGGAATCAATGTACGGCCCTGCTCGATATTGCGACTACCTCCGCGCTAACCTTGAGCAGGCAATCCTCGCCTCACAAGACGGTCATCGCTGGTCAGTGGCCATGGAGGCCGTCGAGCGTGCTGAAGCTAAGGGCGAACCCATTCACGTCGAACTGACCAAGGTGGTTGCGCTTATCGAAATGTTCCGCAATGGCTCCGGCCTGGTCGCAGAAGAGTCTATCTTGGCCGTATCCGTCCAAGGGCGAACCGCCGACGAGGTCCGTAAAGCTCTCAGTGATTTGGTGGGTTGGAAGATCCTGATTGAGCGCAAGCACATCGGCGCCTTTGGCGTCTACGCCGGCAGTGACTTCGACATCGAAGGGGCAGTGAACCAAATGCGCGGAGAGATCGGCCTAGCCGCGCTCGACTACGTCTCGGCGCTGAGTGACTTGCAGCCGATTTTGGCCAAGCGCCTTTACCAAGAGACCGGAACTATGCGTTGGTTCACCCGCCGCATCGTGCGCCTGAACGACGTCGAGCAGGCCATCGGCCATTTCAAGGCTGACAAGGGTAGCGTCGGTTCGTTCTACCTGTGCCTACGTGAGCCCGACCAGCCCGAACGCTCAGCGGATGCACGAGTCCGCAAGTTGAGCGCTGAGCATGCCGACGTGCCCGTTCTTATGGGCGTGCCTGGCAACGCTGACAGAATCGCTGAACTGAGCCTCGAACTTGCTGCTGCCGAGCGTGTCTTCAAGACGCGCCCCGAGCTGGATGGCGATTCTGTGGCTCGACGCGAACTCATCGGTCGTATTGCCGCTGTGAGAGCCTCGCTTGAGGAGGAATTGGCCGATGCATTCGGCTTGGCCAAGTGGTATTACCAAGGTGAACTGCAGAGCAAGGAGCTCCCCGCTTCTCTGTCGGCCATCGCCTCGACGGTCGGCCAGACCATTTACTCCAAGACGCCTCAGATTTTCAGCGAGCTGATCAACCGAGAAGAACCGTCGAGCAACTCTAACAAGGCACGCAAGGATCTGATGTACCGCATGGTCAGCCACGCTGAGCAGCCCAACCTCGGCTATGACGGCATGCCGGCGGACGCGGGCCTCTACTACACCGTGCTGCAAGCCTGTGGCTTGCATCGAGAGCGTAAAGACCTTGGGTGGGCGTTTGGCGAGCCCAACCAGAGTCCTCGTGGCAGATCCATGGAGGCGCTCTGGTATGGCACACGTCACCTGGTGTCACAACCAGCCAAAGAGATCACCCTTGCCCAGCTCTATGAGGTCTGGGCGGCTCCACCCTACGGCATACGCACCGGCGTCATGCCGGTGCTTGCCTTAGCTTATTTCATGGCCAACCGATCGGCACTCGCCATGTATGTCGATGGCGTCTTCACGCCAGAGATCTCCGAGTCTGTGGTGGACGAGTGGCTGCTTGGTCCAAAGCGAATCCGGTTCAATTTTGTTGCGGCATCGGAAGACCAAGCGCAGCTGGTGAAAGCCATCGCCAAGTGCGTGACCGAACAAACCGGCCAGGTAGTGCCGGCGGTGCCGTTGGATGCTGCGCGTGCGCTCGTGAGGCTGGTTCTGGATTTGCCAGGCTGGACGAAGCGCACCACCACAGTCGGGACCATGGCGCAGGAAGTCCGCGCCATGCTGCTTAAGGCCAATGACCCGCACAAGGTACTGTTCGCTGCCCTGCCTGCTTTGCTTAAGACACGCGAACCACGTGAGGTGGGTGTAAGTCTGCGTTCGATCATTTCTGATCTTTCTGCGGCCTACGGCAAGATGCTCAAGCAGGTTGGCGCGGCCCTCCTGTTTGCACTCGACCACGAAGGCGAGTCCGCCGATCAACTCCACTACCGCGCACTCAACGTCAAGGGCATTACCGGCGATTTTCGTCTGGATGCCTTTGCCGCCCGCCTAGAGGTCTACGACGGCTCCCCTGAAAGCGTGGAAGGCCTGATCAGCTTGGCAGTGAGCAAGCCTAGCCAGGCTTGGGTGGACCGAGACATTGATGCTGCCCTGCTCCAACTCGGCACCTGGGCGATGGAGTTCAGGCGCGCGGAAGCCATGGCGCCGCTACGTGGTCGCCCATCGACACGACGTGTCATCGGTGTGGTGTTTGGCGCTAGCCACGGGTTGGATGCCAGCGGATCAGTGGATCTCGCTGAGTCTGACATCGGTGCTGTCGATCAACTTGTCAAACGCGTGCTAGCTACGGTCCAGAAAGAAAAACCCGATGTTGTATTGGCCGCGCTGGCTGAAGCCGGCGCGCTTCTGATGAACCAGTCAAGGAAGGAGCCCGCGTAATGGCAGAGCATCACGTCTTGGGTCTAAGTGGCGGCAAAGACAGCGCTGCATTGGCTATATACATGCGCCAGCATCACCCCGAGTTAAACATCCGATACTTCTTCACTGACACGGGGAAGGAGTTGCCCGAGGTGTACGACTTTCTCGGGCGATTGGAGGGCTTCCTTGGTCGCCCCATTGAATACCTGAATCCCCACCGCGATTTCGATTTCTGGCTGCGTCAGTACAACCACTTCCTTCCATCTGCCCAAACTCGTTGGTGCACTCGCAAGCTCAAGCTCGAACCGTTCAAGCATTGGATTAAGCCTTGGCTCGTCGCTGGCGACAGCGTCTACAGCTATGTCGCCATCCGTGCCGACGAGGATCACCGCGAAGGCATGATCGCCCAGCACGACAACCTGATCGTGAAACTACCCTTCCGCGAGGGCGGCGTCGATCGCCTTGGCGTTCTGGAAATTCTGGAAGGCTCCGGTCTTGGCCTGCCCAAGTACTACGATTGGCGATCGCGCAGCGGTTGCACCTTCTGCTTCTTTCAGCAAAAGGTCGAATGGGTGCGGCTCAAGCAGACGCACCCGAAGAAGTTTGAAGAAGCGAAGGCCTATGAGAAATCGGCACTTGAACACGGTTCGCCGTTCACATGGTCACACAAGGAATCTCTGGCAGACCTTGAACAGCCGGAGCGTATGGCTGAGATTCAGGCGGACTATGAGATTCGCAAACAACGCGAGCTAGCCAGGCGCAAGCCAAACCCTCTTCGTCCAGTAAGCTGCGACCCAGTAGAAGTTGACGATCTTTACTTAGAAGATGAAGGCGCCGGCGCTTGCCTGGTGTGCCATAAATGAACTTGAATCTTGGGCGCGCCTATTCGTGGCCGGAGATAGAGCAGGTACCTGAGACCACTGGCGTCTACGCCTGGTATTCGAGGCTAGAAATAGGCCGCGCTGATGTTGAAGGTGTGATCGCCGAAGTCACCGAGGCGAAAGAGAAAGGTGATGTCCAAAAGGCCCGAGCCGTGTTCTCTGGCGCGTTGGACAGGTTCGTCTTCGGGCCCTACAAAGAGTCGCCGTACCGAGTCGAGTTGCGTGGTGCGCTTAAGCCTCGTTTTGGAGGAGAGGTAAACCACGAACCGAGCCGCTCCGAGTCGCTGCTTGACCGTTTAGTTGATCAACCCGATCGCTTTCGCAAGATTGCTGCGATCTTGGCCGGTGTTGCTCCTGGCTTCACAGCGCCGCTCTACATTGGTATGGCCATAAACTTGCGGAGTCGGCTTCGCAAGCACAAGAGACGAATTATCGAACTCCGTGACAACGGTGGAAGCCCTTCGACCGATGACTTAGCTGATGCTGGGTTCGCCAATCAAGTAGCAGCAAGAGGATTCGAGCCGACGAACCTCTTTGTCATGATTGCTGAGGTGCCTGTGGAAACCACAGAGCACAACGACATCGAGAACATTCTCAATAGAATCAATTTCCCCATTTTTGGACGGAACTAGCATGGCACTACTCTCAAACAAGCGCTCCGCGCTCAATGTCGAGATCCCCGGCACGGTGGGGTCATTTCGCGTGTCCAAAGATGATGGCAATGTGGATGGCATCGAGGTCAAGTACATCTTGACTCACGTCACTCTGTCGCAAAAGAGCGGACAGACTCAGCTCCTCGATATGCTCGCTCCAGTTCGGGAAGTGTTTGATTTGAAGCAACTTGATTTCGACGAGATCATGCAGCGCGACATTGAGGACGCACGGGTTTCCCTTGACCTCATTCCCTACCTCCTCGACGCATCGGTTTCCGGTCAGATCAAGCTATTCCCGCCGATCGTAGTCATCGTTTTGCCGCTCAAGCCGCTCAGCAAAATGCCGGCTGATCTCTATAGCAGGGTCAAGACAGAACTCACGCCTTCAACTGATCATCAAGGTTACTCAGAGCAGCGCGTGACGGCAGGCGAAGTTGGTTCTGAACAGTTCCAGTTTTTCCAATACGTTAGCGACGGCAACGTCTTGTCCCCTGACAGCGCGCGCCTCCTCTTGTCACGCGACAACTGTGCCTTGGCCATTGTGGATGGCCAGCACCGTGCTATGGCGCTTCTAGCCCTGCACCGAAATCTCACTGGAACTTGGACAGATGCGAGGCGAGCTCCTTATGAGCGTTACTACAAGGTCTGGCCGGAGAAAGAAATTCGATCCTACAACCTCGAAGAGCTGCAGATGCCGATGATCATTTGCACGTTTCCACAGCTTGACGAAGACTGGAAGGAGAGCCTTGATGTTGTTCGCGGCGCTCGTCGTGTTTTCCTAACGCTCAACAAGACTGCAAAAAAGGTTTCCGAATCCCGTAATCGATTGCTCAACGACCAAGATATGGTTGCTGAGTGCCTGCGTGAAACGCTCTCTCATATCAAACAGCTTGCAGAAAAGGATGACACCGCACTTCGAATCTGGAACGTCGAGCTCGACCAAGAAGGTGATCGGGTTAAGGTGAACAGCGACGTTGCCTTCAGCGGAGTCAGCCATCTTTACCACGTTGCAGAACACATTCTGATGAGCGCGGAATGGGTGAGCGGTTTAGAGGCTCGAAGTAAGGTGGGCGCACCGAAGCGCAAGCTTACCGATGCGTATCTCCGCCTGGGCTTAAAAAATGAGATTCCACAAGACAAGCGTGAGGCCAACACACGGTCGAACTACTCTGATGAAATCGCTGCAGAAGTACGCGCTCGATGGGCACTCAAATACGTACCAGTTATCGACAAGATTCTCGGAAAATTTCAGCCGCTGGCGGCTTTCGCTCGGGCTACGTTGTGGTTGAAGGACGAGCTGAAGGGCAGGCACGAGCCAGAACTCGAAAGCATTCTCTTCGATGGAGAAGGCACTGCTAGGACCTTTGATGAGTTCCGAGAGGGGCTCGATCGCCGATTCCGCGACAAAGAACCTGGTTGGACCTCACCAGCGATTACAGAAACTTTGACGCGCGTCGAGGGCTTGGTCAAGAAGCGCCGTGAACTCATCGACGAGATGCGGGCGAAGCGAGCAAGCCATCTACTCAGCTCTATGCCGCACGCTTTGCGCAAGAAAATTGCGCTTGACGGGGTTGTCAATGCTTCGGTTCGTGAGGCGATCGACCGAATGTATGAAAACGTTTTCGAGACGGTGGCCTTTCAGGTAGCGATCATTTGTACATTCACCGAGGCAATAGAAAGGGCAAATATCCTAGAGCCGTCAATTGAAGCGGCTGAGTTGGAAACATACTTGAATTCGCTCCACAAACTCTTTGAGCCAAAGACGCAAAATGACCTCAACAGGTTTATGCAATCGTTCGAAGGTCGCCTCGAAATGGAGCCAGATATCCGAGTCGTCCAAGGGGGGCCGACCTTCAGAACCGTGGTTCTTCCCGGCGAGATGCAGCCGGCAGAGTGGCCCAAGTACCGATATGTTTTCTTGGAGCTGTGGACCCCTACGCAATCCGAGCTGGGCGATTTGATCGAGGCAGATCGCAACGCCTGCCGGCGCTCTGTTGCCAAGGGCCTGCTCGCGCGCCGACTCCGCGCATATTGTGACGACAACGCGGTGCCCCTGGATGGCGTTACGAAAGCAACGATTGACGACCTCACTAGTAAATCAAAGACCGACTATGAAACCTTTTTGAGCAATCTCAAGGGCAAGCCAACCCTCATTGACAGCATTCTTTTTGAAGGCGTTGTGACGCCCGTACCCGAGGGTGCCTGAGTCCGAACGGCGGCAGTTGATCGCCGAGCTTCAACGCCCAGTTCGAGAAGCGGCTGTCGGCCACGGTCATCCAGCGAGTGCCGCTGGATGTAGTCCACGACATGAGTGACATACCAAGATGGCGGGGCAACGAAATCACGCATTAAATGGCTATACCGAAATGCGCCACTCGTCCAAGCTTGTGCCAACCGTTGGCTCGGCAAACACAACAACCAGGTAGACCAAAGCAGCAATACGTGCCGGGTTGTAAGACTCTGAGCCTCAATCGTTGGCCGACTGGCGGCAGCGATTTCAGGCGTCGGCTCTCCAAACAAATCCGCCATGTATTGCAACAAATGAAGCTTCTGTTTTCTTGAAAGCATCATCACCGTCATGTGCCGCAGCACAGCTAACGTGCCGGCCTGCAAATCCGAGAGGCCTCCGGTGGCAACAGCATCCATGGCATCAACAATATTCGCCAGCGCACCAAACGCTTCTTCGTCTATGACGCGTGGCGGCTCACGACGGGCACTCGCCAAATCAAACCCGCACGCATGACAGGCTGACAGCGGCGCGTCTGGCAGTAACTCCGCCCTACCCATGTCCATCCGATGAAACGACACCGCTGCGCCACAAGCCTGGCAGCGGTCTAACAACTGGCAGTTGTGACTGACGCAAAAAGTTTTGAGTGACAGACGCCACGTTTTCCGGAAGTAGGGCACTTCGTCGCTGGCTAGGCAAGCCGGGCAATACTGCTGCCCAAAGCCTTGGCGGGTGCGGTGGTACATCTGCAGGTTTTGTATCCAGGGCAGGTGGCCGGACAGTCTGAACTTGGGGTAGAGCAATCCTTCAAAAACCCGAAGGGTGGTGCCGTAGGCCACATCGGCTGGTGTTCCGGTGTGCAGCACCAAAGCATCCAGCAGCCAGGCTGGGGCCAGCCTGTCGATGTCCCGGTTCCATACCTGCAAGCGGTTGCCGAAAAGCAGGTTGCAGAAGGTTTGAACTTTCATGCCGTGTCCATGGGCCAGGCGCACCAGCCAGCAGGACAGCAATTCATCGGGCAGCGGTTTGTACCGGATAGGCCATAGCGGCGTGGTCAGGCCAAGCAGGCCATGGCGGCTCATAGGGGGCGGCGGTACATCTTTCTTTTGGAGGGCGGCACCCAATCCAGTTTGGCAAGCTGTTTTTCGGTGACGCATTCCTGGCCGCTGCGGATGGCGTCGATCGCCGCTTCTTTCACCAAGTCGCAGATGTCCCCCAAACTCGATTCGCTGCGTGCATGGATGGCCAACATCAATGCGGTTTTATGAAGACCAGAGGCCAGCTTCAGCGGCGTGCGGCGCTCCAGTGTCATCAGCAAACTGCCAAGTTTTTCATCGGGTGACCAGCGTGGCATTTCAATCGGCATGAAACGGCTGGACAACTGCGCGTCTGCGTTGAAGGCGTTGTAAGCCTCCTCAATGCCCGAGGCCACGATGCTGACCTTGGTTTCGTTGCTCAAGCTTTTGAGCGCGTTGCGAAATTCGCGCTGCCTGTTCTGACTGCCAGCAATCAGGTGGTGAATCTCATCGATGATGAGAACCCGCACACCCATCTGGCCAAACAAACGTTTCACCTGGGAGTACTTTTCGTAAGCGGGCGCTGTGGGTTTGTAGGGTGTCATCAACGCATCAAGGATGCGGCTGTGAAAATCAGCGAGGTCGGGCTTGGGTGGGGCATCGATCATCAACACAGGGCATATCGTGACCTCGTGCGTCGGGTCCAGGTCTGGTGGGTGCAGTTCCATGAACCGCTCCAGGATGGAGGTCTTGCCGCTGTAGGGGGGACCGACCAACAGGTAACAGGGCGGCCTCGTGACGGTGGGGTAAGTCAGCAATTCCTCCAACTTGGTCAACGCCGTTTTGGCATGCTCAAGTGGCAACCAAGCACCGGCACGAATCACTTGAATACGCTCTGCGTCAGGCAAGGCCATGTGCTCCTGCGCCTTGGGGCTCAAATGCGGGTAGGGGCTTTCGGCTTTACTCATCGTCGTCCAGTGGGCGAACTTTGTCCGGGTCGTAGCCACGCAGCACAGTTGGCGCGGAGGTGGGCAGGCGCTGGGTTGCGTTGGGCAAATCCTCTTGTTTCTGAGCGCGCGCCTTGGCTTGCTGCTTGCGCTGCTGTTGGGAGCGACGTGCCGTTTTGGTTTTGGCGGCCGCAGATGCTTCGATTTCGCGCTGGCGCGTGATCAAGCCGAACAGGTCGCGTTCGTTGTAGTGCTTCATGCCCAACTCGGTGGCTTTCCGTTGGGCGGCGCGGAGCTCCCAAATGCTGACGGGCGGCAAGCCAGTGTCTCGGTAGGGAATGGCGCAGTAATGCTGGCGCTCGCTGTCAAAGAAATACAGCTCGCTGATGTCCCTTGGGTCGTAGCGAAAGCGGAATTTGCGCATTTCACTCGGGTGGTCAGGGTCACGCAAACCCACGCAGGGGCGCAGCACATCGTGGAAGTAATGCACTTTGTCGATGACGACACCGTAGTCTTGAACGGTGCGTTCTTCAAAAGGCATGAAGTCGATGCGCACCTTTTCAGCATCGGTGCGTCGCGCGGGCAGGCCGCGCCCGGGTTGGTTCTTGGTTCCCAGAATGCCTTCTCGCCACTTGGCCAAGGGCGTGGTGCCGATGCCAGTGTGCAGATCTCGGTGGTAGCGCACGAACATCAGCACCAGCCACTTCTCCAGTTCGTCAAAGGTCATGCAGGCATTGCCCTCGGCGTCGTACTCGCCTTTGTCGGTGGGGTCGGAGAAGGTCGCACCTTTAAGAGCTTTCAGCTCTTCCGAAACTGTGCCCATCAGCCGCTCAATGTAGGCCCCATAGTGCGGCTTCTTCACTGGACGCAGGTGAATGTCTATGTGGTACTCCCGGCCTGCCGCCAGCAGCATCTTGCCTCTGAACTCACGCGCGTTGTCCATGTGCAGGATGTCCATCACGCCGTAAAACGGCCATTCCAGATCGCTACAGCCAACGCGCGCCATCCAGGTTTCTTTGGTCAAGATCGCATGCGACATGCACATGCCTGCCGACATGGCCGAGGGAGGGTCGAGCGACAAGTACATGCCCAGGCAAACCCGGCTGTAGGAGTCAATGGCCAACGTGATCCATGCGCGGTTGATGGGTTTGCGATGTTCGTCGTCCACGATGATCACTGGCAGCAGCGTGTGGTCCATCTGCACGATGGCCAGCGGCCAGGTTGCATCGGGGATTGCATGTTTGTTAACTGCAAATTTCTGCCGCGCCTTGGCGGCTCCTTCGCGGCGTTTGATCCGCTCCTCGTTGTCCAGCCAGGAGAGATGGCGGTGAATGGTGCTGATGGCCGGCAGCGGGTTCAACCCGGCTGCATCGCACAAACGCCTAATTTCTCTGGCGCTCTTGGCCACACTCGGTCGTTGCATGGACAGGTGCTGGGTTTGAACGTAATGATCCAGGATCAGTTTGACGTCGGGGTTCAAACGACTTTGACCGCGTCCGCCAGGGTGGCGCATGGGCAGCAGCGACGACAGCAGCCCCGTGGCGCTGTAAGCCTTCATCCATCGATACAGCGTGGCCACTTCGACCCCGGCAGCGTTGGCGGCCGACTTGTAGTCTGCCTTGGATCGGGTACTGCGCGGTGCCAGCAAGGGCTCCAGCACCTTAAGGCGGCGCTCCGCCTCGTCCCAGTCATCATCGGCCACCGCTTCCAGGTCGGTTTCATGTTGCGAACTGGAGGCGGCGGGTGGGGTGCGCGACGGCTGTTCCAGTGTGCCGATTTGGAGCAGCACTTTCTCACCGGACGAGGGCTCCCTGGCCAGCACCAGATTCAAGTCCACCACCCGCAGCACGGTGTATTCACGCCCACCGTGGACGACGGCCGCACCCTTTTCTACGTAAAGAACGGAAGGCTTCTTTTGGGGGGAACTGGTCTTGGGCATCTTCACGCCTCCAGCCAAAGCGGTACGTCGCCGCCGAAGGCGATGTTCAGGTCCACAGCGATTTGGCGTGTGGCCACCAAGTACCAAACCACGGGTAACCAATGGGCTTGGTCTTCGACCTGGGGGCTCAAGCCAGCCAGTAAGCTGAGCGAGCTGCTGGGGCCAGTATTCCGGAGTATGGCAAACACTTGCTCTACATCCTCGGCCGCAGGGTGTTCATGCCGGTAGCGGCGCAGGAATTTGAGGTTGGCCAAACGGGGCGTGCGAATGTCGACTTCAGTTCGCAGCACAAAGCGCCAGCCGCGCTCCTCCGCGTAAAGCTTGGCCGCTGCGAATTTGACCCGGTAGTCGTCGGCGTAGCGGTCCAGATGGGACTGCGTTTTAACTTCCACCAGCTCGCAGGGCGGCACCACGCCATCGTGGTCAGGGTGAAATGTGATCAGGAGGTCGGGGACGTAGCTTTTGCCACCTGGCAAGGGGATGCGCACCGGCTGGGCTTCATAGCTGGCCACGCTGGGATCGAAGTCGAGCAGCAGCATGTGCTCTTTTTCGAGCGGCGACTCGAACTCCACCATCTCCGGGGATCGATCCGTGGCGTGGCGGCCCGTGACAAACAGGTGGTTCTTCGGTATCTTGCGAACAGGCAAGGGCGACTCCGATGTGTGTCACTGGACGGAGCAACCAAACCAGTCGCATCCTCTTCGCTATTTATTCTCATCCTCTTCGCTCAGGATTGCAATGAAAACACCACTTTTTCGCATTTACTTCGCTACGTTGTCAGTGGCTGGCGCACTGAGCTGAGCCCGCACGACCAAGGGGGCGGGCGATTAACACCGCGTCGGCCCCCGCCCATACCCCGCTGGCGTGTGGCAACTGCGGCCAAGCCATGTCGAGTTTCAAGCTCGCTGGGCACTACGGCCAATCGGTGGAGGTCGACTGCTGCGCTCCTTGCCATCTGTTGTGGTTCGACACCGTGGAGTCGGTGCGACTGACTGGCGCTTCCATGCTCGAGCTGATCGGTGTCATGGCGTCTGCGCAGCAGCATCCTCATCAAACCTTGTCGGCCCATATCCATTGCCCGCGCTGCCAGGGCGGCCTCAAATTGATTCACAACCAAACGCGCTGGGGATCTACCCGGCAATTGGAATGTGTCAAAGGCCACGGCATCTACCAAACCTTTGCGCAGTTTTTGTCCGAGAAGGGTCTGCTTCGTGCGTTGACCGCCATGGACCGCACCCTGTTGTTGCACCAAGGACAAGTCCTGCATTGCCTGAACTGCGGCGCGTCGCTCGCGAGTGAACATGAAAAGCAGGCAGGAAGCACGTGCAGGTATTGCGAAAGCGTACCGGCCTTGCTGGACATCGCACGTTTGGCCCGCGCGGTCGATCCCGAAGGCGCCACCGCACGCGACCCTGAACACCAAGCGGCTCACCGCATTGCGACCCAGCACCGCGTGCTCAATTGCCACGCCTGTGGTGCCGCCTTGATGGATGAACACGTGCTCAGTTGTTCGCAGTGTGGTGCCACGCAAGTGGGCACCGGTTTGCAGCAAGCCCACCTCGCACTGCGCGCCATGACGCCAGCGCTGCAACGCCATGCCCACAAACCCGCTCCTCATGTGGTCGCACAGCGTTTGGGGGGTTTGCGGAAAGACACCGCCAAACGCCGAGACTGGGTGCGTGAGATGGAGGCCAGCACCAAAGCGCGACAGGAGGACACCTCAGCCAGCCATTGGCTGGCCCGTCTGCGCGGCGACCGTTTCGACGCCGACACTACACGTCAGTGGGAAAGCATTGCGGCATGGTTGTTGTTTGCTGCGCTAATCGGCTGGTGGCTGGGTTGGTTTGAACGTTGATGTCCACTTCAGCCCTCTGCCAATAACTTCTCAATCAACAAATGCAGCGCGTTGAAATCAGGTTCGCCCACAAAACGCTTAACGATCTCACCGCGTTTGTTGACGATGAACGTGGTGGGAGTCAGTTGAACGTCGCCAAATTGACGTGCAATCTCGCCGGTGTTGTCGATGGCTACACCGAAAGGCAGTTGGCGCGACTCAGCAAAACGTGCGACGTAAGCGGGTGGGTCGTAACTCATGGCCACCGCCAAAGTGTCAAAGCCTTGGGCTTTGTACTTGTTATGAGTGGCAATGAGGTCGGGCATTTCTTTGACGCAGGTGACACAGCTCGTCGCCCAAAAATTGACCAAGGTCACTTTGCCTTGCCATTGGGCCAAACTGGCCGCCTGTGCATTGAGCAGGGTGTAGCTGATGGCAGGAGCACGCTCAGTTGCGAACAACGCTGGCAAAGCAAAGTAAGCTCCAGCGCCGAGTGCTGAGGTCACCACGGCCGCGGCCACGATACGTTTGACATTCATCGAGGAGTTTCCATGTTGAAGTGCAGCACCCGCCGCAACCATTTGCAGCAGATTTTGGCAGTTTTGGGTGGCAGTGTTTTGCCGGGCAAGGTATGGGCGCAGTTCAGTCAGGGAGATGCACTGTCCGGTGTGAAAGCCGCGTTAGAGCGAGGGGCAGAAGCCGCCGTTGCCGTGTTGGGCCAAGATGGAGGGTTTTTGGACAACCCCAAAGTCCACATTCCTTTGCCGGGTGTGCTGAACGACGCTGCCAAAGTACTCAAGGCCATGGGGCAGCAAAAAAAGGTGGACGAGTTGGTGACGGCGATGAACCGCGCCGCCGAGGCCGCCGTGCCCGAGGCCAAAGTCTTGCTCAAGAGCGCGGTCAAAAACATGGGCGTTGACGATGCCCGTCAGCTGATCCGCGGTGGCGAAGATTCCGTCACCCGATTTTTTGCCGACAAAACCAGGGCTCCACTGGCAGAAAAATTTCTCCCCATCGTTACCAAACACGTTGAGCGTTTGGCTGTGGCACAAAAGTACAACTCGATGGCTTCCCGGGCGGCGGGCTTGGGATTGTTGAAGGCGCAGGACGCCAATGTGCAGCAGTACGTCACCGGCAAGGCGCTCGATGGGCTTTACCTGATGATCGCCGAAGAAGAACGCAAAATCCGCCAGGACCCCGTCGGCACCGGCAGCGCCATTCTCAAGAAAGTGTTTGGTGGCTTGAAATGATGGCGTGAGTTCGCCTCATCAGCCTCACAGACTCTTTGACAACTCAAACATCAGCACTGATGGCAGGGCGGATTCAATCGCCCCGCGGCCGACGCGAGCCACACTTCGGTTACCGGTACCCGACATTTCAAACTGGCTGCCCTCTTCGACGATCTCCACAAAGGCGAAGTCAGGGACTTCCGAGATGATTTCCAGCCGCAGTTGTTTCAGGCGTTCGCCGCGTAGGATGCCCTCCACCACGATGGCATGTGGCAATCCTTCATGACAAAAGTCGGCCGCTTCTTCAACCGATGCCACCATGTCAATGATGAGGCCCATGTCTTTGATGGCTTCTCTGAGCTGCATGCGCACCTCGCGCCGCGAGGCCACGATGAGCACATGGCTGCCCGCCAGTGGTTTGGAATTGGTGGAAACCGCGAATCCCTCGTCCAACTCGATGCTGGTCACACCCTCCATCGCCTCATGCGCCGTGCGCGGGAAATCGATGGTCAGCATGGCGACGCCTGCTTCCTCCAAGCGACCAAGGGGCAGGCCCATCGTCCAGGCGGTTTGTTCCAGCAAACGCCAGGTCAGAGAGTCGAGTTTCGCGCGCGCAGCGTCTCCGCTGGCACCGTCGTTTAGCTGTTCCGCAGCAAACGGCGAAAAACTGCAGGTCAAGCGGCCCGCCCGTTGCCTGTCTAGCATTTCCACTTTGAACTCAATCTCCGATTTGCTGTGACGCAGCGTCCAGTCCAACAAGGTGTTGAGCAGACCGAACAGCAACGACGCGTCAACGATCACCGGTAGAGCTTGAAGACGGGGTTTGATGGTGATGCCCCGGGCCTGTGTTTCTCTGGCTCGATGGGTCAGCACGCTGTTGAGCAGATCCGCCACGTCCAGTCGCTCATGCGATTGCCTCAGGCGGCCAGATGCCAGGCGGGTGATTTGCTGAGCGATGATGCCAACCGCACGTGCTGTTTCAACCTCTTCCCGCAAAGCACGCAGGCTGCTGCGATCAATGCGGCCACTGGTTGTGAGTGCGTGAACGCGTTCAAGAGCATGTGTCAGTGGTGTGGAGATCTCTTCACCCACGGCGTTGACCAATTCGCGCCAACGGTTTGCCTGGTCATTGTCAGTGGCCGTATCAGCCAAAGCGCCATCCACGCGGGCCGGCCGGTTCTCTGATGGAGTCATGGATATTCCCGAAATCCCTCGCATACCGTGGTTTGCCACGAATAGGCTTTTGTTCGCAGGGCGCCGAATTTGCAACGCTCACGGGACATATTACCCGCCCGTTTCAAATTCGCCAGCGGGTCAACATGGGTTTCAGCGCCGGAGGCACTGAAATGAGGGGGCGTTTTGGTGTGACGAATTGCCGCAAACTGCCCCTGATGTGGGAATCGCTCATAATTTTCTGGTGCAAACCCACCGCAACAACCCAGCCATTCACCGCGCCCAATCGGGCTTGGCGTTTTTGACTGGCTTTCTGCTGGCCTGCTCGCCTGCCTTGGATTGGCGGGCGGTACCTGTTTCAGGTACCGTGTTGACGGCGTTTTTCCCTTGTAAGCCCGATGTCTTTTCCCGCCCCGTTCGTTTGGCAGGACAAGCACAAGTTGTGGCGCTCACCTCATGCAAAGCCGCAGACCAGACCTTCGCGGTGGCCGCGATGGACATGCGAGAAGCGCACCATGCTGGTGAAGGGATGGTTTTGCTGAGGCAATCCACGGAGCAAAATTTTGGCGGTGCTGTGAAAGGTCTGCCGTCGCGCCCCCTGGCGCTTGCTGACGGGGGCGGCATGGCCCAAAGGGTTGCTGCGCAGTTAACTCGACCCGATGGCACGCTGTTGCGCGCCCAGATGATGTTTTTTTCGCGCGGCTCATGGGTGTTCCAGGCCACGGTGATGGGCGAAGCTCCAAACGCAGACGCCGTTGATTTTTTCTTCGATAGTCTGAAGTTGGCACCGTGAGATGTACGAGACGCACTGCAAACTGCCGATAATGCGCGCACCATGACCGCAATGTTGATCGTCGCGCACGCTCCTTTGGCATCTGCCCTCAAGGCGGTGGCCATGCACACCTTCCCTGACTGTGCGCGTCGGCTGGAGGCCATGGATGTGCCTGCCGACATGTCGCCTGAGGACATGGCTCAACAAATGCGTGACATCGTCTTGCGCATGAACGACCCGGAAGTCCTCGTTCTGACCGACGTTTTTGGCGCCACCCCTTGCAACGTGGCACAACAGTTGGCTCTTGCCGACGACCTGGGTTCGATCAAGGTGGTGACCGGTGTGAACGTGCCCATGTTGTGGCGCTCGCTTTGTTATGCCGATGACGCCTTGGAGGCCTTGGTTGCTCGGGCGGTGGCGGGAGCCAACCAAGGCATCATGCAGGTTGCAGTGTCCAAGCCTCAAAATCAAAGCAACAAAGCCAGTCAAAACAAGAACGCCCATGATCAAAACCACGATCACCATCAGCAATAAGCTCGGTCTGCATGCGCGGGCATCCGCCAAACTCACCAAATTGGCTGGAAGCTTCAAGAGCGAAGTCTTCATGAGCCGCAACGGTCGGCGTGTCAACGCCAAAAGCATCATGGGTGTGATGATGCTGGCCGCTGGTTTGGGTTGTGAGGTGGAACTCGAAGTGGACGGCGAAGACGAATCTGCTGCCACAAAGGCGCTGGTTCAACTTTTCGACGACAAGTTTGGGGAAGGTCAGTAGGCTTTGCGATTGACGATGCCGCAACAGGTTCATCGGCCCAAAAAGTGCCTCCGATAGCGCGCGGGCAAGTCCTGCATGCGCATCATCATCGGCAGGTCTGCCGTATTGAAGTCTGGATCCCAAGCCGGGGAGCCCAGGACTTTGGCTCCACAGCGCAAATACCCCTTGATCAGTGCAGGCACCTCCACAGGCAGATCCTGACGCAGCTCATCAACTGGCAGCGGCAAACGCGGGTGAACCTGCCATTCGATGGGCGCGAGGTGCGTTTCACGCAACCGCCTCCAGAGGCTGGCCGCCATGTGACCGCCATCGCGCATGCTCACGCTGGCGCAGCCCACCATGGTGTCCAAGTTATTGCGCACCATGAATTCGGTCAGCGCCCCCCAAAGCGCCATGATGGCGCCGCCGCTGCGCCACTGCGGATGTACGCACGAGCGGCCCAGCTCCACCATACGGCCGCGTAAAGGTCGCAAGCGAGTGAGATCAAACTCGGTATCGCTGTAAAAGCTGCCGGCGCGTTTGGCCGCCTCTGGGGTGAGGACGCGGTAGGTTCCAATCACTTCCTCACTTTTAACGCCATCGTTCACGGCATGCACCAGTAGGTGTTCACAATAGGGATCAAACATGTCGGCATCGTGTTTCGCCGGTGTGCCAGTTGGCACGGTCAAGCGAGCCCCCATCTCCTCAACGAACACCAAATGGCGCAGTCGTTGTGCCAGCCTCACCTCCTCCTGGTCGCGAGCCCAAACCACTTCATAGCGAACTTCGCTGCGCTCGTTGGCCACCGTGGAGCTGGCATCGAAATGGGACCGTTGATGAAGTGACCTCCGGGGTAGCGCGGGGGTCAGCAACTCGGATAAAGGCAGTGTTGGCAAGGGAATCTCCCGCATCGTGTTCTCCGTCAAGACAAAGTCATGGTGCCGACCTTGCATGACGCCACCGTGACCGTGGCGTGACGCTAAGGTGACAGCCGGCGACACCTTCTCGGAGTTCCGTTCCCCAACGAACATGCTGGCCGCCTGCCAGCGCTGATACGATGCCGGAATGAGCATCCAAGTGTTCGGCGTACCTGTCTCCCGGGGCGTGGCTATAGGCCGCGCAGTTCTGATTTCCTCCAGCCGCGTGGACGTAGCGCACTATTTCATCGAACCGGCGGCGGTTGTGGCTGAAATTGATCGGCTGCGCGCAGCGCGAGACGAAGTGGCAAATGAACTCAGCAGCTTGCAGCGCGAGTTGCCGAACGAAGCCCCTGCGGAGTTATCAGCTTTACTCGACGTGCACTTGATGCTGTTGCACGACGAAACCTTGATTCAGGCCACCAAACAGTGGATACAGGAGCGTCACTACAACGCCGAATGGGCGCTGTCAGCACAGCTGGAGGTGCTTGCCCGACAGTTCGACGAGATGGAAGACGACTACCTGCGAGAGCGTAAAGCCGATTTGGAGCAGGTGGTGGAGCGTCTGTTGCGTGCGCTCGATGAGAACGCGTCAACTTCCCCCGTGGCCGGAGCGATTGCCGGCATTTCAGGGCCACCCGGAGCCAGAGACTTTGCCGGAGAAGACCCCTTGGTATTGGTTGCCAACGATGTGGCGCCAGCCGACATGCTGCAATTCAAACGCAGCGTGTTCACTGGTTTTGTGACTGATGTCGGAGGCAAAACCTCACACACCGCCATTGTGGCGCGGAGTTTGGACATCCCTGCTGTGGTGGGTGCCCGCGAAGCCAGCCGTATCGTGAGGCAGGACGACTGGCTCATCATTGACGGTGACCTGGGCGTGGTGATTGTTAATCCCTCTGCCATCATTCTGGAAGAGTACCGTTTTCGCCAGCGTCAAAGCGAATTGGAGCGCGCGCGTTTGGCGCGCCTGCGTTTCACGCCAGCGGTGACTTTAGATGGCGAACGCGTGGAGTTGCTGGCAAATATTGAGTTACCGGGAGACGCATCTGCTGCGCTGGAGGCTGGTGCAGTGGGGGTGGGGCTTTTTCGCAGCGAGTTTTTGTTCATGAATCGTGATGGAGAATTGCCCACCGAGGAAGAGCAGTTCGAGGCCTACAGGTCCGTCGTGCAGGCGATGCAAGGTTTGCCCGTCACCATCCGCACCGTCGATATCGGTGCAGACAAGCCGCTGGACCGCATGACGGTCAACGAGTTGCGGCATGAGCATGTCCTTAATCCTGCGCTGGGATTGCGTGCGATACGCTGGAGTCTGGCCGAACCAGCCATGTTCCGACAGCAACTGCGCGCCATTTTTCGAGCCAGCGCTTTTGGTAAGGTCAAGGTGTTGGTGCCCATGGTGTCCCACCTGAGTGAGGCGGTACAGACCATGGAGGCCGTGGCTCGCGTGAAGCAGCAGCTCACAGACAGCGGCAAGGCCTACACCGATGTTCTCATTGGCGCGATGGTGGAAATTCCAGCGGCTGCGCTGATGCTTCCAAGTCTGCTCAAAGTGTTCGACTTTGTTTCTATTGGCACCAACGACCTGATTCAATACACGCTCGCCATCGATCGTGCAGACGAAACCGTTGCCCACCTCTACAACCCCTGGCATCCTGCGGTGCTTCAGCTCATTGCTCGAACGATTGCGACAGCCAATGCTGCGGGCAAAGAAGTCAGCGTGTGCGGTGAAATGGCAGGAGATGTTGAATTCACCGATGTGCTGCTCGGCATGGGGCTGAGGAGTTTTTCCATGCACCCGTCTCAAATCAGCGCGGTCAAACAACGCGTTCTTCGATCTGACAGCAAGAGGTGGCACTCCCAGCTCGAGCGCGTCTTACAGGACGATGACCCCAAACATGCATGCATGCGCGTTCAGCAAGAAATTGCTCAAGCGCCGAACGACATCCGAACCGCTTGACGATTTCTGTCTCTGAACTTGAAACTCCTTTATAAAACGTGCTACAGTCGCTGTCTTCGCTGAGAGCTGCGGGAGACGAAAGTCAAATGCGGTGAGCGAGGCGAAGAAAAAAAACTGTGATTTTGAGTTGACTGTGTTTTAAAAAACATGTCATAATCA
>Ga0315907_10001352_pt1 | contig 33211 bp, 35 predicted proteins | sample LakEriMetagenome_3_FD_203525 | JGI IMG/M metagenome (GOLD analysis project Ga0315907, IMG submission 203525) | Freshwater fungal communities from buoy surface, Lake Erie, Ohio, United States - Buoy 12 MA123 | ecosystem: Environmental > Aquatic > Freshwater > Lake > Lake biofilm | place: USA...
GCCCTCCTCTGCACAAACGTAACCCTGTAAAATCGCTTGCAAAATGTCAGTAAATTTCTCAAACTCGGGAGGGGTCAGGGGTGACAAACGAGCAACTGCCGGACAGGCAGCCCAGCCGCAGCGATCTGCAGCACGTCGAAACGGCAGTGAAACAAGGCTGGGACATTCCAGCCGCGGTGTTTTCCGAGCTGCCGCAAAAACTGTGGAAGATCGTTCAGGCCGGAAAACCACGCGAGGCCATTCGGGCCGCAAACATTCTCCGCATGTTGAACGAGTCGAACGCACCAAGTATCCCGGCGGTGCACCTGCACGCACCGATACCGACACCACCAGCACCAGAGGCGACTCATGACGACGGACCTCAGGGACCTGCAGAGCCTTCTGAGCGGATCCAGCGACTCCGAGCTATCCTTGCTGACTACCAGCGAGAGGCAGGCATTGGAGCGATTGTTGTCGAACCAGCGGCAGAGTCAGCTGGACCAGCGGCAGCAGGAGCAGGAGGCGGCAGCAGCCCGCCGCCGGCTGCAGAACCGCGAGAAGGTGGCGAGGCACCGAGCAGCCCTGCGGGAGATCGGCGAAATACCCGCCGTGGCAGACCCCGCAAAAAGGGCTCTGTGTGATCAGTCACTCAAGGCGTTCCTCGAGCACTGTTTCCCCGACATATTCCACCTCGAATTCTCCGCCGCCCATCTCGATTTGATCGCGGCAATTGAGCGGGCCGCCACCCATGGTGGATACGAGGCTTTCGCGTGCGAGCGCGGCTTCGGTAAGACGCAGCTGTCGATCGGTGCCGCGGTGTGGGGGTGCCTGACCGGCAGGGTTCGGTACGCCCTGATCATCGGGGCAAACGCCGATATGGCCACAGCCCAACGTGAGGGCATCAAGCGCCGCCTCGAGACCTCGCCGCCACTGTTCGGCCTGTACCCCGAGATCTGTTACCCGATGCGGACACTGGCCGGCAGCCAGAAAAACTCAGCCACGTATCGCGGCGAGCTGCTGCGGATCCGCTCCCGCCCTGATCTGGTCCTGCCACGCATCCCTGGAGCCCCGGGATCTGAGGCTGTGATTTCATGCACCGGTATCGACTCAGGGTCGATCCGTGGCCGGTACTATGACAGGGCCGACGGGACAACGGTCCGCCCCGAGCTGGTGATGCTGGACGACCCGCAGGACGACAACACGGCGAAGCAACCCAAAGAGGTTGAGTCACGCTCAAAAAAGATCCGGCAGGCCGTGGCCGGCACCCGTGGCCCAGGCGAAAAGCTGGCCATCCTCATGCCCTGCACAGTCATTGCAAAGCGGGATCTGGCCTACGAATTCACCGACAGAGACCAGCGCCCCGAGTGGTCCGGCCGCCGCGTTCCTGCCATGCCACGCATGCCCGATGACCTGCAGCTGGATCACCCGCTGTGGCACCACTACGACGAACTCCGCCGCGAGGACCTGGCCGGCGGCGACAAGGACCGCAAGCGAGCGACGCAGTACTATCTGGACAACCGGGAGGCGATGAGCCGCGGGGCCGAAATCACGTGGCCCAGCCGCATCGAGAAGGGCTGCGCCGACGCCCTGCAGGGCCTGATGGACAAGTACCTGAGCGACCGCATGTCATTCCTCGCTGAGCAGCAGCAGGACCCGCAGGGCGATGATGATCTGTCGATCTATCTGGACTACGCTGGCATCCTCTCGCGATACAACGGCATCCGCCGCGGTCAGATTCCCTCGCAGGCCTCGATTGTGCTCACTGGGATCGACGTTCAGGAGCACCTGCTGTACTGGACTCAGATTGCATGGTCCGATCAGCTCACCGGCTGGATAATCGAACGAGATACATTCCCCCGCCAGCCCGTGGCGGACTTCCATCACCTGCGACCGCCGCGGACGATTCACCAGTGGGCCCGAACAAAATTCCCGCTGCAACAAATGTCGTGGGAGGAGGAGCACAGCGCCGCGATCGTCGAGCTGCTGGACAATCTTCCGCAGCCGAAGGGCCTCACCATGGGCCCGATGATGATCGACAACCGATGGCACAAGGCCCAGGACGTGGTCCACAGGCTGGCGTCAGATTCACGCTATTCCGGCCGCCTGATTCCGGCTGGTGGTCTGTTCATTTCGGGCAATGAAATCCCGATCAGCTCCCGCAAAATGCAGCCCGGCAGCAAACGCATCGACAAGGCAGTTGAGTGGTACACCAAACGCGAAGGAAGTAACCGCAGGATGCTGCTGTTCGATGCGAATTTCTACCGCTCGCAGCTGCAAAAGGGGCTGGCGGCCGATCCCGGTTTGCCGGGCTCGATCACGTACAACGGCACCGCACCGGACACGATTCTGGCGAATCACCTCGCCGCCAAAGTGGTGAAGAAATCCGCCGAGACCAAACGCGAGGTTGAGGTGTGGCAGAACAAGCCCGGCATCGACCAGGATCACTGGCTGGACTGCTGTGTCCTGTGTCGAGTCGGGGCTGAACTGGCTGGGTTCCGGGCAAGTGGCGAGCGGAAAACGGCACAGAAAAAACGCAGACTCACGCAGGCCGATCTACTCGCAAAACTGGACCGCAAAAAATGACCCGACAGGAACACGGCTGCAATTTGCCAGACGAGTGCGATCGGTGCGGATGTCCGCGGTTCACGATCGTTCGCCAGTACAAAACCCGCGGATTCATCAACGCGGTGTGGAAATGTGACTTCTGTCACGCTATGACTCGGACGCAGACCAAAAACACTTGGATCGAGAAAAAACGGGCTGAGGAGGCGAAGGACGATGGAAATAAACGACGCGGCAAACGCCCCCCTGAGAAGCGTAATTGGTGGTGAGACAATCGAGGAACACAACCTCAGGGACCGCATTGCTTACGAGCAGTGGAAGGCCCAGCAAGACGCCGCCGCCGCCCTGCCTGATGGCCGTTCGATGATTCGCAGAACCCGACTCACACACACGAGACCCTGAGCCATGGCACGCAAGAAAAATCGAGTCACCAAACAGGCCGCACGTGTTCGCCACGAGCGGCAGCGGGTTGCCCAGATCGTCGACGTCCAGCGGAATCAGGAAACGCTGAACGCCGCGTTCGATTTCGCTGAGCTGAACCCCGAACTGAACGAGCTGTTCGCGCGAGCGAAACACGAATCCGGCATGACTGGATACGATCGGCAGGCCCGCCGCACGCTGATCGACCGCAGCCGCTACGAGATCCTGCAGGCGAACAAATGGTTTCAGGGCTCAGCCCGAGCTGCGGTCACGTGGGTTATCGGCCGCGGACCATTTCTCGAGGTCAAAATACAGGGCAACGCCGAAGCCGCTCGCAGTGTTGAGCAGCTGTTTAACCAGTGGTTTAGGCTGCGAAATGGACCACGCAAGTTGCGTGTTATGTGCTGGTCAAAAATCACCGATGGCACCGGCCTTGCGATGGTCACAAATTACCCTCAGGCGATTCCTGACGGACCGGCAACAGTACGCGACATTTCGCTGAATTTCGTGCCGTTTGAGGAGGACCAGATTCAGCAGCCCTTCGCTGATTTGTACGGCGAGGCATTCAACACCAGATACCTGCTGGACGGCAAGGAGCTGAACGACCAGGGCGACCCGGTTCGCTACTATGTTTTGCCCTATCATCCGGCCGACGAACCCGCACTAAATCCGAAGCCGATCGACGCGGAATTTGTGATCGACGTCTGGGACTGGAAGCGACCCTCGCAGGGCCGCGGTTATCCCGAAATGGCGACGTCGATCGGCGAGGGGCCGATGCTGCGCACCTATGATCGGGCTGTGGTCGACGCTGCCGCAACGGCCGCGAAACACACAGTCCTGATCGAGACCAATGTCAGCACCTTCCCCGACGGTGATGAGAATTATGATCCGGTTGAGGCTGGGGCAACCATGCCGATCGGGTATGGCATGCAGTCGTTTTTGCCTGCTGGCCACAAGGCCACGCAGATGAAGCCCGAACAGCCCACAGCACAGCACGGGGACTTCGTCCGGACCAACACCGCGGGGGCAGCTCGACCGCTGGGGCAGCCCTCGCAGATTGCGACCGGGGACGCGGGCGGAATGAATTTCGCCGGTGGTCAGTTGGGCCGGCAGGACTATGAGGCGGACGTCGACATTCAGCGGCAGGACTGGGAGACGCTCTGCCTCGACAAGCTGCTGAGGCACTTCCTCGATGAAGCTGTTTTGCTGGGGCTGATCCCGGCGGACATTGCCGAGCTCGCTGAGTTGTCGCATGAGTGGCGATGGACTCGCCGCCGGCATCAGGACACAAATCGAGAGTACACTGGACGACAGAAGGCCTGCGCCTCCGGCCTTACCTCTCCCGCATTCTGGCAGGAAGATGATGGAGTCGATCCAGAGGAAGAGGATCTGGCCTCAGCCCGATCCTACGGACTCACCATCGAGCAGTTTCGTGAGGCCCGATTCCGCACGCTATTCCCGGAAGCCGCACTGGCAATTCTCGGGCCGGGACAGACACCGCAACGCACCGCACCAGCACAGAGAGGACAGCAGCCCGATGGTCAGCAGCAAACTCAGAATTGAGGCATCAAACCCGGTAAACATGCCAATCCCCGGCGGACTGGCGACACTCGAGACGATCGAAGCCGCCGGCGGTTCGAAGGTCCGCAAATTCAACCTGCTGGCATACACTGGCGGAAAAGCGTACATCCCCGGCCGATCCATGCCAGTCGTGTTCGATTTGTCGACGATGAAATTGGTTGACGGCATGCCAGTACCGCTGCTGCTGGACCACGACAACACGCAGCCGGTGGGCCATGCTGAGGCGATTAAGATCGGTGCGAGCTCGATCACTGCGACAGGCTACGCGAGCGCGGAAACCGAGTGGCGTGACCGCGTGGTGAACAGTGCCGCCAACGGATTCCAGTGGCAGTTATCGGTTGGCGTGGTGGTCGACCGGTCAAACATCCTGGAGATTCCAGAGGGCCGTTCAGAAAATTTGAATGGACAGCTGTTGACAGGCCCATTCTTGCTCGCTAGGCATGCCGAGCTAAGAGAGATCACATTCACCGCGACCGGCGCAGACGCCGGTGGAGCGGTGGCAAAATTAGCCGCCAGTTTTGGCACACTCGCACAGGAGCCGACCGCAGTGAAATTTTCTCAATACCTGACCTCGCTGGGGCTGACGGTGGCAATGCTGAGCGCTGACGCCCTCACCGCACTCCGGACCGCATGGAGAGGCGCCAACGCAGACGCCGAGGACGACGTCCCACAGCCCGCCTCCGCTCCGGCTGCCCAGGGCGACGCTCAGGCCGCTCCGCCCGCCCAGGGTGACGCTCAGCCCGCAGCTGGCCAGCAGCAGGCACAGCCCGGCGACAATCGCCCGACGATCTCCCAGTATGAGCAGGACGCCGCAGCACAGGTTCAGCGAGTCGAAGCCCTGACCGCCCTGAATGCCTCGCTGCAGCCGCCGGCAATCGACGGTCAGTCTGCACTCGCTCACGCGATCACCAATCGCTGGACTCCGGAGCGATTCGAGTTGCACGCTCTCCGCTCTCGCCGCCCTCAGGCTCCGGCTGTGCACACTCCGGCAGCTCCTGACCGCGACCTGATTCAGGCCTCGCTGGCGATCGCATTTGCTGATCGTCTCGGGGTTCGGCCCGACCACCCAGTCTATGAAGCCCGCGATTCGCGGATCTCGCTGAATGCCAGCCTTCGCCGGCCGGTGAATGATCAGTTCCGCCAGCGGGCAATGGATCAGGCTGACCGCTACCGCGGGCACGGAATGGTTGAGCTGTTCGCGCAGGCTGCACGCCTCAGCGGTCAGGATCTGGCATCTCTGGGCCACTGGCGTTCTGATGAGTGGCTGCGAGCCGCATTCAGTTCGACCGCAATTACCGACATGTACACGCAAGCCCTCAACGCGCGCGTGATGGCATCGTGGGTTGAACAGACCAGCGAGCTGATGCAGCTCGTCACCGAAAGCGACGTTCAGAATTTCATGGCCGCAGAACGCAAGGCCTTGGAACTCACTGGTGGTGCCCCTCGCCCGCTCCCGAATCAGGGTGTGGCGAAGGACATCAGCATGAGTGCAAACGGCGAACAGATCCGAGCGAAAATGTACGCTGACCGGTTCCAGTTCTCTGAGCAGGACCTGATCGACGAACGCTTCGACACGCTCCGCCAGGCTGGTGCAGTCATGGGCCAGCGGAGCCGCCGTTTGCTCTATGACCTGATCGCTTACGTGTTGATCGCGAATCCGACCATGTCGAATACGCGAGCGTTCTTCAACACGACCGACGGGAACCTGCGAACCAGCAAGGCCCTGAACCGCGACAACCTGATCAGCGGCCTGACCGCCTTCGAGACGCAGCAGGAAAACGGCGTGAATATCGACGTCCGCCCGACTCACCTGATTGTGAGCCGAGCGGCCCGATTCACCGCCGCGGAACTGCTGAGCCCGTCTGCACTGATCACCGGCGAGAATGCGACCCGCAGCTCTCTGAACGTTCTGGCAGGCCAGATCGGTGGTGTGCTGAGCGACGCCCGAATCGACAACGGATTCACGGACCCGACCGACGCTGCCGACATTCCGGCGACGGTGGCCGGTGTGCCCACCACGTGGTGGATTGCAGACGCCACACAGCCGGCGATCGAGCTGGTTTACGTGGCCGGACTGGGCCGCGTTCCACGCCTGCGAACCGGCACCCTTGGCAATGGCATGTTCGGATTCTGGTACGATTGCAGCATGGCCGCAGGTATCGCACCAGTCCGCCGCAAGTCGGTTCAGCGTAACAACGCCTGATCCATCTGAATCACCCTCCGGAAGTGTCTGAGACTAACCATGAAGCCCTGCCTGATTGAACGACGATTCATCGACGATGGCGTGACCTATGAGCCAGGGGATACCGCTGAGTTCGATGACGCTCGAGCTGTTCAGTTGGCCGCTTTTGGGCTGGTCTCAGACGCTCCGGAGGCTGCTTTTGAACTCAATACTGATCCTGAATCCGCAGAACAAAACGAGGCTGAGACGCAGCCCAAACGCAAGAGGAGTAAATGACGATGGGCGCGACTGTGCACGGCGAATATTCGACTGTCGAGAACGTTACCGCACTGCGAGCTGTGAGCAGTGGTCACCTGCATGAGTGCCCCGATGGCCGCATCGGCTATTACGGTGGCACACAGAACGTGGCCAGCGGTGCGGTGATTCCGTCACTCGAGACCGAGGTGGTCCTGAAGATCACCGCCGGCAATTTTGCGGCGATCGCTGCTGGCCAGCCGGCACGGATCAACATGACCACGCAGAATTTGGCACTGACTGGAACTGTGATCGGCACCTATGTGAAGGACAAGGCCCTGAACGCCGCCTTCGGTGTGGTGGCCCTGAACAACGCTGGGCAGCCGGCAAACACCGCACAGATCCCGACAACCACAACGACCGTCTGATCAACCAATTGATCGAACGAACAACCCCTCCGCAGGTTGCAGTGCGAAAGCCTGCAGCCTGCTTTTTTTGAGACCACAATGAGCCGCCGAACCGAAGCCGCCGCACACGTCAGAACACGGATCAAAGCCGTGGCTGGCGACACTGCGACGATCACGCGAGGCGATGAAACGATTGCGGCGAACATACTGATCACCAAAGTCAGCAGCCGCAAAAATCTGCAGTCGTTCGGTGGTGATTTCACGGTGGACTCGAATGAGCAGCTGTGGATCATCGGCCTCGATGTTTGCGGCGAGGATCTGCAGATTGGTGATCTGATTACGGTGGATGAAATTGAGTATCGAGTCTGTGAGTCGGCAACGACTGGCAGACATTGGCAGTGGTGGAACAACGACAACTCAGCGAAGATCTACACCTCGAGGCAGTGGCAATGAGCGGGCAGGATTTTGCAATCCGGATGACGGTGAAACAGGCTAAGACCCTGTTCCTCGATCGTCCTGCAATAATCAGCCGCCTCGACAAAGTGGCCCGCCGCCGCCTGGCCACGTTCGGGGCCTACGTCATGCGAGTGGCTCGCAACTCGCTGGAACCCAAACGGGACCTGCGAGCGGATGAGCTGCCGCAGGAAATTAAGGAGCTTGTGGGGCTCGATAAGTTTGAGGTCAAGCGCGACAAACGCGGGCGATTTTTGCCCGGTGCTCGCAAGGCTCAAGACGCGGAACTGAAGGACATTGTGCAGCCGTGGCCGCAGACGATCTCGGCCCCAAATTCACCGCCGAACTACCGCAAGGACTACACATTCAGCGGCAAGATTTTCAGCCGCTTTCGTGACCTGATTTTATTCATCGTCGAACCGAATCTGGCCTCAGTGGTGATCGGCCCGATCATCTTCGACAACAAAGACATCCCAGGGCTGCTGGAGTATGGTGGGACCACCGTGGCATACCGGCCGCGATGGTTTCTGGCTGAAGAAAACAAGGTTCGAGCATCGTTTGAGAAAAAGCCGGTTACCGTGGCTCCGCGGCCATACATGCGACCGGCATTTGATACGGCAATTGATCGACAGATTCCGAGGATTTTTAGGGACATATTCTGATGGCATACAAACACGGCCTTCGCGGCAAATTTTACGTTTCGGCCACACTGCATCAGGCTGGCACGTCAATCACGTGGTCCGAGGTTGACTTGACTGAATCCATCGGAATGGAGGATTCGCGAGCGGTTGCTGACGTGACCAACCGACGCGGCGAATTCACCACGCATGGAGTTGGGAAACGCACGCTGTCCTACACCGTGGCCTGCACCTACGATCCAGACGATGCAGCACAGGCGATTCTGTGGACCGCATACCGCAACGGGACGCCGATTGCAGTGGCCGACATGGATGGAGCTATTGCAACCGCAGGGACAAAGGGTGTTTTTGCAGACATGGTTGTGACATCGGCACCAAAGCCCAGCGATCTGGCCGCGTTCAATTCGGTCGAATTCACGCTGCAGCCCGCAGCCGTGAGCACGTACCAGCCGACGTTCCAGACGATTGCTGCACCGACGACCACGACTACCTGATCTGATTTTTGAATCCGTTTCACGCTCTCGGGGGAGCAACGATGAAACCTCAGCCAACCGTGCATTTTGTTCGCAACGCCGACGGCGGTTTGCAGTCATTCACGGCTATCCCATTCATGACTCTCGAGGAAGCTCGCGAGTATGGAGCAGCCAAAATTGCAGACCCGAATTTCATCCAGCAGCAGATTGCACAGGCATCCGCTGCGGTGAATGGAGGGGATAATGCCGCAGGTTAAACTGAAGCGCGGCCGTCAGCTCGAGTGTGAAGCCACACTCGGGCTGTTGCGCCGCATCAAACGGATTCATGGCATCGACCTGCTGAGCCGAGACGTGAAGGTCTTCGCGCAGTTTCTCGGACAGTCCGATGTTTGCTGGCCAGTGGTCTGCGAATTCTACGGTCTGCAGACTGAGGCACAGCAGGAGGAACTGGCGGAGACTGCCACCGGGGCTGACGTCGCAGCTCTGATTCGCGGAGTGAATGAGAGTCTTCGCGATTTTTTCCAATCAAGCGGCGAACCAGAGATGGCCGCCGCACTGGAGAAGGCGATCGAGACAGTGCAGGCAGGACGGCAGACTCTCGCTCAGAGGATCACGGCGACGGATCTGGTGAGCGAGATGACGCGGGAGATCCTCTCGATGGATTTGAGCCCTGGGAACTCGTCTACGCCGCAGCTGGTCGACTCAGCCTGAGCCCCGATCCTTACACCTGGCGGGAACTCGATACCATGGATCGGGCCCGCCGGTGTGAGGAGTGGGACAAGGTTTCTTCGGTCATGGCTGTGACTGTCGACGTGTGGTCGAAACGGCCCGGTGACATGCTCAGATTCAACCCGTACAAAATCGAAAAACCAAAGCCGCCGAAACCTGAGGTCAGTCCGTTTCTGCGGTGGTTGTGAGGTTCGCAAATGCCATCGAGTCGATCAGTACGAGCGGGCCGGGCATTCGTGGAATTTTTCCTCGAGGACAACCCGCTCAAACGTGGCCTCACCGTGGCAGAACGCCGCCTGCGGCAGTTCGGTGCAAGGGTCCAGAACATTGGTCGAACTGCATTCGCTGCGGGGTTTGGTGGGCTCGCCGCAACGGCCCTTCCAGTGGCTCAGCTGATCCAGTTTGATGATGCAATTCGGATGACTGGGGCAGTGTCGCAGGCCACTGGAGCACAGCTGGAGCAGCTCCGCGAAACGGCCCTCGAGTTAGGGCGAACCACCTCATTCACAGCGGTGCAGGTGGCTCAGCTGATGGGTGAGTTGGGCAGAGCTGGTTTCAGGCCGGATGAAATCGACACGATGACCGCCGCGGTCTTGAATCTCTCGCGAGCGAGCGGGACTGATGCTGTCATGTCCGCCGGCCTGATGGCCGCCACGCTCCGGCAGTTCTCGCTGGGAGCCGAGCACGCTACGCGAGTGGCTGACGTCCTGACGCTGGCGGCAAACTCGACATTCAACAGTGTCGACCAGCTGGGCGAGGCTCTCAGCTACGCTGGCCCGGTGGCCGCGGATCTCGGAATGTCCCTCGAGGATACCGTTGCAATTCTCGGAACGCTCGGAAACGTCGGCATTCAGGGCAGCAACGCAGGAACAGCACTCCGCCGCCTTGGGACGATCACAGCCGCCGAGGCAGACAAAATGCGGCAGCTGTTTGGGGTGGAATTTCTGGACGCGGCCGGCAATCTCCGGCCGCTGGTTACCGTCATGGGCGAACTGGCCAGGGCAACCAATGGCCTACCCAGTGGCCAGCGAATCGCCAAAATGAATGAGGCATTCGGCCTGCTGGGGATCACCGGGGCGACAGTGGTCGCAAACACCGCCGCCGAAACTGAGAGGCTTTCACAAGCCCTCATGAGTGCTGGTGGCACAGCAGAGCGGACCGCCAACCAAATGGACGCTGGGCCCGGCGGAGTGTGGCGACGATTTACCTCAGCGATCGAGGGAGCCGCAATTGCGATCGGGACTGCACTGTCTCCGATGCTCGAGCAATTCGGAACGTACATCACCGATCTCACCGGAAGAATCACTGGATGGATCGCGCAGAACCAGCAGCTGATCGTCTACGCTCTGAAGCTCACCGCTGTCGTGTTCACGGCTGGCGTGGCCCTGATCGCAACCGCAAAAATCCTGTCGTCTCTGGCTGTGGTGGCTGCGGCTGCCGGCTTGGCCGTGGCAATCGTGACGAAGATTTTTGCGATCGCGACCGCAGCCGCCGGCCTGCTGGGTTCCGCGGTCACTCTGATGCTGAATCCGTGGATTGCAATCCCGGTAGTTTTGGCCGCTGCTGGCGTGGCGATCGCAGGGGCTGACGTGAACCTGCAGGGCATGGCTAACACGATGCTGGCGACGTTCACGCCGGCATTCATGCAGGTGGTTGATATGGTCCGATCTGGTGACCTCGAGGGGGCTCTTGAGCTCGCCATGTCTTCAGCATGGGCCGCCATCCGAATCGGGCTGATAAACATCCGATCCGGGATGAATGAAATGGGCATCACGATCCGCGAAATTTGGGCTCAGCTGTGGAACAACATCACGCTGGCTCCGGCCTCCGCGGTGGCGATGATTCAGGACAAGATTCAGGAACTGACCGACTGGGCCAACAGCATGGTCGGCCGCGACGTTCCACAGCGAATCAGCAACGTTGAAAAGCTGAATCAGATGGTCCGAGCCGAAGAGGACCAGCGACAGGCCGCATACGAGGCCGAGCGGCAGGCTTACGCCGCCGAGGTGCAGGCTGTTCAGCTCGAGCTGCAGACCGCAGTGGATCAGGCAAAGGCCCGCAGCGAGGTGCTCAAAAAGGACCAAAAACAGATCTCGCAGATTGATCCGAATCAGCCCGGCGGAACCTCACCGGGCAACCAGCTGGCCACGCAGGTACGCCGCAACGTGACCGCGGTCCAGCAGGAGCGGGCCGCATTCGTCGACGCTGTGGACAAACGCACGCAGGAAGGGCAGCGAGCGATTTACGAATCGCTGAATCAGCAGGCCGCACAGGACGAGACAACAGAGGCGGTCAAATCGCTTGAGGGAACGCTCGAGGATGAGTTTGAGCGGACCCGCCGCGAAAACCGCCAGAATGCAGTCGTGATCAAAGGGAGCCGCAGATAATGGCACTGCCACAGGCCAGACTTTGGCGCCGCGAACTCGCCCACCAGCGAGACGGCGAGCTGACGTATCCTCAGGATGGCACGCCTGAGCGCCGCGTGACTGAATACTGGAACCTGATCTGCCTGACCGATCAGGCCGACATGTCAGAGGATCTCTGCGCCGCCCTGTTTCCGGATCTGGCCCCAGGCATCTACCGCCAAAACGGCTACTATGTCGAGCGGCTGAAGATTGAAAAACTCGCGAGCTCCGAACACTGTCAGGCGGTTGTCGAAACTGTGCTTCGCGTGGGCTCAGGCCGCGGGACTGTGTACGATCCGAATCCGCTCCGCCGCCCACTGAGGTGGGAAGTGGACACCGATTTTGAAGAGATTCCCGCGGAAGTCGACGGCGAGGGAAATCAGCTGGTGAATACCGCCGGCGAGCAGCTGATCGGCATCGTCCGCGAGGAGCAGATTTTGGTGTTCAATGCCACGCGATACGTGACGCAGATACCGCAGTGGCTGGGGCAGTTTGCCCATGTCTGCTGCAACTCCGAACCAGTCGATCTGGATGGATTCATCGCAGCCCCCGAGACGCTGAAAATGAAGGGGGTTCGCCTCAGCCTGCCACAGTACACTGAGGTGGATGGCCGCGAGGTGGAGTACCGGGAAATGCCCCTGCAATTCCTGTATCGTGAGACCACGTGGCGGACGGAATATTTGAATCAGGGGCTGACGGAATACTTCCCGCCGAAACCCATTTACGCACCGTGGGAACAGACGCTCATCGGTCAGCCGCGGAAGATCCTGGCCTACACTCAGGAGATTCGTAGACCAGCCACAGACTCCGCTGGTAAACAGGTGCAAAAACCGGTACCACTAAACAAGGACGGCAACCAGATCCGCGAATACAAAAACGTGGCACCGCCAGATCAAACTCCACAGTTTGAGTGGGTGCTGAAACAGAAACTGGACAAGGCGGATCTGCATTTTGTTTCGTACCTGATCCCGCGAAAACTCGATTTTAACCTGCTGTTTACCTGAGGTGAAAAATGCCCCTGAATAAATTTCGCGGCGACGCTCTCCCGCAGCCGAAAGTTGTCCGCCTGCTGTCTCCGCAGACCGCCGGAATCGTCGAGGCTGAGATCACCTGCGGATCTCGAGTGTTTAAGTTCTCGACGTGGAACGCCGCCACGATTGCGAGCACGCTGCAGAATTCGGGGGCTCCGGAATTCGCGAACCTCGCATTCACGGCGAGCAATGGCGACGTGGTTTGCGCTGGCCCTGATGACGATGATTTCATCATCTCGATGAGTCTCCGCCCCACCGTGACCGTGGCCAACGATCTCGGGGCAACGCCAGTGAATCAGATCACCGCCCTCAATTTCGCCGGGGCTCGGGCCGGTACGTACAAGCTCACAATCAACGGTGTGACAACCAGCTCGATCACCTACGGCGACGCGGCGGGGCTGCTCACAGCGATCGCAGGAACCACGGGCAAGGCCTCCGCAGTGACAATCCGATCGGCGACGCCTGATCAGATTCTGCTGGAGTGGATTGGCGAACTGGCAGCCGTTCCGGTGGCTGTCGTGATGGATGCGAGCACGCTGCAGAATGGGACTGTGGTGAATGTCCGCGAACGCACTCCATACCGAGCTGGCCCGCATGACGTGTGGATGCTCGGAGTCGAAAGCAACTCGACGTTCACTCTGACGATTGACGGCAATTCTGCCACAGTGCGATCGGATGACGGGATTGACCGCGTGAGGCAGATCGTCAAATCGCTGGCCACCAATAACGTCGAGGTCTACGGCGGGATTTTGGCCAGTGGTGCAGGCGTTACCGGCGCTCACTACGTTCTCGATTTTGTGGGCTACACCTCAGCCAGCCGCCCAACGATTTCGATCAGCAGTGTGGTGGGTGCAACGGCCCTGAAAATTCTGAACAACCCGACTGCACAGCTCTCAGTTACCACAGCATTCGGCACCACAAATTCGAACCGCGGTTACGCTGCTCACTGGCTGCTCGATTTCACCACTGGAAACACGATCACACTGGAGTATCAGGGCCGGCAGGTGACGCTGACAAATGCCGGGGCAACGGTGCAGCCTGACTACAGCAGCACGGCGCAGAATGCGGCCTATTCAGATGCTGCCATTGCCGCCGCAAATTCACTGAATGACATCAGCGACTTCAGCGACTTTCTCGGAATCGTCGGTGTGCACATCGGAAACTCGGAGCAATGGGGGGCCGCCAGCTATGCCCCAGGCTCATTCTACCACCCCCAGTTGATTCACCTGATCGACAACGCATCGACGCTGGCCGCTGCGGCAATCGACGGCAGTTTCCGGCAGGTTGGCGGGACTGGTGTGCTCCGCAAAATCAACGACGCCGGCAGCGCTGCCGCCGGAGCTGTCCACGCGATCTCACTGCCAGCTCGCACGAGCTCCGGTACGTTCCGCCTGACGCTGCCTGAGGGTCTGACTGCGGCAATCGCGTGGAACGCCTCAGCCGCGACCGTAGAGGCTCAGTTTGACGGCCTCATCCCCAGCGGGGTATCCGTCACCGGATCCGGCACTGAGGCCAGCCCGTGGCTGGTGACCTATGCCGCCTCGCAGCGGGTGCGAGTGCTGCCGGTACCAACCGCGGTGGCTCTCGGGGGCAACGGGACGGGATCCGCGACTGTCTACCGTGAGCACGTGGTCGCACGCACGCAGACCGCCACAATCGCCGTGAGCCGCTCTGCAGTCACCGGCGGATTCTATCTGACCTTCGGCACTGAGGGCCCGCTGTACGTGGCTGTGGGCACGTCCGCGGCCTCACTCAGGACTCTGCTGGCAACGCTGCCATCAATCGGCAGTGTGGATAACGTGGTGGTCACCTATTCGTCGGACTCCACCAGCTATCTGATCACGTTCACCAGCGGGCTGTCGAGCAAGCTGCTGCCGCTGTTTGCGATCCAGCTGAACGCGATCGACGTCTCGACGGTCAACACGCTGTCAGTGAGCCAGCGAGCCACTGGGCCGCGGAACTGGGCGGACCCAACCAACTGGACGCTGGGCCGTGTGCCAGGGGCTCTCGATGACGTGACAATCGACAACGCCGCCGGCGATCTCCGCTATGGTCTGCGGCAGTGGGTGCCGGTGACTGTCGAGACGATCTACACGCCACTGCCGACAACCACGACCAGTTCGACCACAACCACCACGGCCGCTCCGCTGGGGGCCCTGAATCGACTGCGGGCGGTTGGTGGGCACGATTTCAGGACTGGCCAGATTGTGCGACTGCAGTCGACGGGGACGATTCCCGCGGGGCTGTCAGCCGGCACCAGCTACTACGTTTTGGACGCGGACAACGAAGCCGGGACATTCCAACTGTCCGCGACCGCAACCGGCAGCCCGATCACGATCACCAGCGCAGGATCCGGCACGATCTACTGTGGGCTGCAGGTGGCATCGTTCCGGATCTCCGCAGCCTACACCTCGCAGCTGGGCCGCAGTGAGAGAACCTCGATCAACAATTCCGTGGAGTACCTGCCGCGATATCTGTCTGTCGGTGTGCCATCAGGGACCGCCGCGGAAATTGGTCTCGGGCTGGGCCGCGGATCTTCGCTGATCCGTCTTGATCTCGGCATCTCCGCCGGTACACTGCGAGTGGTGCGGACGGGGACGAGTGACGAGCAGGATAAGGCCGCCTGCTGTGCGCTGCTGAACAACACCAGTGCGACGGCTGAGGTGATCACAGGTGAGCTGGGGCTAGCTGCATTCGACGGCGAGTCGGTGACGCTGGGGACGCTGGAGCAAAATAACGGGCTGGTGGTTGGCGGTGCGGTGGCTCTCGGGACACTCACCAAAAACGCCGGCCGCATGATCATGCGACAGCTCACTGCGAGTGGAGTGGTGACGATTCGGGGGTGATAGGTGGCAGAGGAATTATTCGCGATTGAGCCGGCAGACCGCCGGCCGTTCAACGACCTGGTGGACTGGTGGAGGCGGGTGGCAATTAACGGCCCGCAGTTCTCCGCCGGCGGCGGGGCTGAGGCTGTGCCGCTGATGATTCTGCGAGCTCCCGAGGGCTGGACTCTCGGGCGCTACGCTCCCATGATCGTCGACGCCGCTTACCCCTACAGTTACGACGTCTGTCTGATCGGTTATCCGGCGGCCTACAATGCGGGACAGATCCAGCCGGGAACATTCCGCGTAGCATGGCAGGGCGTGCAGTCCCAGCCGATCCCGTTTAACGCGACGGCGGTCCAATTCCGGGCCGCCCTGCCACAACCGCTGCGGGATCTGTGCAAGGTCACCGGCGGGACGATCACGGACACTGTGGCCACTGGCGAAACGTACTATCCCGGCCGATGGTTTGTTTCGCTGCCGGAGCGATTCTCCGGCCTGACCGCAGTACCACTGACCGCTGGCACGCTAGACACGGTGGTCCTGCGGGTCTCGGAATCGCCGCTGTCGGTGGCTCCGATGGTGTTCCCCTGCTGGTGTCTGGTCAACCGCACAACCTCGCCGCGGATCGCAGCTGGGGCCCTCGCACTGGGCTGGTACACTCAGGGACTGGGGCTGATGATCGGGGCTGTTGAACCTCGCATTTACGAAGAATACAGCGGGATCATTTATCAGCCGACCACGACAACCACGGCCGCTCCGACAGGGCCGACCACAACCACGACCGCGGGACCGACAACAACCACAACCACAGCAACGCCGACAACCACAACACCAGCGGAAACCACCACCACCCCAGGCGGACTAATGCCCCCATGAAACTGACAATCGGATTCGCGACACACAACGATTTTGATGGCCTGTATTTCTCGCTTAACGCTCTCCGACTGTATCACTCGCATGTGATAGAGGACGTGGAGCTAATCGTCATCGACAACGCCCCGGACTCACCATGTGGGCAGCGGGCGAAGGGCCTGTTCAGCCACATAAACTCCGGCATTCAAAGTGGTCAGCCGGGGCATCCGTTTTCCGCTCGCTGGATACCGTTCGGCGAGATTCAGGGGACGTCCGCACCGCGGGATAGGATATTCCACGAAGCCGCCGGCGATGCTGTGCTGGTGATGGATTCGCATGTTATGCTGGTGGGCGGAGCCGTTGAAAAACTGCTGGCGTTTTACCGCCAAAATCCAGACTGCAGAGACCTATTGTCAGGCCCGCTGCTGCTGGATAATCACTCCACAGTCTACACGCATTTTACCGACACGTGGCGAGATGGCATGTGGGGGACGTGGGGCATCGACGATCGGGGCCGAGACATCGACGCGGAGCCGTTTTCCATTCCCGCCATGGGGCTCGGATTGTTCAGTTGCCGCCGCGATGCGTGGCTGGGCTTCAATCCGCATTTCCGCGAGTTTGGCGGGGAAGAATGGTACATCCATGAGAAGTTTCGCAAGGCCGGCTACGACTGCAAATGCCTGCCGTTCCTGCGATGGCAGCACAGATTCGGCGATCCGGTGGGCGGCAGAAAATCACCGCTTAGCCTCCATGGAAAGATCCGCAATTTTATGATCGGACATCAGGAGCTTGGGATTAGTCTGGAGCGACTGCGGAACCACTACGTCTACGGGATTAACGAGGATACCGGGCTGGGTGAATCCCGCGATGGCCGCCTGACGTCGGCACAGTTTGCGACGCTGGCCAGCAATCCGATAGCCTACCCTGCACTCTCACTGTTCTGCTGAGGCATCCCATGCGAATCCCCGCATTCATTACATCACGCGATCTCACGTCAGTAATCGACATGGCTGAGAAGCTGCGGCAGTGCAGGGCGATTAGCTCGGTTTGGGTCTTGGATTGCAACTCAACCTACAGGCCGCTGCTGGAAGCCTATTCGCGTTTGTCCGGCGGAATCTCAGTTTCCTACGGTCAGAACCACGGCTGCAGGGCATACTGGGAGCGATTTAAGTTTGTGAACGCACCACCGTTCTATCTCGTCACAGACGGGGATCTGGACATCAGCCATTGGACCGGCGAGGAAATCGACATCATGCTGGATCGGCTGCGGAGTCAGCAGCAGCTGATCAAGGTGGGATCTGCCTTGTCGATTAACGACCTGCCGGACACCGAGCTGGGCCGCAAGGCATTCAAGCACGAGTCGCAGTTTTGGACTCACCAAACCGGACCGGGATTTTTCGCAGCCGACATCGACACGACGCTGGCAATTTATCGCACGCCGGACTGGCATGGATATTACCCAGCGGAACGCTGTAGCTTAGCGATGGCACGGCACCTCCCATGGTATCTTGACATCAACAATCTGCCAGACGATCACAGGCACTATCTGAGCCGCGATGATCATCAAGCTGGCACACACTGGAGCGGACTACTGCGATGCAAAACCAACTGATCCTGCCACGTGTCACGTGGATTACACCGACTTACTGCCGGCCGCAAACGCTGCCGAATTTGATCGCCTGTTTTCAGGCTCAGCAGTATCCGCCAGAGCAACTGCAACTGATCATCCTCGACGATGCTGGCCAGTATTCTGAGGACTGCCGCGGAGATCGGTGGAAGGTGATTTCGATTAACCAGCGATTCAACTCGCTGCCGGGCAAATTTAACGCCTTGGTTTCACTCGCTGAGATTGGCGATGAACATGACATCATCATCGTGGCGGAGGATGATGATTCATTCCTGCCGCATCATACGATGGCTCATGTGACAGCATTGGAAGATGGCGATTTCAGTAAGCCCTCGCAAGTGCTCAGTGATTACGGCTGCAGCCTTGGTGAGGCGATTATTGAGGAGGCTGCTGGCAGATTTCACGGCTCGATCGCATTCCGCCGAACTCACTGGGCTGAGCGCGGCGGATGGCCGCTCACTGACGCCGCAAATTTTGATCAGCAGATGATGAGTCATTTCGCGGCCGCCGGCAAGACAGTCGACCCATGTCAGTATGCTCCACCGTCCTACGTTTTTCGCTGGCATACCAACCAGTACCACGGGCAATCACTGGCCAGCGGGCCGGCAGATACGCAGTGGTACCGGGACCACGAGCGGCAGCAGCTCGGACGCGAATGGGTCCAGACACTCAGCCCCCAGCTCGATATCTACACGCAGGTACTGTATGCACGCGAGCACAATCTGTAATCCGTGGAATCCCATGCCGGGCTGGCTGCACCCTGGGGCCCTCGATGACCCGATGGCCCCCGAGATTGCGGTGACCAACCGCGGGTGTTTCGACGCTATCGGTGTGCCGTACCTGATCGCAGTCTATCAGGACGATACGCTGATCGACGTCTGCCGGCGGGTGCTGCAGACCACTGGCTATCTCGTCTCATATGACACGACACTGCTGGCGAATCTGGTGGCGACTGAGGGACCGGAGCGCGGCAGCCGCATTTATCGCGACCTGTTCAACTGGCAGTTCTGCCGGCGGCGAAACACCAGTACGCTGAATGAGAATTTGGCCGGTTTTTTCTGGTCCGGATCGGGCCGCGAGCACCCAAAATGGACCGGCAAAACCTACACGATTCAGGCCAACGAATACCTGCCGCCGGGAGCTCGATTCGCCGAGCCGCCGGAGAATCCACCAGTGGCTGGCAGGCCGACGATTACCGAGGGTGATGACCTGCGGCGATGGTCGATGTTTTCGCGGACCGCTCCGCAGACGATCGACCCACCGACACCCTACGACGTCTGGCAGTCATACGATGCGGAGCCGGGGACCACAGCGGGCCTGCCTGCCGACGTCTACCGGAGCGGCGTTTTTCCGTTTCCGGAGGTGATTTTGTGGGGCTGCAGCCCCGTAAATCTCATGGACCGCATCCATCTAAAGCCACTCCAACTCTGAAGGCGACGCAAAAACACGGCAGTTTTCACGATTTCCGGAGTTTTTTGAAAAAAGAGGGAAAGTGGAATTGCCACCGCTGCCGAATATTGTACTATTCCCCTGTCGACGCAAGACGGTGCGAACGACAGAGTGACACGGTGACAACCAGTCGGAAAAGTATTCCGGCGATATCTCAGGGAACAGGGACAATGAACAACGCATACGCAACGACCTATCATCGAGACCGCTCAGTGACTGTATGGGACGTGTATTCTCAGCAGTGGCTGCGAACCAGCCGTCCGAGCGATCGCATTTTGTCCAGTCTGTCAGCGAGCGAGCGAAGCCGCGTGGTCCTGCACTGCTCAGGCGGACCGGCACTGACGAGCAAATTTACGACGATCGCGACGGTTGGGTTTTCTGGCAGTGTCAGCAGCAACCAGAATCCAGCAGCACACGGGGCCGTCTGCCACCTGCAGGCCCGCAAGACTGCCGATGGCATCGTCGGCCGCAAGGTCAACAGCAACGGTCGCCACAGCGAGACGGGCAAGGCCTTCCAGCTCGATGCTGACACGCTGGCACAGTGGCAGCGGATTGACCGCTGCTCACGCTAATCTGACATCGCAGGCGAAACGGTGTGAGCCTTAACTGATCACCGTGACAGCCGGAGAGACGGCATTTTCCACGCTTTTCCTATGGAGCAGGGAATCATGTCGACGCCAGTCATCCGCAATATCGAGTACCTCGTCTGTGTCCGCACTATGTCGGGGGTGGTGCAGGTTTTCGGCCGCTACACCACCCGCGAGCAAGCCGCCACCATCGCCGAGTTGGTCGATGGGTGGGTCGAGGCCAATTTCATCTGACGTTTTTTTCAGCATAAAACAGGAGCTCTGCTCCTGTTTTTTCAACCACAAAACAGGAGCTCTATCATGGTTTCACGAAACTCCATCACCGAACGCAACGCATTCCTCTCGACCAAACGTAACGAGATTCTCACCGCTGGTCTCTCCGCCCAGCTCTCGCAGTGGGAATGGGATGCTGAGTGGCCAGTGGTCGATACCGATGGCTGCCTCACGGGCAAGATCGTCGGACCTGATCCGGATTACACCGTGGTCGACGTAATGCAGGCCCCGAGCGGCGACTACTACGCGACCGCGTACCACAACGGATCGGTCGGCAGCATGGCCATGTGCCCGACGGCGAGCATGCAGCAGCGAGAGAGGCTGCTGGTGGCCGCCGGTGAGTGTGAGTGCCACGAAAATGTGGTGGAGGTCAGCATCGCCGAGGGGCCGCGTGGGTGGATTGCGGTGGTGGCATTTGAGGCCGCCAACCACGCGACGCTGGTCAGCCTGCTCCGCCAGATCGGGAGGCTGCAGCCATGAGTCGACCAATCCGAGGCAATACCGGGGCCCTGTATCAGGCGGTGGCTCAGTCCGCCAGCCAGTTGGCTGGGCCGTTATTCGACGACTCGACTGGCACACTGGAGCAGCGGATTCGGCACTGCATCGACAACCCGATCAGTGGCGGGATCGTCCTGTCTCAGGTGCAGGTGCAGCATCTGCGGGGCCTGCTCGACGTTCTGGCGGCGGAGGAGGGTTGAGATGCAGACGGTGATCGGGTGTCTGATTGCAGTGGCGTTTGCGGTGGTTGTGGGGCTACAGATCGGGGGTGAGCAGTGATTGCGAGGCAGGTGACGTGGGCTGAGTTTTGGAATCATGACGTGCAGTTCGGCTTTGTGTGCGGCGTGTTCGTCGGGGTGATCGGATTGGCGGTGATGTTTTTCGCTCTGGATCTGCTGGCCTGGCTGATCGCCGGCCGACGGAAGCCGCAGCCGCCACCGGCGGAGCGTATCCGCCGGTATGAGTCGCAGGGCGGACCAAACGGGCAAAGCTGGCGAAAATTTTGAACACACCCACACACCATACGCACGACAGCGCGTGATCCGGGCTAAGGGAGACCGGTGGGGCAGCCGCAAGTCTGCCGCAAACGATTTGCTGTGTGGCATTTTTTCGAAAGGGTAGTACAGTGCTGATTCTGAGCAGACGCAAATTCGAGGACATCGTGATCACCGCAGGTACGCAGCAGATCGTCGTGAGGCTGGTCGAGCTGCGGCCGGGAAAGGCGAGGATCGGCATCGAGGCCCCTGCCGGTGTTGAGGTTCATCGCAAGGAAATTCACGACATTATTCACGGGTGCCCGCCGCGACCGACGGCATGAATCCGCCACGAAACCAGCGGAATCGGTTGGGTGAGTACAGAGAGCCCGCGTAACGCAGCGCAATCCTGTACCAGATGACTCCGGAGGCGTCTCGGCTCTCTGGTGGGGAGTTCCACGGCTCGCAGCTGTGGCGGAGTCTTGCGGCGACGGTGCCGCTTGTGTGTGTGTCCTGTGACGGAGAGTGAGGATGGAATTCAGTTTCAACGACATTTTTGCGCCGCCTGCGAGGGCGGGGCAAAAGCCGGCAGCCGCAACGCCGCCGGCGACTGAGGCAGCGGCTAAGCCGGTGCCTGCATCGGCGGCGATTAAGCCGCTGCCGGAGGCCAAAGACATTCAGCGATCAAGCTGGTTTGTGTTTGATTTGGAGACGGTGCCGGATGAGACCCGCAGCCCGAAGCCTGAGGCCAAACAGCCTGAGCCGCGGCCGCCGGTCAGCTGCGATCTCGGAGACTTGCTGACAAAGCCCATCGCCAACATTAAGCCGATGCTGACGCGACTGGCCGAACCGCAGCTGCGGGAGTTGGCCACGATTGAAGCCGGCGGCAAAAACAGGGCAACGCTGCTGTCAGCGATCGCCGATGAGATCCAGATTCTAACCGGCTGCGATATGTCCGCGATCGACGAATGGAAGAGGCTCTCATTCAATCCTTTCGGCTGTCGTGTTGTGGCTGTTGGGGTGGCTCAGCAGAACGGGGTATTCGCCGAAGTGGCTCGCAACCTCGATGAGGAACGCAAGCTGTTGAGGAAGCTCTGGGGGTTCATTCACACTTGCCCGACGCGAATCGGGTACAATATCAACGCCTTTGACGATGCGGTGATTATCGCCCGCAGCATCATGTTGGGGCTCGAGGAACCATCAGCTCCACTGGACCGCCGCCGATTCGGCAACCGTGAGTCAGTGGACCTGATGACCGCATTGTTCCCGGCTGGCCAGCCGATGAAACTGAAAGAGTTGTGCCGCCTGCTGCAGATTGTGCCGCCAGCAGGCTACGAAATGAGCGGCGATAAGGTTCTGGACTATGTCGAGGCCGGTGACTACGACACCGTGCTCAATTACGTTCATTCCGACGCGATCATTGAACGCGAACTGTTTTTGAAGGTTCGGAGTTTTGTGAAGCTCGATTGATTGTCACGTTTTTCTGTGTGTTTGTGTGGCTCGATTTTTCATTCTGAATGAGGTGACGCTATGAGTTCCGGATCCAACCACCAGCCTACTGAGCAGGAGACGCGGGCGGCGAACGCCCTGAGTGTCTACGCGAAAATCGCCGACCCGATGGCGGCGGTGGCTCAGCTGGGCGAACAGTTTTTCAAATCGCAGATTATGCGAGTCAGCACACCCGGTGACGGGGCTGTTTTGGCTCTCACGTGTATCTGTGAGGGCATCACTCCGCTCGAGTTTGTGCGGACGTACCACATCATCGAGGGCCGGCCCGCCATGCGAGCGGACGCGATGGCGGCGAAATTCCTCGCTGCTGGCGGGCTGATCGAGTGGCACGAAATCGGAGAGGCCGGCAAGCCTGCATCTGCCACGTTCACCTTCGGACGCCAGTCGATCCCGATGGCGTTTTCGCTCGAGGATGCTCGCCGCATGCTGGGCAAAACGAAGGACGGAGCGGACGTCATCGATAAACCCAACAGCAACTGGCAGAAAGACCCTGGGGCGATGCTGCGGGCGAGGCTGGTCAGCAAGGCAGTCCGCATTCTGGCCCCGCACATCGTGGTCGGTGTGTACACGCCGGAGGAACTGCAGGACGTGGCGGAGCCGACAGGAGCACCGCCGCAGCGATCCAGCCGCAAGGCCACAACGCCGCCGCCAGCTGATCCGCCAGCAGCCCCCGAGCCGCAGCCGGTGCAGGCGGTGCAGCAGCCGGTGACTGTCGAGACAGATCCTGACGTGATCGACGCGGATTTCACGGTGACGCCAACCGTCACCACAATCCCGCCGGAACATGTCGAGGTCAGCGAGGTGGTTCCTGTGATCAACACGACCGCAGACGACGATCTGCCGGTGACAGCCGAGCTGCTGCAGGAACTGGTAGCCGTGGCCAGCCAGTTCCCCGGCGAGAATGGTGCACGGATCACAGCAGACGAGATCAACGCTCGCCTGTGTCGGTTCGCGTCAGTGGACAGCCCCAGCGCTGCAACCCGCGGTCAGGTGCGGAGCCTGATCACCCGCTGCCGTGCGGCCCTCTCCCGTTGAATGGAGGCGAGTCGTGGCGCAGACATTCCACGGCGTTATCAGGGACGGTGAGGACGTCGAGGACATCGGTATCCGGTGGCATTGGCTGATGCACAGTCTGATCAGATTGGTTGGGCCTCGAGTCGTGTATGACGTGGGGCTGCAGGTACTGGAGTATCCGCCGACGTGGGTGGATACGCATCACGAGGCGGATCTGGTCGAGGCCGCCGTGTTCGAGTTTTTGAGGAGTCGGTACAGATGAGTTTTGAGTTTGACCTGAGCAATGTTCCAGAGGATGCGAGCCGCATTCAGGATGGTGGTGGGGATCGTCCAACACCCGGCCGCGGGATGGCAGTGATTCGCGAGTGGGTGGAGTATGGAGCCGTCAACGGACAGGCCCACAAACTGGCTCTCGAGCTGGTGGCATGGACTACGCCGACAGACGTCGGCAAGTTTCATGACGAGTCGATCTTCCATCAGGACCGCTCGGGGAAGGGCCACCCCATGAAACGGATGACGGCTCTGGCCTTGGCCGCCGGCCTGTTCACTCCGGCCGACGTGGCACGGTGGAAGGCGGAGCGGAAGAACCCCTCGATCGACATGCAGGCCATGGTGAACCGGCCCATCATGATCGAGCTGGCGGAAGAGCCGGACCAGAAGGACCCGAGCAAGAAATATCTTCGCATCGGCAACATCGGGCTGGGGTTCTGGCATTGCACGGACCCGCGAACAAAGGACTGGCCGAAGAACGCCAGTGTCCTGAACCGCTCGCTGTCGGTGATTGGGCAGTGGACCACGCCGACCAGCACGGCAGCACCGTCTGGCAGCAGGCCATTGCCGTGGTGATGGTCGGTGTGTTTTCGGTGACGCAAGGGGGCCGCAATCGTGGCCCCCGTTTTTTGGGAGAGTGACGGTGGTGGGGAAGTACGTTAAGCAGGTTAACGAGTCATTGTATGACGAAGGCCGCTATCCGATAGCTGTCGACGTCTATGACGTCTTGGTGGCCTTTAATGTGACCTGTCCGGCGATTCAACACGCAGTGAAAAAGCTGTTGTGCCCGGGGCAGCGAGGCACTAAGGACGCAATGCAGGATTTGCAGGAAGCTCGGTTTTCCATTGATCGCGCTATGCAGTTGCTGGCAGCGACATCGAGGGGGAAGAAATCGAAATGACTGCAAGGCTTCCAGAGATGGCAGACGCGGACATCGCCGCCATCGAAAAAACGATCTATGAATTCATCCGGCCGCATGTGACGCAGTGCGGCAAAATTGTGCGAATCCACGACATCCAAACGAATCTCATCGTCTGGCGGCGAAGGATCGAAACGATTTGCCGTGATGCTGGGGTATCGCTGAGCATCCCGCGAAACGTGGGCAACCGCGGTCCGTTGTGGGTCCGCATTAAACCTGGGCCTGAGATGTTTCAGCAGCGGCCGCAGTGGATGATCGGCACAGAGCGGACCTTTTCGGGTTGTGAGTACGACGGCCGCAAATTGTGCGAAGTGTGGAACAGCGAGGCGAAGGCCAAACGCGAACAGCACAGATTCCGCGTGGTGTTGGGTGGCTCTGTTCAGACTGGCGGCTGCATCTGCCAGAAAACACAAGTGGCCACGCTGACCAGTTGGACACACACAGTGAAAATCCTGAAGCACGAAAAAGGCTACGTAACGACGCAGCACGTGAAGGGCAAAACAACCGCCGACATCCGCGCTCAGATCTGGGCTCTCAGCGAACTGGAAACTTGCCTGATTGATTGCCAGCGACAGCGGGCTTACAAGATCGTAGAGTCGCAACGGCTCAGATATCGCGACAGGGTGAGGCGATTCCGTTTTAAGGTGATTGATACACCAGAGGGTAAGCGACTGCGGGTTTTGCGAATGGTGGATCGCCCGCTGTACGATCTGGGCAACTGGCAGGTGGAGGAGGAACGCCAGTTCTCTGGCCATGCCCGCAACCGCTGGAGACTGCTGGCACGCCTGAACCGCGATTTTGCGAAGAACAGACCACAGGCGGCAATCTACGAAACATCCTGCTACACCGAAACGACCTTTACCATTAAGCGAGTACGATGATGCGAAACGAGGAATTAACCGCTGTATTTCTCAGCGAGGATTACGTGTTTGAAAACGACGGTCCGGAAACGCGATCCGTTGTCATTACGGTCCGGCTGCCGAACCGCGAAACACTCCGCTGCCGCGGGCTGGCGGCTGATGGCTCATTCAGCAAGGGCCTGCAATATCGCCTGTTTGGCCACTACTCAAACCACGCGAAATACGGGCGGCAGTTCGCGTTCAACTCATTCGTCGAGGAAACGCCGCTGGACCCTGAGGCTGTGGTCAGCTACCTGATGCAGTGCCGCGGACCTGATCGCGGCAGCATCAGCATGAGGGTGGCTGAGGCACTGGTCGACAAATACGGAGTCGATGCGGTGCAGCGGCTGATCGACAACCCAGACGAGGCCGCCGAGGGGATTAAGTTGTGGGACGCAACCAAAGCGGGAATCGCCGCCAAAATTCTCGGGACACAACGGCTGACACAGCGGACAAAAATTGATCTGATCCAGTTGTTCGACGGATTCAAATTTCCCAAAAAGACAGTCGACGCCGCCATCAGAAAATTCGGGGCCGCGGCATCGTCACAGATCCGGCAGAACCCGTTCCTGCTGTGTTCGTTCCGCGGCATCGGATTCAAATTGGCGGACCAGTTATATTGCTCGCTGTGTCGTGAGAAGTACGGCGGCGACAGCGAGAAGCTGGCGGAGGCGATGGCTGGCCCGTTCCGCCAGATGCACGCCCTGTGGGACACAGTTTCGACTGAGACCCGCAGCACCGGCAGCACGTGGCACGCCACGCTGCATATGGTCGGGCGGCTGAATGGACTGATCGGTCCGCGGGCGAACGCCAAACAGGCGATTGAGGACGCCGAGCGTGATGCGATTCTGCGTCTGAGCCCATGCCGAAAATTCATCGCTCTCGAGTCGGCTGCCAGCCATGAGCTCGATATTGCCATGGCTGTTGGCAATGCAAAAATGAGTGGCTCGCTGGAGTGGCCGACAATCACCGACATCGCACGTCAAGCCCCTGACGGCAAGCCCCTCAGCGGTCACCAGTTGGCGGCGATCGAGATCGCGACATCTCAGCGCTACGGCTGCCTGCAGGGCTCGCCGGGTGTGGGCAAGACGTTCTCGGTGGCCTGCATTGTGAAGGCGATCATGGAAGCCCATGGTATTGAGAACGTAGGTGTGGCAGCTCCGACAGGCAAGGCCGCGGTCAGAATGACTCAGGCAATGGTGAGCAATGGGGTACACGTTCAGGCCTGCACCATCCACCGAATGCTGCAGGTAAAAACTGGCGGTGAGGGTGGCGGCTGGAGTTTTCATCACAACGCCAAAAATCCGCTGCCGTTCAGATTCCTCGTCATCGACGAATCGTCGATGATCGACACTGACCTGATGGCCGCATTGCTGCGAGCCTGCTCAGTGCAGTGTCATATCCTGCTGGCCGGCGACAGCAACCAGCTGCCGCCGGTGGGCCATGGCAGGCCGTTTCTGGACCTGCAGGAAGTTTTGCCGACGGGACGCCTCACTGAGATCCGCCGCAACTCCGGCCTGATCGTCCAGTGTTGTGCCTCGATTCGGGACGATCGCAAATTTCTGTCGGTGCCGCAGATGGATCTGGACCGCGGAGACAATTTGATTCTGGTGAATTCGCCTGATGAGGATTCGATTCGAACCGTCGAAAGGCTGCTCGAGGGCGCTCAAAGATTGACCAACAACGTGGTCGATGACGTGCAGATTCTTTGTGCAAAAAATGACCGCCGAGTCGAGTTGAACAAGATGCTGCAGGAATTATTGAACGGCAACAAAACGCAGGTTAAGGGGAATCCGTTCCGCGTGGGCGATAAGATCGTCTGTGTGAAAAACGGGGCCTACCCTGACGCCCACGATAGACTGCAGACACATTTCGTGGCGAATGGCGAATTGGGCTCAGTCCGCGAGATCAATCCCGGAAGAATGATCGTGCTGCTGCAGGATCCAATCCGCGAGGTGATCGTCACCTACTCTGCCGCCAGCACTGAGGGACAGCCTGCTGAGGGTGAACAGGCCCGCGGGGCTGTCGGCGACTGGGATCTGGGATACTGTCTTAGCGGTCATCGTTCGCAGGGTTCTCAGTGGCCCTGGGTGATCGTCCTGATTGATCGGGCCGGCGCTATGGTGCAAAGCCGGAACTGGACCTACACTGTCATCAGTCGAGCGGAGAGAGCCACGTTTGTGGTTGGGACGGCCGCGACGATTGACCAGAGCATGAGACGTGACGGGCTGACAGGACGTGTGACCCTGTTGGTGGATGATATTCGACGGATCTCCGGCGCTCGCCGGAGACTGACTGTCGATGAGGTGTTTTCAGGAGCGGTGACATGAGCAGATTGATTGTGGCGATTCCCTATGCGAAATTCTCGAAGGCCCTGCGGCTGCTGGTGCCGCAGGCTCAAAAAAACCTGCAAAACCCGAACCTGCTGCTGGTGGTCAACCGCAGCGAAATGTCTGTCGAGTGCACCAACGGGAACATCCTGCTCTCTCACCGAATCGAGGTGGAATCCAATTTCACGGGCCAGATTGTTTTGCCGCCGCGGATCCTGCGAGCACTGCAAGCTGAGACTGGCGGATCGGTCCTGCTCATGCCGGGAGAGGACAACACTGTTGAGGTCCGGATCGGTGAGGATACGTGGGTGTTTCCCACTCAGGATCCCGGCGATTATCCGGCAGTCAACTGGTCCAGCGGGATTGATGGCAGCGTTCCGGCTGACAAATTCCTCGAGGCGATCAAATTCGTTGAGCACGCGATTGACCGGGACAACGGCAGCAGCAAATACGCCTTGAGCGGAGTCTGCCTTGAGATCCACTGGGGCTCAAAAATCTGGGTGCAGGCCACAGACGGCCGCCGCCTCGCATTCACGCAGGTGGAGCTGGCTGACGAGGCGGATGAGTCGAAGACCGGCAAAAAAACCGTGGTGATTCCTGCCGCGAATCTACCGACGCTGAAGGCCCTGTGTCAGCTCGACGATCGGATTGAGCTGGTGGAGAATGGTGACCAGCTGCAGTTCAGGGCAGGCTCGCTGATCGCGATCAGCAAGCTGATGGAGGGAAGATTTCCAGCGGTCCGCGGGACCGCAATCAAGGCCACGCCGTTTGCTGCCGTTGCCAGCGATCAGTTGGCCCAGGCGGTGCAGGTGGCGGCGGTGTGTGTGGATCCGGAGACCAGTGGAGTCGAGGTGGAATTCCGGCTGCCGCCAGTACCGTCAGAGAATTTAGAAGGTGATGGGGATTTGCCACCGACTGTTGTGGTGAGTTGCACCAGTACACTGGGGCGATCCACTGGCACTGGCTGGTGTTTGGTGGTTCACGAACCTCGCAAATTGACGATGAAGCCGGAGTACATTGCCGAGGCCCTGAAAAGCCTCGAGGAAAACACTCGCTGCGAGCTGCGATCGAATGAGGATGGCACGCTGCAGATTGATTGCTCAGTCGGTACCATGATCATTGCGGGAATGTCGACATGAACCTGAAAACGCAGGCCTACAGGACCGTGGCCAGCCTGTTTGGGATTCGGCAGCTACAGGATTTCCGCAGTGTTACAGCTGCGGAGATCTTGGCGGTGCAGGGAATCGGAAAAGCCTTTCTCAACAAGCTCCGCCTGCATCTGGCACACCACCAGATCGCACTCAGGCACGACAACCCGCCAGCCTATTGGCTGCAGGCCCTGACGCCGCCTGAAGATCCGGCTGAGGCCCGCGGTGTGTGTCCATTCACAATCGTCATCGACGTGAATGAGACGCTCCCGTTTCAGTTCGCGGACATCCTCGACAGCGACGACCGCCCCGTGAGTGTGCCGACCACGCGCCGCTCTCAGTGGTCCATCGGTCTGGCAGATTACTCGATCGACGGAATTGAGCATCTGGTACAGATCGAGCGGAAGGGCGATGACCTGCCATCGTCTCTCGGTGGCCGTCGCGAGGAATTTGAGGGCGAGATCCGCAGGCTGTCTGAGGGCTGCGAGTTTGCCGCTGTTGTGGTGGAGCATCCGTGGCGGGATTTCCTGCAGGACACTCACGAGCACGGAGCTCGGGCCCGCTCGATATTCCGCACCGTGCTCCAGTGGCAGATCGATTACCCCGGAGTACACTGGTGGTTTTGCGAGGGCAGGGCCCACGCTGAACAGGTGACGTTCCGGCTGCTGGAAAAATTCTGGTGGCAGCACCAGCGGCAGTTGGCGGAGCAGTCGTGGCAAACACGACTCGATCAGATTTTCAGTTGATTGTGTGGTGACATAACCACGTCAGCGGGTGCGAGCCGCCGACGTGTGCCTCTCGTTTCCAGTCCGGCAAACACCGGATTGCCGCCGTCTGCGCTCGCACCGCAGCGGCGGCGAATACATGCTGGAGATGCACGGTGGCAGCAGTCGTTCCATTTAACGCGGCGGACGTTCGGCGGACGCTGGAAATTTTCTGCGGCGGATCAGTCGCAGAGGTCCGGATCATCAACGCATTCGGGAGTAAATCCCGAACTGATGCGGGCTATTTCTCACGCTACGAAATCGCTGCAGGTGCGATCGCAGGCCATGCGATGCACCCGAAAAACTCCGGGATTTATTTCGTCCTGAATGAGTTTCCGGCGGACCTGCAGAACCGAGCAAACAACCGGATCGCGGAGCGAATTGACAGCACCGCAGCCGATGCGGACATCACTCGCCGGCGATGGTTTTTCATCGACTGCGATCCGAAGCGGCCGGCTGGCATTTCCTCGAGTGAGGCGGAGTGGTTGGCGGCCCGGGCGACTGCCGATGCAGTGGCTGCATTCCTCGCCAGCCGAGCATTCCCCGCACCGATCCTCGCGAGCTCCGGCAATGGGTGGCACCTGCACTACCGGATCGACGTCCCAAACAATGATGAGGCAACTGAGACGATTCGGAATGCACTGCGGGAGATTGCCAACCGATTCGACAACGGCAGTGTGAAAGTCGACACCAAAGTCTTCAATGCCGCCAGGGTCTGCAAATTGTACGGCACTGTCAGCCGCAAGGGTGACCACTCACCAGAGCGACCACACCGCGTGAGTGAGCTGGTGAAGGTGCCTGAGACGATCCATGTTTGTGACTGGTCGAAGATTGAGGCCTTGGCAGCGGAAGCCCCGAAAGAGAAGGCCAAAGGCACTCGCGAGCGAGGCAAAACGCGGCCGCGAAAATCAGTGGTCGATCGGGCCGCGGCGTACCTGTCGAAGATCCCGCCGGCAGTCTCAGGCGAGTCAGGCCATGACGTGACATTCCATGCGGCCTGTGTGCTGGTCAGAGACTTCGATCTGTCGATTGAGGATGCATTGCCGATCCTCGCTGAATGGAATGACCGCTGTTCTCCACCATGGTCCGATCGTGAGCTGCTGCACAAACTGACCGACGCGGACAAAGCTCCTGGCGAGCGTGGCAGAGCCCTGCAGTCGGACCGATGGGAACCGGATCCAATCCGGCCGCGTGAGCCGGCAGTGGTGGCAATCCCCGCTCATGTGCAGCTGGTGCAGGATCCGGATCCCGTGGTGATCCCGGAGCACCTCAAGCTGCACAAGGCGATTCTCGACACACTCGGAATCATCTACTGTGCTGCCGATGACACCAGCGCAGCGATCGAGATTTTCAGCGACGCCACCCGCAAGTTTTCACGGTTCAAGGATCCATCGAATATCAAGTACGAACAATTGGTGTTGGCCGCCGGTCATCCCGTGATGGTCCATGTTCAACGGGGCGGCGATGACTCGGGGCAGTTCACGCTGGCTCAGGTTAAGCTGGCCATCGCATCAGTGGCCGCTCAAACATCTGCAGTGACGGACAAGCGCGGAGTGGGTGTGTGGGAGAGCGGCTGTAATCTGGTCATTGTCTCGAGCCGCCAGCTCGGGATCCTGAACGGCAGCCCGCAGCTGTCGATCTCGCAGAATCCGGTCTTCAAAAATCAGGCCTACGACGTCGGCGACCGCTGCGAGTGGATCGACATGGATGCACTGGCAGACCAGATCTGCGGGGTTGGGGCGAAGCCCGGAACGCTGCACGTGGATGATGTTTTTGCGCTGCAGGCCCTGTTCGCGAAATGGTCATTCCGCAACCCAGACGGGGTGATTCCCGAGGTCCTGACGGGGCTGGTGATGGCCTCATTCGTCCAGACGCTTTGGCGGTGGAGGCCTCAGGTGTTTCTGATCGGCCAGGCCTACGCAGGGAAAACAACGATGATGCACGCGCTGGCCGCTCTGTTTGGCAAATTGCAGGCCAACTCCGCTCAGTCGTCTGCAGCTGGGATCCGGCAGGCCCTGCGGAATTCGGGCCGCATCGCCCTTTGTGATGAGCTCGAAAAAAATAAGCACCGCCCCGAAATCTTCGAGATGGTGCGATCATCGGGCCGCGGTGATGAGGTGTTCCGCGGAACCGCTGGCCAGCATGGGCACATGGCGTACAAATTGCAGCACATTTTCTGGTGTGCCTCGATCGAATCCGGCCTGCTGAATGAGGCGGACTCCAGCCGATTCATCGTGATCGAGCTGCAGAAAACCAACCAGAAAATCGACGTCCCGCAAAACGAGGATCTCGAGGCACTGGGGCGCAGGCTGGCGGCGACGGCGATCCTGAATGTCCGCCGAGCTCGGGAGGTGGCGGACTATTGCCTTGCTCGCCGGCCTGAAGGCGTTCACGGCCGCGTGTGCGAGTCATACGCAGTCCCGATCTCCATGTACTGCACATCGGTCGGGATGAGTGAGATCGAGGCTCTGGACCTGTTCTTGCGGGCTCTGGCGGGGATCTCCGAATCTGATCAGGTGGAGTCAGACGCGGAAATGCTGCTGCATGAATTGATGCTGTCCCAGATTCCGCTTCCAGGGGGCCGCAGGCTGTCGCTCGCGTATTGTCTGGAGCACAAGTACCAAAGCCAGATCGAAGAGTCTCTGGAGGCCGTGGGCGTTATTGCAGAGGGGGATGCGGT